>CETG01191890.1_pt1 | contig 11618 bp, 9 predicted proteins | sample 361471 | NCBI WGS metagenome assembly CETG01 (sample SAMEA2622696, study PRJEB7988) | marine metagenome | isolation source: saline water (ENVO:00002010), including | reverse complement strand
TCTCTTCCAGAAAACGAATTATACTTCATTAACAGATTACAAGAAAAAACGAATAATATTGTTTTGGGAAGTCTTGGTAATCCATACGTTATCCAAAGTTTTCCTGATATTCCTGTTTATATTTGCGCATACAAAGATAATTTATTGATGCAAGATGCGTATATGAATGCCATTTTAGGGAAAGTTGCGATATCTGGAAAATTACCAATTTCTATCCCAGGCATTGCAGAAATAGGACAAGGTATAATTGTTGAAAAATATACACCAAAGCATAGTTCAAAAGTCTATAAACCTGGAACTGAAGTCAAAAGGGTTTTGCCAGAAGAAATAAATGCTAATACTGATAATATTATTAAATTTTTGAATGAAGCTGTAGATGACAAAGCTTTCCCTGGCGCTGTATTACTTGCATCAAAAAATGGTAAAATTTTTCTTCATGAAGCTGCAGGATATCACACCTATAATAAAATACACAAAATGCGGAAAAGTGATATATTTGACTTGGCATCTATCACAAAAGTTGTTTCTACAACATCAGCGATTATGAAATTATATGATGAAGGGTTAATCAATTTACAAACACCAGTGACAAAATATTTGCCTGCTTTTAAAGGGAAAAATAATAAATATTTTTCCCATAAAGAAAAAATAACAATTGAGCACCTATTAACACATACTAGTGGTCTTCCGCCTTTTAGACAATATTATCTAATGGAAGGGGATATTGAATCACGGGTTGATAGTATCTATAATACTATACCTATTTATAGTCTAGCTGACACTATGGTTTACTCGGATGTTGGGATTATTGTTTTAGGTAAGATTATTGAGGAAATTACCGGAATTTCTATTGAAAAGTATTCTAAACAAAATATTTTCGATCCACTCGGTATGACTGCGACTATGTATAACCCTATTAGAAAAAAAATGCATAGGGTGGTACCAACAGAAATAAATAAAGAAAACTCTCTTATAAAAGGATATGTCCATGATGAGAATGCGCTTAGTCTTGGTGGAGTGGCAGGCCATGCGGGCTTATTTTCTACCGCTAAAGATTTGGCACTATTTGCACAGATGATGTTAAATAATGGTATATATAGATGGGAGAGAATTTTTACGCCTGAAACTGTAAAGCTTTTCACAAGTAAATCTTTTATTATTGATGGAAGCTCTAGATGTCTTGGTTGGGATAGTCCTTCTGGAAAAGCATCTGGTGGGTTGTATATGAGTGACAATAGTTATGGGCACAATGGTTTTACTGGAACAAGTATGTGGATTGATGTGGACAATGATATTTTTGTGATTTTATTATCGAATGCTGTACATCCAAATAGAAATAATAAAAATCCGACTTATTTTGATTGGAGGCAAAGGTTACATTCATTAGTTTACCAATCTCTAGGATTTGAAAATGAAAATCCCAAACTTGAATGGCGTAAGCAATGGTAGTTAAAAAAAGATTTATTTACTTTTTGTTTCCAATAATTTTAAGCATTTCTTTTGCAAGTCGTGTTGTTGGATATTACCCTTATTGGGTTCAAAATACGCTCTTACCTCAAAATATTGATCTAGAAACATTTACTCATATTAATCATGCTTTTGCATGGCCAGATGCGAATGGTGGAATAATCGCTCCAAATAATTCATTTTTTAATGTTGCGACATCGAGCTATATCCATGACCTAGATAGGAAATTCATCCTTTCTTTAGGTGGAGGAGGGCAGGGTCAAGGATTTGCCACCTCTACCTCAACATATGATATTAGAGCAGTTTTTATAGAGAATATTATTGATAAGCTTATTACCTATGGTTATGATGGAGTTGATATTGACTGGGAGCATCCTCAATCAGCCGAGCAAAGGAATAACCTCACCCAATTTATTCAAGAATTAGATTCCACATTCAATGCCTTTGATCCTGAGTTGTTAATAACCATGGCAGTTCCCATATCAAATTGGTCTGGGCAGTGGTATGATTTTAATAGCCTAAAATTGTATGTGGATTATTTTAATGCAATGACGTATGATATCCATGGAGGGTGGAGTTCACATGCAGGTCATAATTCACCTTTATATCAATCTCCACAGGGTGACCCCGATGGGTCAGTTCAGACAGGGATAAATTATTTAATAAGCAGTGGAATCCCTCAAGAAAAAATAAATATGGGTATACCTTTTTGGGGCAAGCAATATAATACATCTACAATTAATGGAAGTTTTTCTGGTACTGTTCTTGATTTATATTACAATGAAATTACTTCACTCATTGGTAATGGGTGGGTTTACGAATGGGATAATGTTGCTAAGTGTCCTTATCTTGTGAAAGATGATCAAACAAAAATTATCACCTATGATAATCCTCTTTCAGTACAGTATAAATGTAATTATGCAAAACTTAGAAATCTTGGAGGGGTTATGGTATGGGCATTAGGGTATGATGAAATGGATGGAGATGAGACTCTTACAGGGGCAATTAATATGTATTGGTTATCAGCATCGAATCGTGATTTTAACATTTTACCAAATGATGTTAGTCTAGCTGTATTTCCTAATCCATTCAATCCAAGAACAAAAATAAAATTTGAACTACATAAAGCTGACAATATTCGTATCAATATATACAATATTAGAGGGGTAAAAATGGGGACGGTAATAAATGACTATTTTAAGGCAGGAACTCACGTAATGAATTATTATCCAGAATCCAATCATGATAATATTTCTAGTGGCATTTATTTTTTGGAACTGGAAACTTCTACAAAAAGATTGACAGAAAAAATATTATATTTAAAATAAATCAGTCATAGAGGTAATATTTAGAAGATTTTTTAATAAATCTATTTATATCATTTCTCTGTTTCATAAGAAAATCAAATACGGATTCCTCTATACTAATTTCATCCGAGTTGGCTCCACTGTTTAGGTAGTTTGATAGAGATTTATCCCCATAGAGCTTATTTAGTGTTTTAGCATTAAATTGAAATTGATCTTTGTAAAGATTTTTTATCATATAGAGTTCGTAAAGCGCCGTTTCTAAAGATTTATATCTATATTTATCGGTTATTTCCAAAGAACTCCCGTAGCAAGTTTGATTTTTAAATTTTGGTTTTAATGTTTTCCCAGGTATGGATTCTGGAGAAAACTTAGTAAAACTAATTTCCACTCCATTAAGGTTTATATTTTGTAGTTTTTCAATTAACGTATTAGTTATCCACGGAGCGCCAATCTGTTTAAATGGTCTTTTTGTACCGCGGCCTTCACTAATATTTGTAGCTTCAATTAGACACCTGCCAGGATATACAATCGCGGTTTCGAGATCTGGAATATTTGGAGAAGGTGCAACCCATGGTAATCCTGTTTTATTAAAATACATTGATCTTTTCCAACCATCCATTTTTACAATTGTTAAATTTTTTGGTATAGATGATAACCAATTTTCATTTACTGCCATATTGGTAAGTTCGCCAACGGTCATCCCATATCGAATGGGTATGGGATAATAACCTATAAATGATTTGAATGAATTATCAAGAATAGGGCCTTCAATTATTTCTCCTCCAATTGGATTTGGTCTATCGAAAACCATTACATCTATACCATTTTCCGATGCAGCTTCAATAACCATTCCAAGAGTGGATATGTAGGTGTAGAACCTGGCGCCAATATCTTGGATATCATAAATAATTAAATCAATTCCTTTTAGCATTGCACTAGTTGGTTTTCTATTTTTGCCGTATAAAGATATAATCTCTACTTTTTTAAAATTTTTATTTTCATAGTTAATTTTTGCGCCAGCACTTGCTTCGCCAAAGAAACCATGCTCTGGAGCAAAAATCTTTTTTAAAAATAAATTCGGACTTTCTTGAAAAATTTTATAATTATTTTTAGAATTTCTCGTTATACCAGTATGATTAGTAACTAAGCCGATAGTTTTATTCTTAAGAATATTTGGATAATCTTCAAGCAAAACATCTAAGCCAGTCCTCACAGAACCATTTTTTTGGGTAGTTATTGGTTTAAGAATTTTTACATTATTGATGGGAGATCGACAACTAAGTAATAAGATAAGTAATATTAAAAGATATTTCTTCACAACTTGATTTAGATTATTTCGCAATTATAAGTTAAAATTATTCTTCATATAAAACTATGTTAAGACCAAATAAGGAGCCTACTCATTCATTGGATTGATATTATAATTATTTTAACCTTTTTAACTGGATTTATCATTTTTGGATGGTATCAAGGTAAGCAAAATACATCATCTAAAGATTACTTTTTAGGGAATAAATCTTTACCATGGGTTATTGCAATGTTTTCTATAGTTGCAACGGAAACGTCAGTATTAACCTTTATCAGCGTTCCAGGTCTTGCTTATCGTGGGGATTGGACTTTTCTGCAGTTGGGTTTTGGTTATATTCTTGGAAGAGTCTTTGTTAGCTTTTTTTTCCTTCCGAAATATTTTACATCTGGAGTTACATCTATCTATCAAATAATAGGTAATAGATTTGGCCAGAATATTCAAAAAGTTGCATCCATCATTTTCCTTATTACTCGCGTTTTGGCAGATGGTATAAGGTTTTTAGCAACTGCTGTCATTGTTCAAGTTATTACTGGATGGACATTAATATCCTCAGTGATTTTAATTGGTGTAATTACATTAGTTTATGTTGTCATAGGTGGTCTTAAAATAATAATATGGATCGATAGTGTACAATTTTTTCTCTATCTACTTGGAGGATGTATAACGATCTTTTTTATAATGTATAATGCAGAGGATAGTTTCGGAAATATTTGGTCTGGTTTAATTTACTCTGATAAAATACAGATATTTAGCTTTTCAGGAAGCATGTTTGATGATCCATACCTTTTTATAAATGCATTAATAGGCGGGATGTTTCTCTCTCTCTCCTCTCACGGTGTAGACTACATGATGGTTCAGCGAGTCTTAAGTGTTAAAGATTTAAGATCTGGTCAAAAAGCTATGATTGGAAGTGGAATTTTCGTTTTGATTCAATTTACAATTTTTTTATTTGCTGGATCTCTAATTTTTTATTTATTTGAAGGAGCCATAATAAATAAAGATCGTGAATTCAGCACTTTTATTGTAGAATATTTACCTGTTGGATTAAAGGGTTTCTTGTTGGCGGGAATTTTATCAGCTGCGATGTCAACTTTGAGCTCATCGATAAATGCGCTTGCTTCTTCCACTTTAATTGATTTATTCAAAGGTGAACCTTCCTTATTATCTTCTAGATTGATGAGTTTATTTTGGGCTATAATTTTAATTGGAATAGCACTGATTTTCGATGAAAGTGACTCTGCAATTGTAATCATTGGATTACAAATAGCATCATTTACATATGGTGGACTATTGGGATTGTTTATTTTGAGTAAGTTTAATAAAGAATTCAATTCTATAAGTTTAATTATTGGGCTAGTATGTAGTCTTTTGATTGTATTTTATCTGAAATACTTGGGAATTGCATGGACTTGGTTTATTTTAATTTCTGTAATTGTGAACATAACCATAACAATTATAGTTGAAAAATTGGTAACTAGATCAGGGGAGAATTCGCTTCACATATAAAAATGATTTAGATCTTTGATATGCAAAATCAGGAGACTCTTTATCTAGAGAATTTACCTTTACCATGCCTCCCTGATGAATAAATTCTTTTTTCCCTGCACTTATTCCAACGTGAGTGACTCTATCTTTTTCACCGAAAAATAATAGATCTCCAGCTAAAATATTATCCCATGTCTCATTAGGGATGATTTTTGTTCCTAATAATGCCTGCTGTCTTGCATCTCTAGGGAGCTGGATCCCTTGAGATTTAAAAACTGTCTGAGTAAACCCTGAACAATCATTTGCTTTGGATGAGTTTCCTCCCCATAAATATGGAGTCCCAGTCATTCTATAAGCCTCGAATAACAATTTTTTAGTATTAATAGACTGGATTAATGTAGTGCCTATTGGTTTAAGGTTTTTTTCCCTAGCAAATCCAGAACGTCCATCTGGTAAAATAACTGATATCCAATTGTTATTATTCTTTTTGCCGATAAATATATTATTTAAAATGATATCAGTAATGGGTTGACTAGTTTCATATGGCAGAGAGAATATTGAGGCATGTAATGCGCTAACTTTATAGTTAGTTGCATTTTCCCATTTTTTTATACCAATGGAATCCGTTACAATAATTCCAGTTTTGTTAATCCAGCCAACATAATCATAATCAGTCTGTATAAGATACCACCCATCTTTCTCTTGAAGTAGTTTAGTTGTATTTCCCATTATTGCTTGATCTATCATTTGGCTGGAGTGCTTAGGTTTTTCCCTTATGGGAGTAACGCTTACATTAATAATCCCAAAGACGCTATCACCAAGGGATGAGTCTGGTAACAATAACAGATTATTTATTATGTTGTCCTTTCCAAATAATGAATCTGTGAATTCAAGAATACGAACATATGCGGGCTTTGTTGTCATTTCGCCAGAGAGTATCCATTTTTTATCAATTCTATCTAAGCTGATAGAAAAAACGGATAGTGTTTTATCAGTAATATATATTTCTTCAATTTTCTTAATTTGATTGTTAAAAGTTGTTTTTAGTTTTTTCTCTCCATTACAATTGATAAAGAATAATAAAAGACTGATAATGAAATACATTTGATAGGAGATTATCCTTGTTAAATATATAGACATTAGGTTACTCAACAATCTGATATTTATTTTTGGTTTCATCATAAGAGAAAGCATTAAAATGCCACCATTCTGAATTTAAAATACTAAAGCCCGCTTTTTGCATTACTTTACGAAGGATTCTTCGGTTCTCAACCTGCTCTTTTGAAAGCTTACCTAGATTTAATAAAGAATCTTCATAAATTGGAAAGGCAAGTGCTCCAAAATAGTCATATTTGGTTCCCATATCTAGCTCCATTCCATTTTTATAAGCAAGAGTTAGATCTATTGCTGCTCCATAATTATGTATTGAACCCTTTATAGGGTCTGCAACAAATTTAGTTCGTTCAGTTTCAGGTATGGTGTCAAGAGCGTTCCACAGTTTTTTTTGGATACTTCTTGGACGTAGACCATCGTATACTAGTAAACGTAAATCTGGATTTAGTTCTTGTAAACTTTTACTAGCACTAACAAGCATTGCTGCAGGGGTTTTTCGTAAATAACAAGAATCCAATTCGCCGTAAATATCTTTTCCTAAAAAGTTATCTTGAGTTGAATATTTTAAATCTACAATTATACTTGGATCCAGTTCTTGAATATTCACAATTTCATCATTATCGTTTTGGTTTGATACTATTGGATTTCCAAATAAAATTTGGCAAAAAAATACAGCTCCAATAATGCCAGCAAGATCAGCTAGAAGTCCAGCTATAAGGGCATGCCTTGATTTTCTTATGCCCACTGAACCAAAATAAACAGCAAGGACATAAAAGGTTGTTTCTGTTGAACCATACATAGTGGCTCCAATTTTTGATATTAATGAATCTTGTCCATATCGATCTATTAGGTCAGTTAATAATCCAAGAGAGCCACTCCCTGAAAGTGGCCGCATCAAGGCAAGCGGAAGGTTCTCTGGAGGAAATCCCACGATATTTAAAAAAGGTGTTAAAAATAATAATAACATTTCCAAAGCTCCTGAAGCTCTGAACATACCAATTGCGACTAATATTGCTACAAGGTAGGGAATGATCCGAACTGCAATTGTGAAACCATCTTTTGCACCTTCTACGAATGATTCATATACTTTAACTTTTTTAAAGAAAAGACCATAGAATGGGATTAAAACCAGTAGAAAAGGGATGATGTATCTTGATATTTGATTCGTGAGAATAACAAAAGAATCAATCATGATTTTTGCCATTTTTTGGATATTCAAATCGTTTCATTTTTTCTAGAAATTTTACAGCTATGATAGCTGTTATTGTTGATAATCCTGTAGCTAAAATTGTAGTAATAAAGATTTGATTTGCCGCTGCGCCCATTAGAGCAACTACAGTGGCAGGTAAAATGATTTGAACACTAGATGTATTTATGGCTAAAAATGTACACATTGCATTTGTAGCTGTTTCTTTATCATCATTTAATTCCTGTAACTCTTCCATTGCTTTAAGTCCTAATGGAGTAGCTGCATTACCAAGGCCAAGTATATTTGCAGCCATGTTGAGAATAATTGACCCGATAGCTGGATGATCAGATGGAATGTCTGGAAATAGCCATAGGGTAATGGGACGAAGACCTCGAGCTATGATACGAATTAGCCCAGCTTCCTCTGCAATCTTCATTATTCCAAGCCAAAGGGCCATGATGCCAATAAGGCCTAGAGCAATAGTAACTGCTGTTTTGGACATATCTATTGCTGCCTGTGTTACAGCATCAATATTTCCAGTTATCGTTCCTACAATAACAGCAACAAACATCATTCCAAACCAAATATAGTTTAGCATTTAAGTCTCTTTTTGTACAGCTGTTTCAAGTATCTCAATGTATGGTTTATTGGTTGCATTAAGCTCAACTGATAAAGATAGAGGTATTGTACATTGGTATTTACCATGTCCGCAAGGGAAATTAGATATAATTGGAATGTCTAAATCCCCACAAATATCCATCACAATTTCATCAGTATTCTTTCCAAAAGGTATGTCCTGATCTTTAAAATCAGATAATTCTCCTATTACTAGCCCTTTAATATTTTTAAACATTCCTGATTCATACATATGCATCATGTTTCTTTCAAAAGAATATAAATATTCGTCTACATCTTCCAAAAAAAGAATTATATCTTTTGTTATTAAGGCATCATTAGTTCCTAAACGGTTTATAAGTAAAGTCATATTGCCACCCCATATTTCCCCAATTCCAGTTCCTGATTTTAATATTTTCACAGGTAGTGAATTTGAAGAAAAAATTTTCTTTTTTCCCTTAAATTGGAGGATCTGTAGCATTTGATGATAGTTATATTTTATAAATTGTTCGTTAAAGCTAGATAACATGGGACCATGAAAAGTAATGAGGCCTGTTTTTTGAGTGATTGATGTTAAATACGCTGTTATATCACTATATCCTAAAAATATTTTAGGATTTTTTTTGATAATATCATAATCTAATAACGGTAATACTTTATTTGCGCCATACCCTCCACGTGCACAAATGATAACATCTATTGTTGGATCCTCAAACATATTATGAATATCATCAGCGCGATCTTGAGGTGTACCAGCAAAAGGTCCAAACCTTAAGAAATTACTTGTACCAAATTTTAAATTATATCCAAGGTCAGTAAAATATTTTGAAGTTTCCTCTAAGACTTTTTTATTAGGCCAATAAGATGGGCTTATAACGCCTATTGTTGAATTTGCTTTAAATTCTTTTGGTTTAATCATCTATTATATATTGAATTATTTTATCTTGAAGTGATCGGTAAGGATTGGAATCTCCTATATATCCATTAGTTAAAATTGAAAATGCTATCGGGCCATATCTAGGCGAAAAAATATATCCAGATATATTTGTGACTCCTGATAGCCCTCCTGTTTTAACCCTTATCATATCTCCTGCTATTTTTAGTCTATCTTCCATAGTCCCTTTTTTCATGCCTCCAGTAGGTAAGCATGAAATAAAATCATTTTTATGCTGACTATTAAATATCCATTCTAAAAATGTACATATTTCAGATGCACTTGTTAGGTTATATCTAGATAGGCCAGATCCATCTGCAATTTTTATAAGGGTAGTATCGATGCCAACCGAATCATTTAGAAATATTTTTATATTGTGTAAGCCATTCTTCCAATCACCTTGCTTGTGATTAGTTAAGCCAATTTTTTTCACAAATAGTTCTGCAGTAAGATTATCACTTTCATTCATCAAGTTTTGTGCAGAATGTAATAATGATCTTGATGTATGGAGTGCTATTGGAATTGATTTTTTCGTTATTGATGTTATTGCAATTTGATTTACAACCACACTATATTTATTTAAAAGTTCTTTGAAAATTGTACCTGTAAATAGTGCTGGGTTTTTAATATTTCGTTTTAGTGTATCAGAAGCTGCGCCGTTTTTAATGGAACCGCTTATAGTAAAATGGTTTTTTTGTTTTATGAAGTCACGTTCTATAAATATTTTTTCGATGTTTGGGTTTTGTTTAATTGTTAAAGAATTGTTAGATATTGAAATATAATCTGTTTTTGGATATGTTTTGATATTTGCAGGTTCATCTATCTCTCCTGGATTTATAATAAAATCAATACAGTTATCATTTAATGATAATGCACTTATTGGAGCGGCATACCACCATGGACCCTCATCCCACATCCACCCATTACCATAATAGACTGAGTCCATAAGAGTTGCGTCTAGGAATAATGTATCGACAAAATTTATAGATTGTGCTGAGCGGATTGCCAGGGAATCAAGTTGTGCTACAGTAAGATCAGGATCTCCGCCACCTTTTAAAATGAGGTTTTTTCCATCTTGCAAGATGCTTGTTGTGAAAATATGATCCTCTCCTAGGTAGTGTAGTGACGCGCCTAGCGTATAGAGTTTATTATTGCTTGCTGGAGTAAATAGTTTTTCACTATTTAGCTCGTATAATGTTTTACCATTTTTTAGAGAAACTATTTTGATACCTAGTGATACATCAACATTTGAATTATTTATTATTTTATTAATTGGCTTTTTTAGTGATGTCATTCCATAATTTGTGTATAGTACCTTATTAGGAATGCAAGATTGAAAAATCATAAAAAATAATAAAAAATTATAAAAGGGTTTCATTTGATTAATCTATTATTTTATTGAAAAAGGCATTTAGTAATGCATCGCCTAGCGGTTGTGCTTTTTTAAAGTCATTTTGATTGATACCGATTCTTTCTGCAAATATATTACTCGCTTCAATATGAGTTTGAAAACTCCAAATCGGAAGATGCTTATGGGATATTGCTTCAATCTCAACCATTGAACTCGATCCAGAGATAGTAAAATCGGTTGGGCATTCTACTACACCTTCTTGGTGCGAATAAATTAAATAATCTTCAAATGTGCTCTTTAGTAAATTGTTATTATTGAGTTTGACTTTTCTGATTCCTATTTTTTTCTTGGCATTCCACAATAACTTTATTTTTCCCCCAAAGATATGTGCTAGAAATTGATGGCCAAAACATATTCCAAGAATAGGAACTTTCTTTTCAATAGCTTTTGTTATAACTATTGTAACATTTTTCATCCAATCAAAATTGTCATGTACTGATGCAGCGCTTCCCATTAAAATTACACCAGACACATTTTTTATTTGATTTTCCATAGATTTTGAGTTGTGAATTGCAGGAAGATGGTAGCTTGTCTGAATAGGGCTTTTTGAGGCTAATTTATTGTAAGACTCTAATTCTGGAATTTCTAAAGATGGATCAATAATCATTAAATTTTTTGTATACATTTATTTTTCTAAACTATTTATAATTGACTTAATTAAACATCCCATCATTCTATTGAAAAATATTATTTATTTACGATTAATGATATCTAATAATAATCCATAATTACTTATAAATTAGTGTCTTATATTTATTTAAAAATTAGTGTATATAAAAATATTTTTC
>CETG01020304.1_pt1 | contig 11630 bp, 6 predicted proteins | sample 361471 | NCBI WGS metagenome assembly CETG01 (sample SAMEA2622696, study PRJEB7988) | marine metagenome | isolation source: saline water (ENVO:00002010), including | reverse complement strand
AAAAGGCCTGACGAAATTCCGCAGCCTCAAGCTTGGTTTGGGCCTCGGCCGCTTCCTTGGACGGGAATGCATGGACCGGTTTCCAGTCGACTGTCGTCGCGCCCGGTATCGTCGCACGATACAAAACACCCACCCCCTTTGCCGAAAATAGCTCAGTGAATACAGCCAAGTCTCCGCCTTCTTCAGAAGGCTTTATTTTGACTGTAGGTTGTTTGCTTTCCCCGATTCCCCTTATCGCTGTGAACACAACGAAGGCCGAAAGAGTAACACGTAATAAACTATTCAAGTTATGAGCCGACTGATACAGCTCAACTCAACAATCAGTTACACATTCTCAAGATTGTGACACAATCGTGACATTCCGAGCAAAGTGATCACTTGCGCGTGACGTAGACATAGTACGCGCTCAGGATGACATCCTGCCCACGAAACCACGTGTGCAACGCCATTGGTCCTTTTTTTAACGATAAAGAAAACTTCACGGAGCGATCGCCCTGCCTGACTGGTTTGGTCACACCTTCAAATCCGTACGGTCGCTTTTCCCCGATGCTCAGGTGATGGTAGTCGTTGATGAACAGGCTCGCCTGGTTGATCGGCAACGCCCCTCGCCCGTCATCGGTGGAGCCTTCGTCTATGCGCCGATCAAACTCTCGCGGCCAGCGGCGCAGCTCGAATTCGTACTCCCCGTCCTGCGCCACATCGAGCAGCCAGTAACCGCTCTTCCGCGTGCCCCTGCGAATCTGTCCCTGCTGGTCGACGAACACATCCAGCCACTCGCATGCGGTCAGCATCGACGGATTTTCGTGGTCGCTGCCGATGATCACCCGCTGCGGTTCGTTTGCCTTTGGCCCAACTTCCGCCCACCAGCGGTCGAGGTGCCCACGCATCTTTTTCAGCACCTCCGGGTGATCCCCGATCACGTTTTTCTTTTGCAACGAATCCGTCTCGAGGTTGTACAACTCGCGATCCTCCAGCAGCCGCCATCGCTTCCAAAGCACCTCCGCCTGGTTGCGTTTCATGAGCGACTGGGAAAACGGGGTGGGATAATTCACGAAGTTCGGCATTCGGCTGTAGTTGATGATCAGCATCCGATCCTCCGGCACGGTTTGTTCTCCACGCAGCACCCGCGTGAGGTTCATGCCGTCAAACCGACGATCGGTCTTAATGCCGCAGAGCGACAGCAACGTCGGCAGCAGATCCTGCACCTGCGTCAGGCCCCCGATGTCCCGCGGCTTGGTGAAGCCACCCCCGGGCCAGCGAATGAAACACGGCACCCGATGGCCGCCCTCCCACAACTCCGTTTTTTGGCCGCGCATACCGGCGTTGAAATAGCGTGGCCCGTGGGTGCTGCCGTTGTCCGTCTTAAAAATCAGGATCGTGTCCTGCTCCATTTTTTCGTCCGCCAAAAACTCCATTAGCCGGCCCATGTTCGTGTCGATGTTGCGCACCATGCCGAGGTATCGGCTCAGCCGACCCTTGAGCTGGCGCGGCATGTTTTTGAACTTGGGTGACGACAAAATTTCAAGCACGGCCAGCCGATCCTCTTCCGGTGCGACCAGTGGGCCGTGCGGTGTGTTCGGCGCAATGTAGGCAAGGAACGGCTTGCCCGACTTGGCTGACCGTTTCATGAACCGCATCGCCTCTTCAAAAAACACATCGGTACAATAGCCCTTGAACTTTTTGCGACTACCGTTGTTAACGTAGGTGTCGTCGTAATAGTCGTTGCCCCAAAAATCCGGCACCGAGCCGATGTGTGACGACGGAAACCACACGGTCTGCTGGAAGCCCCGGTCCTCCGGGCGAAATGGATAGTTCGCCCCGAGATGCCATTTGCCAAAGATCCCGGTCGCGTAACCGGCGTCACCAAAAAAGTTTGCCATGGTCGGTAGCTCCGGGCGCAACAGGGCACGGCCGCTGCTGACATTGATTGCCCCGTTGCGGGCGGCATCGAGGCCGGTCAACAATTGCCCGCGCGTCGGCGTGCACATCGGTGCCACATGATAATCGGCCAGGCGCAGGCTCTGCCCGTGCAACCGATCAAGGTGCGGCGTTTTCACCGCGGGATTCCCGTGGACAGATAACTCCGGGTAACCCTGATCATCCGTCATCACGACGATGACATTCGGCTGGCCAAGCGCGGTCAACGCAGTCAGGCCAAGCGCACCCGTGGCCAAGCGCTTGGCCAAGCGGGATGCGTTTTGTTTCAAAAATCGTTGAATGGACATGGCTCGGTCAATTGTCGGGTTGCCGCCGGGGATCGACTTTCCAATCCTTGTTCCGGCGCAGCCCGTAGTACGGGTAGTAATCCCACGGTGCCGCTTGGCCAAGCGCGCGGGGATCCTTTGTTTTCTTCAGGTGAGCAAACAACCGATCGCGCAGTTCTGCCTGTTGTTTCAAGTAGTCCACCTTGCCCGCGAGGTTGTTCAATTGGTGTGGATCATTTTTCAGGTCGTACAGTTCCTCCGCCGGGCGCATGCCAAAGGCCAGCTCGGCCAGGCGCGCCACACCGTGTTCATTGCGGTGCTCCATCATGAAGGTCTTCGTCGGTGAACTGTCGATCTCCCCATACGGGATGGCCCGCGCACAGACGGATGCATCCGGCGAACCGGACGGCCAGCGGCTTGGCTCGAAGTTGTAAATGTACATGAACTCCGCTGTGCGAATCGCGCGACACGGGTAACCCTTCCCGCCCTTGCGGCAGCCGTCGTGACGCTCCATCGCGATGAACGCCTCGTCGCGTTTTGCGGTGACGTTGGCGGCAAAAACATCAACCAGACTGCGGGCAGTCATCATCTCGGGTGTTCTCAAGCCGGCCGCGCCAAGAAACGTCGGCGCGAGGTCGCTGAGGTTTACAAACGCCTCCACCGTGCGGCCTGGGTTGCGGATTCCCCTGGGCCAGCGAATCGCCAGCGGCACCCGCGAGCCATCGTCGTACAGGCTCGCCTTGGCACGTGGAAACGGCATCCCATGATCGCTCGTGACGACGATAATCGTGTTGTCCAACTGCCCGATTTTCTCGAGCGACGCCATCGCGCGCTCGACCATTTTGTCAAAATGTTCCACCTCGACGAGGTAATCCAAAATGTCACTGCGTACGATGTCGTTGTCCGGAAAGATCGGCGGCACGACGACCTTTGCCGGATCCTTGCCGCTGCTTTTGCCCACCCCCGGCTCGAAGGCGCGGTGCGGTTCATGTGTGCCCAGCCAAAAACAAAACGGCTGGCCCGGCTTCGCCTCGGAAAGGAAGTCGTCAAAATTCGCCGAGTAGTCCCGCCGGGAGATAGACTTACGGATCGGGGCCAATCGGCGGTTGTTGAATTCACGGCCGGCCGGGTTGGCCGAGCGGCCACCTGCTTCCAGACGTCCCGGACTCCACCCTTTGCCAGTGAAACCAACCGCATAGCCGACTTTTCCCAGTTCCTCCGTGTACGTGGCAAATTTCGCCGGCAGCGTGCTGTGAATGTTGCCCGCCTCCTCGAGTCGCCAGATGTGTTGACCGGTGAGAATGGCGCTACGCGACGGGCCGCAGGTGGGGGCATCGCAAAACGCGTGCACAAACCGAAGCCCCTCCCGCGCCACTCGGTCAAACGCCGGCGTCTGGATCACCGGATCGCCGTTGGCACCGGTGTGGGCATACGATTGGTCATCGGAAATGCAGAACAGGATGTTCGGCCGGGAGTTCTTCGCAGCTTCCGGCAAAGCGGGCAGTAAACCAAGCGCAAGGCCAAGGCAGGGCAAAAAGCACTTCGCCCAAATGGAACGATACAGGACTTTCATTGATGGGCCACAAAGGCTCACGCCGGGCCATGTTTTTTTCAACACTTTATCCGCTTGGCCAAGCGCTTGGTTTGTTTTTGTTTGCATTGGGTTCGGATTCGGCATCGACTGTCCGCCACTCAAACTGAAACGACCAAACGCTTCCGCTTATGCAACCCATCGACTACATCGTCCTGTTTATTTACTTCGCCGTCATGGCCGGTATCGGTTTTTGGCTGATGCGCAAACAAAAGCGGCAGGAGGATTTTTTCATGGGCGGCCGCAGCTTCGGCAAACTGATGCAGACCTTCGCGGCATTCGGCGCCGGCACCGGTTCGGCCGATCCTGTGAACACGGCCCGCGGCACGTTCAACAACGGCATGAGCGGTATGTGGGGGGTTATGTACTGGCTGTTCGTCACGCCGGTGTACTGGGTCAGCGCCGTGTGGTATCGCCGCATGCGTTGCCTGACTTTGGGCGACTGGTTTGTGGAGCGCTACGAGTCGAAAAAAATCGGTGTGGCGTACGCTCTGTTCGGCTGCTTCTACTACATGGTCTATGGGGCGATGCTGTTCACGGCCATCGGCAAGGTGGCTGCGCCGCTGATGGGTGACACGCTTTTTGGGATGCCGCTGCAGTATGCGCTGCTGCCGATCATCGCGGTGATCGTCATCACCTACGGCCTACTCGGCGGCATCGCGGCAGCCTATTGGACTGACCTGATCCAGGGCATCTGCATCATCCTGCTCTCCGTGCTGCTAATCCCGTTTGGCCTGAAGGCGGTATCAGAAAAATTCGATGGTGAAGGGCTGATGGATGGCTTCCGGATCATGCACGAGCAACTCGGGGAGGAGGCATTTCAAATTATCGGCGGCTCGACGGCCAGTGAATTTCCCATCTACGCCATCGTCGCGATCGTGATCATCAATATGATCGGTATCGTGTTGACGCCGCACTTTCTGGTCACCGGTGGCGGCACCGCCAAGAGCGAAACAGATGCCCGGGTCGGACTGGTGACCGGCAATCTGATCAAGCGGTTTTGCACCATCGGCTGGGTGATCACTGCCCTGATCGTGCTCACACTCTACGGAAGTGATGCCAGCCTCACCGCCGACGCCGACCGGGCTTGGGGCTTCGCCACGAAGGAGCTGCTTGGAGGCCTTGGCATCGGGTTGGTAGGTCTGATGGTAGCCTGTCTACTGGCCGCCCTGATGAGCAGTGTGGACTGCTACATGCTGGTCTGCTCCGGGTTGGTGGTCCGAAACATCTACCAGCCGTATATCAACCCCGATGCAGGGGAGAAGGAGAGCCTGCTGGTGGCCCGCATCGTCGGTGCGCTCGTGGTGCTCGGTTGCATCGTTGTGTCACTCACTATTTACGACATGTTCAATAACCTGCAGCTGACCTGGATCGTGCCAATGCTTTTCGCCGCGGTGTTTTGGGTGGGCATGTACTGGCGTCGCGCCACGACTTCGGCCGCGTGGATTACGTTTACTTTCTGTCTGCTTTTCTTCCTCATCCTACCAATCGCCATACCGAAAATCAGCTCTGGCATGGTGAACGATCCCAATCTGACCAGCACAAGCCATGTCATCCGGTCAACCGTCTCGCGCCCGGCCTCGCCGCTCGACGTCTCACGTGGCAAGGCCAAGACTGAAGGGGAACGCATCACCGAGACCAAGCAACGCGGCGGTGTGGCCCTGTTCTGGACCGGCAGCGTCAAGCCGGTCGGCGAGGAGAAGCTCAGGGAGATCGAACGACGCAAGGTGCCCGGCGGCGAAGAGGTGGTGTACGAATACGACTGCGACCTCGTGGCCAGTGGCCGGTTGCGGATCGACATGCTGATCATCGACAAGCTCGGCGTGAACCTTGCCTCGATGAACAAGGCCGCCATCAAGACACTCGACCTGCCGTTCGCCACCGTCGTGCCGTTTCTCGTGATGATCATCGCCAGCCTGTTGACCAAGCCCAACAGCAAGGAGGCGCTCGACCGGTTGTATGTGAAGATGAAAACGCCGGTTGATTCCGACCCCGCCAACGACAGGGCACAGATGGAGCTCAGCTACGCACAGCCGGACCGGTTCGACGACCGCAAGCTATTCCAAAACAGCAACCTCGAGTTTCAGCGGCCAACCCCGCTCGACTTCTGGGGGTTCATCGGCTGCTTCGTGATTTGTTTCGCCATCATCGGCCTAGCAATCCTCGTCTCCCGCATCGGCGCCTGACCGCTTGGCCAAGGGAAAGGGGACATTCCTGTCCCCTCGATCACGGCTTGGTTTCTTTCGGGGACAGGATTGTCCCCGCTCCTTTGAAATCTTCGGTGTATTCCACGGTTCATGGCGCTTGGCCAAGCGCTTGGCTTGCGGGCGGGATTGGTTATGATGCCGCGCATGCCGTCTCCCCTTACAGGCGATTTTCCCAGCTACCGACCACGCCGATTGCGCGGCTCGGAGACGCTGCGCCGCATGGTGCGCGAGACGCGGCTGCACCCGGATCAACTGGTGCTGCCGCTTTTCATTCGACCCGGCCGCAATGTGCGCAATGCCGTGCCATCGATGCCGGGCGTGTTTCAACTTTCAATCGATGAGGCGGTGCGCGAGGCGGCCAGAGCGCAAAAGGCCGGCGTGCCGGCAGTGATCCTGTTTGGCATTCCGTCCAAAAAGGACGCGCGCGCCAGCGGTGCCTCCGCAAAAAATGGCATCGTGCAAAAGGCGGTGCGCCAGTTGAAGCGGGACGTGCCGGGGCTGCTGGTGATCACCGACGTCTGCCTCTGTGAATACATGAGCCACGGCCATTGTGGCCTCGTGAAAAAGAACGGAAAGACGGCCGTCATCGACAACGACCCTTCACTCAAGCTGCTGGCCCGCACGGCGGTCAGCCATGCCGAGGCCGGTGCGGATGTCGTCGCGCCCAGCGACATGATGGACGGTCGCGTGGCGGCGATTCGCACGGCGCTCGATTCGGGTGGATTCAATGAGACGCCGATCATGTCGTACGCAGCCAAGTTTGCCTCGGCCTACTACGGGCCGTTTCGCGACGCGGCGGAGTCAGCCCCGCAGTTCGGCGACCGGCGCAGCTACCAGATGGATGCAGCCAATGCGGAGGAGGCGCTGCGCGAGGTCGCGCTCGACTTGCGTGAGGGGGCGGACATCGTGATGGTGAAGCCGGCATTAGCCTACCTCGACATTCTTCACCGGGTGAAATCGGAGTTCGGTTATCCCACTGCGGCCTATGCGGTGAGCGGCGAGTACTCGATGATTCAGGCGGCGGCCAAGCGCGGATGGTTGGATGAGCGGGCGGTGACGATGGAGTCGTTGCTGGCGATGCGCCGGGCCGGCGCGGACATCATCCTGACATACGCCGCCACGAAGGCAGCCGGTTGGCTGAAAGAGGGTTAAGGGAAACGTTGCGCTTGGCCAGTGCTTGGCCAAGGGGCATCAATTGCCGCCGCCCTGGAATGTGCTCCAGACGACGTAAATCACCCCGGCGAGAACTGCGGCTACCACGATCCCCGCGATCAGGAAGTAGCGACCGGTCTTGTCTGATTTCTTGGTGAAGCCCTTGGCCGGTCCCTTGGGTGCGCTGTCTAGCTCGCCCAGTTTCACACCCTGCTGGATATGTTTGTCGTGGGATTGAACTTTTTGGGCGCCCTCGAGTTTCAGCTCCACCTCGCCAAAGGTGACGACCTCGCCCGGCTGGAGCGGGGACTCTGCAACCTTGTTGCCATTGATGTAGCTGCCGTTGGTGGAGCCGACGTCGCGCACGTAGACGTCCTCCTCCCCGCGCAACACCAGTTCGCCGTGGCTGCCGGAAACCGACTGGTGCGGCAGCACGATGTCATTGCCCTCCACGCGCCCAACAGAAGTAACCTCCTTTGTCAGTTCAAAGGAGGTCGGTTCAATTCCTTCTGTTAAAACGGTCAGCTTGGGCATGGACTCATTCCGGGCGAGAAAAAGTAGCTTCGGAAGTTATTCCAAGTCAACGGGATTCTGGATTTGGGGAAAATGGGCGATCAAGCCGTGGCCGGCGCAGGATCCCCTAATCCACCGTCCAGTTTTGGTTTATCGCCCTTGGGCACATCCGGCGTGGGCGTGGAGGCGTCGGCACCCTTTGGCGGGTCGACGTCCTTCGGCGGCTCCGGCGGGTTGAATTTGCCAGTATGCACGATGTCCTCCACCTGCTGGCCGTCGAGCGTTTCGTACTCGAGCAGCGCGTTGGCAATCAATTCCAGTTCCTTTTTGTGATCCTCGATCAACTTTTTCGCACGTTGATAGCCTTCATCGACCAGACGGCGCACCTCGGTGTCGATCTCCTGCGCGGTCTGTTCACTGTAAGTCTTGCCCTGCGCCAGCTCCTTGCCAAGGAACACGTATTCGTCTCCATCACCATAAAGCACCATGCCGAGTTTCTCGCTCATGCCCCACTGGGTGACCATGGCGCGGGCCATGTTGGTGGCCTGCTGGATGTCGCCGGCGGCACCAGTTGAAATATCACCGGTCACGATCTCCTCGGCAATCCGGCCGCCCATGGTCATGGCGATGGTGTCGCGCATTTCCTGGCTTTGACGATTGAACACATCCTCCTTGGGTAGGGACATGGTCGCGCCAAGCGCCTGGCCACGCGGGATGATGGTGACCTTGTGCAGCGGGTGGCACTTGTCGAGCAGCACGTTGATGATCGCGTGTCCGGCCTCGTGCCAGGCGGTGATTTTTTTGTCCTCGTCAGTCATCGCGAGGCTGCGGCGTTCGCGGCCCCAGCGCACCTTGTCGCGGGCCTCCTCCAGTTCAGCCATGCCGATGGATTTTTTGTTCCCACGAGCCGCCAGCAACGCTGCCTCGTTGAGCAGGTTTGCCAACTCGGCACCGGAAAAACCGGGTGTACCTCGGGCGATCACGCCCAGGTCGGCCGCCTTGGAGAGTTTCACCTTCTTGGCGTGTACCTTGAGAATCTCCTCTCGCCCCCGGATGTCCGGCAGGTTGACCGTGAGTTGGCGGTCGAATCGGCCCGGGCGCAGCAGGGCGGGATCGAGTACGTCCGGCCGGTTGGTCGCGGCGATGATGATGATGCCGTCCTGTGTGTCGAAGCCGTCCATCTCAACGAGCAGCGCGTTGAGAGTTTGTTCGCGCTCGTCGTTGCCACCGCCGAGGCCGTGACCGCGTGAGCGGCCGACAGCATCGATCTCATCGATGAAAACCAGACAGGGCGTGCTCTTGCGCGCCTGCTCAAACATGTCGCGCACGCGGCTGGCGCCCACGCCGACGAACATCTCGACAAAATCCGAGCCGCTGATGCTAAAGAAACTCGCGTCAGCCTCGCCGGCGATGGCCTTGGCCAAAAGCGTCTTGCCGGTGCCCGGCGGCCCCACCATGAGGATGCCCTTCGGAATCTTGCCGCCCAGTTTCTGAAATTTTTTCGGATCCTTGAGGTAGTCGACCAACTCGGAAACCTCCTCGCAGGCTTCCTCCACGCCGGCCACGTCCTTGAATGTGGTCTTGTTTTTGTCCTTGTTGAGCATCCGCGCCTTGCTTTTTCCGAAGCTCATCGCGCCCCGGCCCGCACTGCGAATCTGCCGAATCAACACGAACCAAATCAGAAGGAAAATCAGGAGGATTGGCAGAAGCTGAATCAGGAACATCGTCAGCAACGTGCTTTTGTTCTTGGGTTGAAATCCAGCGGTCTCGATCAGGAATTTTTCGCGGCCCTCGATGAGCTTGTCCTCGAACTCAAACGGAACGCGCTTGCCGTCCTCCATCCGGTAGCCGGTGATGGTACAAAGGGCGGAGGAATTGGGCGGAGGATACTCGATGTATCCCTTCACCTGAACACCCGAGGCGATCCAGCTGTGCAACTGGTCGTAGGTGACTTTTTGGGCGGCGTCCTGACCGGCACCACGGCCGATCTGGAACAGCATGACCACCATGAAGATGCCCAGCGCCCAGAGCATCCAAGAACGCGGATTCGGCATCCGATCCTCTGAATCGGACTTTTTCTCGTTTATTTTAGGTGGTTTTTCGTCAGCCATGCCGCTCGAACAGGGGAAAGTAGCACATCACGTTCCGTTATGGCAACCAGTAAAGATAAATATATGAAGCAATAATCAGGTCAGCCGCGCTTGGCCAAGGCCGCTATTTCTTGTCCTTGGTTTTGCTCTCGAACTCAAAGCCAACGTCGCCATTCGACTTGAGTACGAGAAACGCTTTGAATGGCCGGCCCCGCTTGGAGATAAAATTCGGGATCAGGTCGGTCTTGCCCTCCTTCAGCAGCTTGACGACCTGCTCCTTTTCGATGTCGCGCTTGAGGATGACCTTGCCAGTGCGAAAGCTGCATTTACGGTCCTTGCCGGTGTTCTTTTCGCAGACGAAGGCACGGCCGTGTTCGTAGACCAGCCCTTTGCACTTGGGGCAATCGCCGATCGATTCCTGTCCGCTGAAGTCGACTTCCTCCTCGTCATCGTCGTCGTTGCCAAAGTCGAACTCGACCTTGTGCTCGGCGGTCAGCTTCAACTCGGCGGAAAACGCGCGGCCCATCTTGCTGCGAAACCCATCCAGCGGCCCGATGCGCCGGTTGGCAACCAGTTCATCCGCCTCGGCCAGTTCGAACTGTCGGCCGCCCATGATTTTCCAAAACCCAAAATCACAGTCCATAAACTCGCAATGGAACCGCTTGTAGGTCTCCTTGACCAAGCCACCACAATTCGGGCAGGCGGTCTCGAGTTTGCCATAGTCGCCGGGAACTGTGTCGCCGTCGTAGGCCTTGGCCGCCGTGACGATCCGGTCGGTCATCGAGCGGATCTCGTTCATGAACGACTCCCGGTCGAAATTCCCGCGCTCGATCTCCTTGAGCTTAAACTCCCAATCGCCGGTCAATTCCGGTCTGGACAGCGCATCCACCTCCAGTGCCATCAACAGCGTGATCAGTGAGAACGCCTGCGCCGTGGGGATCAGTTCGCGCATCTCGCGCACCATGTACTTGTGGCGAATCAATTCCTCGATGATCGACGCGCGAGTAGCCGGCGTGCCGAGACCCTTTTCGCTCATCGCCTCGCGCAGTTCCTCGTCGTCGACCCGCTTGCCGGCGTGCTCCATCGCGCTGAGCAATGTGGCCTCGGTGTATCGTGCCGGCGGCCGCGTGGCCTTGGCCTCGACGTTCACCTCGCTGGCGTTGACCGACTCGCCCTCGGCCACGGGAACGAGATGCCCGGCGTCCTCCTTGTTGCTTTGGTCACGCCCGTAAACTGCAAGCCAACCCGGCTTGACCAGCACCTTGCCCTCCGTCTTGAACGGCTCGCCCTCGACCCGCGTGATACGTGTGGTAACGAGAAATTCCGCCGACGGATAAAACACAGCGAGGAACCGTTTCACGACGAGGTCGTACACTTTCAGTTCCTGTTCCTTGAGCGTGGATGGCGCCGGCTTGAGGGTGGGGATGATCGCGAAGTGATCGGAGATCTTCGCATTGTTGAACATCTTCTTGTTGCCACCGTGCACCCAGTCGTTCTTGAGAATGTCGTTCGCGATACTGCCGTAGTTCGCTTGGCCAAGCGCGCCGATGGTTTCCTTGATCGTGTCGACGTAGTCCTCTGGTAGGCAGCGCGAATCGGTTCGCGGATAGGTCAACACCTTGTGACGCTCGTACAACGCCTGCGCGATGCCAAGCGTGTTGCGCGCCGAGAAACCAAACCGCGCATTGGCTTCGCGTTGCAGCGTGGTCAGGTCGAAGAGCATGGGGGCAGCCTGTTTCGACGGCTTGCTCTGCTCGGTCACCTCGCCCGCTTGGCCGTCGCACTTGGTCTGAATACCGTCCGCCCTGGCCTGTTCCCAGATGCGTTCCGCCCGCTTGTGGGCGTTGTCCGGGTCTTTTTTGAATCCCTCGTC
>CETG01172981.1_pt1 | contig 11635 bp, 10 predicted proteins | sample 361471 | NCBI WGS metagenome assembly CETG01 (sample SAMEA2622696, study PRJEB7988) | marine metagenome | isolation source: saline water (ENVO:00002010), including | reverse complement strand
ACATGGCTCGCTGGGTACCAAAGCCGGTGATTCAGTGATCGCCTATGCATTGCCACGCTGACAGGCGCTAGAATCGCCGCCTTTATATTCGGGACCGCCCACATGGCCGCCATCGGACGCTACAACAGCCTGCAGATCGTCAAGCACACCGGTTTCGGCCTCTATCTCGATGGCGGTCCGGACGGCGAAATACTGCTGCCCAACCGTTACATCCCCAAGGACACACCGACCGAGGTGGATGACTGGCTGAACGTCTTCATCTACCTCGACAGCGAGGACAAGCTGATCGCCACCACCGAAAAGCCCAAGGTCCAGGTCGGTGAATTCGCCAGTCTGAAGGTGGCGGAGATCAACCGCGTTGGCCTGTTCCTCGACTGGGGCCTGCCCAAGGATCTGCTCTTGCCGCATTCGGAGGAGAAGCGGCCGCTGCAGGTCGGTGATTACTGCGTGGTCTACGTTTACGTCGACAAGCGCACCCGGCGTATTACCGCCACGGCACGCCTGGATCGCTACCTGGACAAGACCGCGGCGAATTACAAGGTAGGAGAGGCGGTGGACCTGCTGATCGTCGAGGCGACCGATCTTGGTTTTAAGGCGATCATCAACGGCCAGCACTGGGGGCTTATCCACAAGAACGAGGTATTCAAGTTTCTCCGTGGAGGCATGCGCGAGCGTGGCTATATCAAGGAGCTGCGGCCCGACGGCAAGATCAGCCTGAGCCTGCAGCCGGTGGGTAGTGAAGCGACCGATGCGCTGCAGGCGCTGATTCTGCAGAAACTGGAGGAAAACCAGGGCTCGCTGGATGTCAGTGACAAGAGTCCGGCCGAGGTAATTGCCCGCCGCTTCGGCGTCAGCAAGGGCAACTTCAAGAAGGCCATCGGTGGTCTTTACAAGCAGGGCCGCATCGTCATCCACCCCGATCGCATCGAACGCGCCTGAGCCAACCCCCTAGCCGGGTGGTCGCAATGACCACCCAGCGGCTGCTACAGATCCAGATTGATTTGCCCGCTGCCGACTTCCTTTCTCAATGACTCGCCTTTGCCCTCCGCATAGCTCAGCTGCCCGTCGACCAGGCGGGCAGGGGCGGTGAACGGGTGGGCGGCCGGCGGCTTCTCGTCCTGGATATGCAGGACTTCGATACCGCGCATTTTCAACACGTCCGAGACCAGCGAACGATGGCAGCGCCACCAGAGCACCTCGGCGCACATCATCGCCGTGCGTCGTTGCGCCGCCATTTCCAGTAGGTGCTGCAGGCCGCGGTCGAATTCATCGCTGCGCAGATGGTCGGCATAGCCGCGAAACGAGCTGTTGCGCCAGGCCAGGTTTGGCGAATCCTTCAGAGGCCGCCGTCTGCCGCCCAGTTCCTCGATCCATTGATAGTGCAGCCCGTGCGCTTCCAGACCTTCGCGCAGGGCTGCCTCGCCGAACTGCGGCAAGCGCCTTGAGCCGGGAAAGCGGCGGACGTCGGCGATGGCCTCGATCTTATGGTGGCGCAGTAGCTCGACCAGCTGCTCCAGCGAGCGCGTCGAGTGGCCGATGGTCCACACCGTGGCTGGCTGAACCATGCCTCAGCTCAGCTTCCTGAGCGCCGACTCTCTATGCATTGCGACATGGTCGGTCTTGTCGCTCTTGATCTCGTATTGCGGCGCGTCCGGGCTGGCGCGCCGTGTGCGGCCCATGAATTCGGTGTCGGCCGTGTGCACTCGGGTGATGTGACCGCTGACCCGTCCTGCTTCCGAATTCCAGCTGACGTGATCCCCCACTTTGTACTTCTGGCTCATAGTGCCTCCGTTTCGTCGTTCGGTAAGGCTTCCGACAGCCATCAGCCGACGAAGATCGGTTGTTTCCGGCACTTGGTTTTTTATCCGACACGAAGGGCGTTTTGCTTCTCCGCTATATACCGTTCGTCGGCAAGCTTTGATAGCGGTTAATCCCTCTAGCGACCACCAAAGTTCAAAAAGCCGACGCTCATTTTTGCGCCAGGTAACCAACTAGGGCGGTTAAATGTAATATCAATTCGACAGCTATCGCCATATGAGTAATGGCAACTTAATGTTATTTGGAGGTTGTGGCGATTTTTTGGCGATCTATTACTGACAAAAAAATTTCCATTAATTTTTCGAACCTATTATAAAGCCGCCACGCAAGATGATTTGCCGGTTTGTTCAGGGGGTGGACGGCGGGAAATTTCTTGTTGAACGGTTCGTTTGTTGTGACACCGCGGCACTCCTCAAGAGCAACGCCCCACGACTTATCGACCTCCCGTTTCTTTTTGAAGGCTCCGCCTTTGAAGCAGTAAGTTCCGGAGAGACTCAATGTCCACCAACCTGTTTTCCGGTGCCCGCAAGGCACTCGTCGCTTCCATCGCCGCCGCTGTTCTTCTGGGTGGCACTGCCGTTGTAACCACGCCTTATGCCGCTGCAGCGACGGTTGCCGCCGTATCGGTTTCCGCCAAGATCAACGCGTTCACCAACACCGATTGGCTGAACGGTGTCTGGCGCACCGGCGCCGGCTTCTCGATTCCTGCCACCTCGGCGAACCGCTCCGCGTTCGTGGCCGGCGTGTCGGTACGACTGGCGGACGGTCAGGTTCGCAAGATCAGCCGCGCGCAGATCGTCGGCAGCAACATGAGCGTCTTCCTGGAAGGTGCAAAGCTGGACGGCAACAAGGTTGGTGCACCGCAGGTGGTCACCATCGGTAGTACGGCCGTAACGGCACCGGTAACTTCCACCACTCCGGTCACTTCACCGACTACCGTCACCGCGCACTCGACCAGCATCAACGCATTCACCAATACCGATTGGCTCAATGGCGTATGGCGCAAGTCGCCGGGCTTCTCCATTCCGGCAAGTGATGCCAACAAGGCTGCTTTCAAAGTTGGAGCGACAGCCAAGCTGGCAGATGGCCAGGTTCGCAAAGTTACCCAGGTACAAGTTGTCGGCGCCAATATGAGCGTCTATCTGGAAGGTGCAGCAGTTAACGGAAGTGTCGTCGGTGCACCGAACAAGTTGTCGCTGGCTACAACTTCCACTACCAGCCCGGCTCCGGCCCCCACTGCTCCGACCACTTCGGTCATCGCCACCAGCAACCTGAACAACTACACCAACACCCATTGGCTCAACGGTATGTTCCGTACTGCTGCCGGCTTCTCCATCCAGGCAAGCAGCGCCAACGTGGCAGCATTCAAGACGGGCGCGTTGGTGAAGCTCGCTGACGGCCAGACTCGCAAGGTGCTGCGCACTCAAGTGGTGGGCAGCAACATGAGCGTTTTCCTCGACGGTGCGGTGATCAACGGCGCGACCCTGGGCTATCCGAAGACCATCTCGGTGGTCAGCACATCGACCAGCGCTCCTTCGTCTCCTGCTCTGACTACTCCGCCGGTAGAAGCCGCCCCGGCTCCGGCACCGGCGCCCACCGCGCCTGACACCACCAACGGCAAGCCGCTGCTGGTCGGCGTCAACCTGTCCGGCGCGGGCTTCGGTCCCTCGGTTGTTCCCGGCAAGCACGGCACCAACTACACCTATCCGGCCGAGTCGTACTACAAGAAGTACTCCGATCTGGGCATGCCGCTGGTTCGCCTGCCGTTCCTCTGGGAGCGAATCCAGCCCAAGCTGAACTCGCCGCTGAATGCCGAGGAGTTCGCCCGTCTGAAGCAGTCGCTGGACTTCGCGCAGAAACACAACGTCAAGGTGATTCTCGACCTGCACAACTACTACCGTTACTACGGCAAGCTGATCGGCTCCAACGAGGTGCCCATCAGTTCCTTCGCCGCGGTGTGGAAGCAGATCGTGCAGCAGGTGGTCAATCATCCTGCCGTCGAGGGCTACGGTCTGATGAACGAGCCGCACTCCACCAACGGGCTCTGGCCGCAGGCTGCCCTGGCCGCTGCTCAGGCAATCCGCACCGTCGACTCCAAGCGCTGGATCTACGTAGCGGGCGATCGCTGGTCGAGCGCCTTCCACTGGCCGCACTACAACACCCAGCTGGTCAGCAACCCGTGGATGCGTGATCCGAAGAACAACCTGGTGTACGAAGCGCACATGTACGTGGACAAGGATTTCTCCGGCAACTACTTCGACAAGACCGAGCAGTTCGACCCGATGGTTGGTGTCAACCGCGTCAAGCCCTTCGTCGACTGGCTCAAGCAGCACAAACTGCGCGGCTACATCGGTGAGCATGGCGTACCGGATTTCTCGCCCTCGGCCATCGTTGCAACCGATAACCTACTGGCCTACCTGCGTCAGAACTGCATCCCGAGCACCTACTGGGCTGCCGGTCCCTGGTGGGGCGAGTACGCCATGTCCCTGGACGTGAGCAGTGGCAAGTACCGTCCGCAGCTGCCGGTTCTGCAGAAGCACGCCAAAGCCGCAAACAGCTGCACCAGCATCGGTCCGCTGTAACACCGCGAACCAGCGATACCAGAACGGGCCTTCGGGCCCGTTTCTGTTTTTCCGTCGTATAGAACCGCACTGCACTTCGTCGGCCCGCTGTTGCGATGGTCCCGCCTTATGAACTGACCAAACGGTCATGACGTTCCGGTTCCTGCCGTTTCGCCTGTTCTCCCCGATCACGCCTGCAGCCCAGCAGCCATGCTGGCTGCGCCTGCGCATCAGGCGATAAGCCAGCATTTCAGCATTGAAGCTACCCCTCCGCTGGCGGCGGGCATCCCCGGCGATGCTGGCGCCAAAGTCTTGAACCATCCAGCCAGAGCGACGGAACTCGAAATAGGGGGTCCGGTCACCATTTATGTGCGCACCGAAACATGCACGGCAGCGGCAACCCCGTCGTCGTGCTACGGACCGTGGTCATCCGGCCAAATCCTCTGACCCTATAAAAGGTGGACAACATGACGACACCCGACGAAGAGATCACAGGTTACGGCGGCCAAGCCGGGACCAGCTCGCCGCAGGCAGGCAGTTCCTCCGGCCAGCCATCCATGCACAGCGACCGTTCCGCTCAGGCCGGAAATGGCGGTGACGTGAAGGCCAAGGCACGCGAGGCCGGTGAACAGATCAAGAACCAGGGCAAGGCGCAGCTTGATAGCTATCGCGGCACCGCCGCCGACGAGCTCGAGAAGATCGCGCAGAGTGCCAAGGCGGCTGCCTCCGAGCTGGAAAGCCAGGATCGCGCCGGCCTGTCGCACTACGTCTCCGACGTGGCTCAGGGCATGGTCGACTTTGCTGACAATCTGCGTGGCAAGAGCGTCGATGAGCTGGTCGGCGAGGTCAACCGGCTCGCCCGGAGCAATCCGGCCCTTTTCATCGCCGGCAGCGTTGCGCTGGGTTTTGGCCTGACACGCTTCGCCCGCGCGTCGAGCCATCGTTCGGATAAAACCGCCGCTCGCGAACCCACCACCGACTACGGCCATTCGGATGCGGCGCGACCGCATCCGTCGTCGCCGCTGGGCGTCCCGGCCGATGTGACGGCTGAAACCCTGCCCAGCCAGTCCGAGCTGGATTCGCGTCTTTCCAGCGGAGCCCCGGGTGGCACGGTTGGCAGCGTCAGCAACGCAGACATGCCGACGACCCCGGGCAGTACCAACGGCCTTGGCAACAACGGAAAAGGCACAACCGGAGGGCTAAATCGATGAACGAACAACGCAACCTCAATACGTCCTACGAGACGAGCCATCCGGACCAGGACAGCTCGGTGGGCGGGCTGCTGCGCCAGCTAACCCGTGAAGTGCCATCCCTGTTCACCAAGGAACTGGCTCTGGCGAAGGCCGAACTAAGCGAGTCCATGCGAGCCACCAAGGCCGGCGCGGCGAGCGTGGCCACCGGCGGCGCGGTCCTGCTGGCGGGATTCATCATCCTGCTGATGTCGGCGGTCTACTTCCTCAGCACCCTGATGGAGCCCTGGTTGGCAGCCCTCATCGTAGGGGGCGTAGTGGTCGTCATCGGGCTGATCATGGTGTCGGCAGGCAAGAAGAAGTTCGAAGCTTCATCCTTCAAGCCCGACCGCACCATCCATTCGCTGCACAAGGATAAAGAAGTCGTCAGGGGGCACGCATGAGCACGCACAATCAGGTAGACGTCGAAGCACGCAAGGACCCGGACACGCTGGAGCGAGAGATCGACCAGCAGCGGGCGGAAATCGGCAATATCGTCCATGCCTTGGAAAGCAAGCTGTCGCCGGGGCAGATGATCGACACCGCGCTGGGCTATGCCAAGGGCGGTGGCGGCGAATTTCTGCACAATCTCAGTGACACGGTGAAGGCCAATCCGGTGCCGACGTTGCTGACCGGCATCGGCCTGGCCTGGCTAATGGCGGGGCAGAACCGCCGTCCGGATTACAGCGCCACTGCATCGACCGGTCCTTCGATGACCGACAAGCTCTCGGCCAAGGCCTCCGGGCTGAAGCAGCAGGGCAACGGCATCAAGGACAAGGCTGCGCAGATGCGCCACGATGCTTCCACCACGCTGGGCAACGCTCGCCATCGGGTAAGCGACAGCAGCCGGCAGGCCGCCGACAGCCTGCGGCATACGGCGGATCGGGCACGCGGCGGCTTCTCGCAGTTGCTCAACGAGCAACCACTGGCGCTCGGCGCGATGGGTATCGCCCTGGGAGCGCTGCTCGCGGCGACCGTACCGCCGACCCGGCGCGAAGACGAGCTGATGGGCCAGTCCAGCGACCAGCTGACCGACCGGCTCAAGCACAAGGCGAAGGAAGGCTATGAAGTGGCCAGTGCCGAGGGCCAGCAGCTGGCCGGACAGGTCAAGCACGACCTTGAGCGCGATCACGGTCAGCCCGCTTCGCGACCACACTGACGTACGAGCCGGAGGCAAGGGTTTGATGCGGCCGGGCTTGAGTCCGACCGCAGAACCCCCGATAATCCGCCGCCTGGCGCCGGTGTAGCTCAGTAGGTAGAGCAGCGCATTCGTAATGCGAAGGTCGCAGGTTCGACTCCTGTCTCCGGCACCAATGAAATCAAAGGGTTAGCGTTGGCTAGCCCTTTTGTTTTTGGGCAGGTGTCCCACAAGTGTCCCGTTGTTGACTCAGCAGCCAGAGGGGCGAATGGGGCAGCACAGTCGCGAAGTGATCCGGCGCCAGATGCGAATAGCGCATCGTCATCTTGATATCGCCGTGGCCCAAGATTCGTTGCACGGGACGATGCTGCCGCCCTGCATCATCTAGTGGCTGGCAAAGGTATGCCGCAGAATTTGAATCAGCTGGGTCGTGGTTGTCCGGATCGGCCGCATCGAACGAGTTCCGACGCCGCCTGCCGCTGGTCGAGGTAGGCGAGGGCGCAGCCATCAGGCTGCGCCGTTCTTCATTACAGGGTGATCGCGATGCCTGCCTGCAGGGTGCGGGGAGCACCCGGGTAGGCCCAGATGTTGCCCCAGGCGCGCTCTTCGTACTCTTCGTCGAACAGGTTGTTAAGGTTCAGGTTCAGGCGAACCCGTTCGGTCAGCGGGTAGTAGGCGAGCAGGTCGACGGTGGTGTAGGCATCCATGTCGAACGCCGTACGGGTGGCACCGCCCTTGCGGTCGCCAACGTATTTGACGCCCATGCCTACGCCGAGTCCGGCCAGCGGACCTTCGGCGAATTCGTAGGTGTCCAGCAGGTTGAAGCTGTGGCGTGGCACGTTGGCCAGGCGCGTGCCGACCGGCATCGATGCACTCGAGCTTTCGGTGACTTCGGCATCGACGTAGGCGTAGCCGCCGATCATGCGCCATTGCGGGGTGATGTTGCCCGCTACGCTGATGTCGAAGCCGCGGCTGCGCGCTTCGCCGGCAGCAACCTGGTAGTTGCTGTCGAACGGATCGCTGGTCAGCACGTTTTCCTTGGTGATGTGGAACAGCGCCGCAGTGACGCTGAGGTCGTGCTCTGGCAGCTCGTACTTGACGCCGACTTCGTGGGCGATGCCTTCTTCCGGGTCGAATGCCTGGCTGCTGCGGTCGGCGCCGCGGTTAGGCTTGAACGAGCGCGAGGTGTTGGCGTAGACGGCCAACTCCTCGGTCAGGTCGTAGATCAGCCCGAAACGTGGGGAGACGGCGTTGTGTGCCTGGTCCCAGCTGGCGGTGGGGTTGAGCTTGTTTTCGTAGCGTTGCTCGAAGCGCTCCAGGCGTGCACCGACTTGCGCTGTCAGGCGCTCGGTGAGGGCGATCTGGTCCTGCAGGAAGAACGCATAGGACTTCAGGTTCTCGTCATCGTAGGTCGTGGTGCGGGTCAGCGCGGGCAGCGGCTGGCCGTAGACCGGATCATAGAGATCGATTGGGAAGTCGCTGGTCGCACCACCCGAGCGATCGATCTGGGAGTCGTAGTTGAAGTCGTCGAATTCCACACCGAGCAGCAGCGTGTGGGCCAGGCCCGCGGCGTCGAAGTGCCCCTCCAGATTGGCCTGCACCGCCAGGTCGTTCCAGTTCAGCCAGCGCTCGCTGTAGTTGCGCCCGACCGTGCGGCCATCGGCGGCCAGGCCATTGTTCTCCACCGCGCCGCCGTCCAGGCTGCCGTCGAGGTACTGGATGCCGCCGCGCAGCATCCACTGGCTGTCCAGCTGGTGCTCCAGGCGCAGTTGCGTGGTGGCGTTCTGGTTGGTCAGCTTGCCGGCACTTTCCTCTCCAAGGAAGCGATCGCGCGACAGGTCGCCGGCCTGGTTGGGGTAGCGGGTCAGACCGCGGTCCAGTGGATGGCGATTGTGCAGGTAATCGCCTTCGAGGATCAGCGCGGTGTCGTCGTTGAGCTGCCAGCGAAGCACTGGCGCAATGTTGTAGCGCTCGCTTTCGACGTGGTCGCGGAAGCTGTCGCTGCCTTCGGCGACCAGGTTGAGGCGATAGGTAAAGGCTGCGCTTTCGTCCAGTGCGCCGGTGGTATCCAGGGTGCCGCGGCGTAGACCGTCGGTGTTCACCTGGCTGCCGAGCACCGTGCGCCGCTCCGCCTGCGGCTGTTTGCTGACGATGTTGAAGGTGCCGCCCGGATCGCCGCGCCCATACAGCATCGAGGCCGGGCCGCGCAGCACTTCGATGCGCTCCAGCGTGTTGGCGTCGGGCATGTTGGGATAGCCACGGTTCACCGCGAAGCCGTTGCGGTAGAACTCCTGGGTGCTGAAGCCCCGCACGAGGAATTCGGTCAGGCCCTGACCGCCGAAGTTGTTGCCACGCTCCACGCCGCCGGCGTAATCAAGCGCATCTTCAAGGCGCGTTGCGCCGATGTCTTCGACGACCTGCGCCGGCACGACGCTAATCGATTGCGGGGTTTCGTGGATCGCGGTGTCGGTGCGGGTGGCGCTGGCCGAGCGGGTCGCACGATAGCCCTGCACGGGGCCGTCGGCGCGCTCGGCCGAGGCGGTGACCTGCATCTCCTCCAGTGCGAGCGGTTCAGCGGGCGGTTCGTCGTTGGCTGAAGCCATGGCAGGGCAGGTTAGGGCAGGAATCGCGAGCATCGGGAGGAGAAGGCGCCGCATCGAAAGATCCTTGAGGGAAGGGAGCGAGGGCGGGCATCCTAATCTCAACGAAAACGATTATCAAATAGAAGGTGATCTCATCTGAATGCACGCTACGGCAGGTTGCGCTGGGCGTAGCGGCGCAGGCAGATCGAGCGCGCGGCGATCTGCAACCAGCGCGCCGCGCAGCGCAGATAAGCGGCGGCTGCCAAGCGGTTCGGGGGTCACATTCGGCGGCTGCTCGGCGCTCAGTTGCAGGCGAGGACCACGCGGTCGCGGCCGGTTCTTTTGGCCTGGTAGAGCGCTTCGTCCGCGGCCTTGAAGGTCGCGTCTGGCGAGTCATGGCTGGTGCTGCAAGCGATGCCGATGGATGCGGTGACCGGCGCACCGGTTGGGCTGTTCGTATAACGCAGGCGAACCAGCAGGCGCTCTGCGGCGATGCGTGCACCGGCGGCGTCCGTGTCGGGTAGCAGCACGAGAAACTCCTCTCCACCCATCCTGCAGAGGACGTCGCTGGGGCGGGAGCACTCCCGCAGTACCGAAGCGAGGTAACGCAGCACGTCGTCGCCTACGTCATGGCCGTACTGGTCGTTGACCTGCTTGAAATGATCGATGTCCAGGGCCAGCGCGGCATAGTGTTGGTCGAGCAGATCGAACTGCTTGAGCGCCAGTTCGAGCCCGCGGCGGTTGCGCAACCCGGTCAGCGGATCGGTCATGGACGCTGCTTCCAGCGCGCCCATCTTTTGCTGCAGCAGGGACACGCCGGCAAGCATGGCGACCTTCAGGCGCGAGACCTCGAAGTACCAGGAATTGACCCGCGATATGCGGTTGGCTGCTTCCGGAGCGCTCCAGTGTTCGGCAGTATCGGCCAATGCGCGGATGGGCGCGGATATGAGTTTGGATAGCCACCAGAACACGGCCAGCGATACGAGCGCGAAAGGCACGGCGTTCATCAGGGTCGTGCGCGCCAAGCGGTCGAGCTTGGCGGTGATCGCGACCGTGGGGCGCTGCGCGATGATGCCCCAGCCGGTACTCGGAACCGGGGCGTAGCCGGCCAGCATGTCGACGCCGAGGGTGTTGGTGACTCGCTGGCTGCCTTCGCGCCCGGTGAGTACCTGCTGAACGACCGCATTGGAGGCCACGTTCTGGCCCACCCGCTGTCCGTCCTCATGGAAAATCAGGTTGGCCTGCTTGTCGACAACGTACAGGTACGAGCCGTCGCGGTAGTAGTGCACACCAAGCAGGCCGTGCAGTGCGTTGCGCTCGCGCAGGAATAGTGACGCGCTGATGAAGCCGAGATAGTGCCCGTCGGGGTCGAAGATCGGATGCGTTACCGCGATCAGATAGGTGCCGTCCGTGGCGATGTAGGGCTCGCTGATCAGCGGAATGCGCTCGCTCAGCGCGCGCCGCGCACCCACGCTGTTGACCTTGAGGCCTACCAGCGCGGTGCTCTCCGGGGACGCTGAAACGATCTCACCGGCAGCACTGACGATCACTGCTCTGTTGAACTGATCGCTGTTGAGCTTGATGCGCTCCGTTTCGCTGTCCCGTGCCGCGGGCTCATCGAACGTCGAGGAAAGCGCTTGCGCGGCATAGGCGAGTTCGCGACGACTGTTGAGAAAGAACCGGTCGGTGGTGTCGGCCAGCTTGCGCGCATAAGCCCTGTTGGCCTCCAGTGTCTGTTCGAACAGCTGGTCGCGCTGGGTGGTATAGCCGGCGAAGAAGCTGTTGGCGAAGGTGAGCAGGCCTGCGACGAGCGCTAGCAGGAGGGTCAGGCGTTGGAGATCCAGCCGGAACATGAAGCTTCCCGATTCTGCGTGTGTGTATCGCCGCAACCTCTGGGCGGTGAGCGCGACTGCGCGGCGGGTGCAGACCACTGGGGCGGAATGATACATGCCCGGACCGGGCGCCGAAGCGTCAACGACGGAAAAAGCGGGCGCTGGCACAAGGGGGGTGCGGCTGATAACTACCGCTCTCTTTTACCGCTGAGCCCGATCGACATGTTTGATGTTTCTGTTCCCGCCGCCCGCTTGCTGGCCGTCGAGGGTGCGGCTGCAGGTGCAGGCCGATTTCCTGGGGGTCGACCAGCTCGGCACGTACGGCGGCGAACTGATGGTGCGGCGGGATGAGCTGGGCCAACGCACGGTCCAGTTGCAAGGCGGCCAGCGATGGGCCGAGAACCGTCAGCTGGGGCTGCGTTTGCAGCTGACGCCGACATCGGCATGACCGGCGAGGCCCGGTGGCCGATCCACG
>CETG01191663.1_pt1 | contig 11638 bp, 6 predicted proteins | sample 361471 | NCBI WGS metagenome assembly CETG01 (sample SAMEA2622696, study PRJEB7988) | marine metagenome | isolation source: saline water (ENVO:00002010), including | reverse complement strand
TCAATACCATGTTTAATACAGGTACTGTGGTTGGAGTTTTTGCTAATGTTTTTGGAGGAGGGTTTCCGGCAAAATTTATTCCTTCATTTAGTTGGGGAGGTGCAACTGAAAGTGTAGATTATGAGCTAGAAAAAGCATTAAATCTTGCTGATGTTGTAATGAAAAGAAGAGGCTTGGAATTGTCTAAAGAAGATCAACAGCTATTGGAAAATATTTTTGAATTGACTGCCAAGTATAGATTCAAATCTTAGTTTATTTTATTTTTTCTCTTTTGGCATTTCTATTGATGTATACTTATTGCAGTTAGTTCTGAAAAATTATTTTAACACCTGTAAATCAGTTGTTTAGGTGTTTTTGATGAGTTTATTGCTACTTATTTTAACCTTTTGAGTTATTAGTTAAATGTCAAATTGACAATTATTAGATAATATGAGTGACTTTTTTGCAGAATCCAATTGGATAGATTTTTCTAGCGTAGTTGATCAGGAAACAGAATTTATTCCCTTAATATCTCCTGAAGAAGAGGATAGGATGAATACAGAAAAGGTTCCTGAGAAATTACCTATTCTACCTTTAAGGAATAACGTGCTTTTTCCAGGAGTAGTTATGCCCATTACCGTTGGAAGAGACAAAAGCATTAAACTTATTCAAGACGCTTATAAGGGCAATAAGATTATTGGTGTTGTTTCGCAAAAAGATTCTTCTATTGAAGAGCCCAAATATGAAGATTTATACAGAGTTGGTACAGTTGCTCAGATTGTTAAGTTACTAAAAATGCCCGATGGTAGTAGTACTGCTATTTTACAGGGTAAAAAGAGAATGAGTTTGCTTGATCTTGTTCAGCCGGAACCTTATCTGATAGCTAATGTTAAGCCTTTTGATGAAAAAAGAGAAAAGAAATTCAGTAAGGAATCATTAGCTCTTTTTGATTCGTTAAAAGACATGGCTTTAAGCATTATAAAGCAGTCTCCCAATATTCCTTCAGAGGCATCATTTGCAATTAAAAATATTGAAAGTCCTACCTTTTTGGTGAATTTCATTTCCTCACATATGCAAGCGGATGTTGCCGACAAACAAAAAATGCTTGAAAAGCCCAATGTACTAGACCGCGCAAATGCATTGCTAAAGCACTTAGATAAAGAATTACAGCTTTTAAAGCTAAAAAATGACATTCAGTCTAGAGTTAGAGTGGATATGGACCAACAGCAAAAAGAGTATTTTCTTCATCAACAAATGAAGGAGATACAAAATGAGCTTGGAGAAAATCCAATTCAGCAGGAAATAAATGAGCTAAGAGCAAATGCTAAAGAAAAAAAATGGGTTGATAAAGTAAAAAAGACGTTTTTAAAAGAGGTAGATAAGTTAGAAAGGATGAACCCATCTGGAGCTGAATATGGAGTTCAACTCAATTATTGTCAACTGTTATTGGATTTACCTTGGGGTGAGTATTCTAAGGATAAATTTAACTTAAAGAGAGCGCAAAAAATTCTTGATCGAGATCACTTTGGATTGGATAAAGTTAAGGATAGGATTATTGAATACCTGGCAGTTTTGAAATTAAAAGGAGATATGAAATCTCCAATATTGTGTTTGTACGGCCCTCCTGGTGTTGGAAAAACTTCTTTGGGTAAATCTGTTGCAGAAGCAATAGGTAGAGAATACATTCGAATGTCTCTTGGTGGTTTGCATGATGAGTCAGAAGTAAGGGGTCATAGAAAAACCTATATTGGGGCAATGCCAGGAAAAATTATTTCAAACATTAAAAAAGCTGGTAAGTCAAACCCCGTTTTTGTTTTGGATGAAATTGATAAGGTTGGTCGTTCTGGTCACGGAGATCCTTCTTCGGCTTTATTAGAAGTTTTGGATCCTGAACAAAACGATTCATTCCAAGATAATTTTGTAGACATTGAGTACGACCTTTCTAAGGTATTGTTTATAGCTACTGCCAATGAACTTTCAACCATACAACCTGCTTTAAGGGACAGAATGGAGATTATTGAAATTAACGGCTATACCATTGAAGAGAAGCTAGAAATTGCTCGTAAGCATTTAATTCCTAAGCTGTTGTCTGATCTTGGTTTAATTGCTGGACAAATTAAATTTTCTAAGTCTGTAATTGAGAAGATTATATCTTCTTATACCAATGAGAGTGGAGTAAGAGGTTTGGAAAAACTAATAGCTAAAGTAATTCGAAATAGGGCAAAGCAAATTGCTTTTAACGAAACTTATAATGTTAACATTACGCTTTCTGATTTGCCACTTGTTTTAGGTCCAGCATTTGATAAAAACAAGTATAAAAACAATGATGTGCCTGGTGTGGTTACTGGATTAGCCTGGACACGAACAGGTGGAGATATTCTATTTATTGAATCTTCACTTACTAAGGGGAAAGGTAAGCTTACCCTTACAGGAAACCTTGGGGATGTAATGAAAGAGTCTGCAGTAATTGCATTAGAATTTTTAAAGTCTCAACATCATCTATTAGCTATGACTCAAGATCAGATGGATGCGTTTAATATACACGTTCATGTCCCTGAAGGTGCAACTCCTAAAGATGGTCCTTCTGCTGGTGTTTCCATGCTTACTGCTTTAGCGTCATCATTTTCTAAGAAGAAAGTAAAGAAATATCTTGCTATGACTGGAGAGATAACTCTTCGAGGTGAAGTTCTTCCAGTTGGTGGAATTAAAGAGAAGATTTTAGCTGCTAAAAGAGCAGGTATTAAAGAGATTATATTACCTGCATCCAATAAAAAAGATGTTGATGACATCAAACCACTTTATATTAAAGGGTTAAAATTTCATTTTCTTAAAACGATGACGGAAGTTCTTCAGGTTGCTCTTGTTAATTAGATCTTTAGATCGCTATTTTTAACAATTTTGTTGTAATTCATTAATCGTTGTTAATAAGTCATTTTCATCTTTTTGTTACTTACAGAAGGATTTGCATATTTTTACCCTTAACCCAACTATTTTTTAATGGCAGAAGAAAAAGTACAATATACCGAGGATAATATTAGATCCCTTGATTGGAAAGAGCACATTAGGATGCGTCCAGGAATGTATATTGGAAAATTAGGAGATGGTTCTGCTCCTGATGATGGTATTTATGTATTGGTGAAAGAGGTTATGGATAACTCTATTGATGAGTTTGTGATGGGTAATGGGAAAAAAATCGAAATTAAAATAGACGGAGAAGAAGTTGTTATTAGAGACTATGGAAGAGGAATTCCATTGGGTAAAGTAAAAGACGTAGTTTCTAAGATGAATACTGGTGGAAAGTATGATTCTAAGGCATTTAAAAAATCTGTTGGTCTTAATGGAGTTGGTACCAAAGCGGTTAATGCCCTTTCTACATTTTTTAAGGTTGAGTCCATTAGAGATGGTAAGTTGAAAGGGGTGGAGTTTAAAAGAGGTGAAGTTATTGAGGATTCAAAACTTGCTGATACTGAGTTATCTAACGGAACTTATGTAAAGTTTATTCCTGACAATGAGGTCTTTAAAAAGTTTAGTTTTAGACACAACTATTTAGAGCAAATGTTTTGGAATTACTGTTATCTAAACAGGGGGCTTACTATTGATTTTAACGGAAACAAACTCATTTCTAAAAATGGATTAAAGGATTTATTAGAAAATAATATGGATGGAGATCCACTCTATCCAATAATTCATTTGGAGGGAGATGACATTGAGGTTGCTTTTACTCATGCTAGAGGATACGGTGAAGATTATTCCTCTTTTGTTAATGGGCAACATACCACTCAAGGTGGAACTCATTTAAGTGCTTTCAGAGAAGCTGTTGCCAGAGTTATTAAGGACTTTTTTAACAAATATGAACCTGTTGATATTCGACAGGGAATTGTTGCTGCTGTAAGCATAAAAGTGATTGAACCTGTTTTTGAATCTCAAACCAAAACAAAATTGGGTTCCCTGGAAATTGAACCTAATGGTAAATCTGTTCGTGCATTTGTGATGGATTTCTTAAAAGAGAAATTAGATAATTTTCTTCACAGAAATCCAGGACTGGTTCAAGATTTAGAAAATAAAATAAAGCAATCGGAAAAAGAGAGAAAAGAGCTGGCTGGAATTCGAAAAATTGCTCGAGAAAGGGCTAAAAAGTCAAGCCTTCACAACAAGAAACTTAGAGATTGTAAGATTCATTATAACGACATAAAAAATGATAGAAGAGCAGAAACATCCATTTTCATCACTGAGGGTGATTCTGCAAGTGGATCTATCACTAAATGCAGAGACGTAAAAACACAAGCTGTTTTTAGTCTAAGAGGAAAACCTTTAAATTCCTTTGGTTTAACAAAAAAAGTTGTTTACGAAAACGAGGAATTTAATCTTATTCAGGCTGCTCTGAACATTGAAGAAGATATGGAATCCTTACGTTATAATAAAATAATTATTGCTACCGATGCTGATGTTGATGGTATGCACATTAGGCTATTGTTACTTACCTTTTTTCTTCGCTTTTTTCCTGATTTAGTAAAGAAAAAGCACGTCTACATTTTACAGACACCTTTGTTTAGAGTTCGTAATAAAAAAGAAACTAGATATTGCTATTCTGATGAAGAAAAGAAAAAGGCTTTAAAAGAGCTAGGTGCTAAACCAGAAATAACAAGATTTAAAGGTTTAGGAGAAATTTCTCCAGATGAATTTAAGTTTTTTATTGGTGAGGATATGCGATTAGAGCCTGTTCTTTTAACTAAAGAGCACTCAATTGAAGAAATTCTCACCTTTTATATGGGAAAAAATACTCCAAATAGACAGGATTTTATTATAGAAAATCTTAAAGTTGAAGAAGATATAATTGAAGATCAAGTGATAGAGGAATAGTTATGAGTAATGAAGATTTAGAGGCAAATAAACTACCAAACGAAAGTGTGCATAATGACGGGCAGGATTTTTTAAATCCTGATCAAATTATTTCGCTTTCAGGAATGTATAAAGAATGGTTTTTAGATTATGCTTCATACGTGATTTTAGAGAGAGCTGTTCCTGCTCTGGAAGATGGGTTAAAACCTGTTCAACGTAGAATATTACACTCCTTAAACGAATTAGATGATGGTAGATACAATAAAGTTGCCAATGTAATTGGTAATACAATGAAATACCATCCTCATGGTGATGCATCAATAGGGGATGCAATGGTTCAAATCGGCCAAAAAGACTTGCTAATTGACTGTCAGGGTAACTGGGGAAATACATTAACTGGTGATGGTGCTGCAGCTCCAAGGTACATTGAGGCCAGATTAACAAAATTAGGTAAGCATATTTTATTTAATCCTAAGACTACTACCTGGCTTAGTTCATATGATGGTAGAAATAAAGAACCACAACATTTACCTGTTAAATTTCCTTTGCTTTTAGCTCATGGTGGTGAAGGTATTGCAGTTGGGTTAGCATGTAAGTTTTTACCGCACAATTTCATTGAAATTATTGATGGATGTGTTAATTACCTGAGAGGCAAAAAAGTTGAGCTGTATCCAGATTTCATTAATGGAGGAATGGCTGATTTCACACAGTATAATGATGGTTTAAAAGGTGGTAAGGTAAGAGTTAGAGCTTCTATTAAAAAAGTTAACAATAAAACATTAATGATTGATCAGATTCCTTATGGAACAACAACTGATCAGTTAATAGAATCTATTGTAAAAGCCACTGAAAAAAATAAAATTAAGGTTAAGAAAATTGAAGATAATACTTCAGCTGTAGCTGAGATATTAATTCACTTGCCAACAGGTGTTTCTCCTGATAAGATGATTGATGCTTTATATGCATTTACCAATTGTGAAATGTCTATATCTCCGAATTCATGTATAATTGAGAATAATACACCTGTATTTTTAGGAGTTTCAGAGATCTTAAAAAGGTCTACCGACAGAACTGTTGATTTGCTTAAGCAAGAATTAGAAATTAAGCTTAAAGAATTAGAGAATTCTTGGCATTGGCTTTCTTTAGAAAGGATTTTTATTGAAAATAGAATCTATAGAGATATTGAGGAGGAAGAAACATGGGAAGGTGTAATTAAAGCAATAGATAAAGGATTGAAGCCTCATCTTAAAATTTTAAAAAGACCTGTTGTTGAGGATGATATTATTCGTCTAACAGAGATTAAAATCAAACGAATATCTAAGTTCGATAGTTTTAAGGCAGATGAAAATATTGCTAAAATAGAATCTCAAATTAAAGAAGTTAAAAACCATTTAGATAACCTTATTTCTTATGCTATTGACTATTTTAAGGACCTAAAAGCTAAATTTTCAGAAGGTAAAGAACGAAAGACAGAGATTAGAGTTTTTGATAGTATCTCTGCATCTAAAGTTATTGTTTCCAATAAGAAGCTCTATGTAAACAGAGATGAAGGTTTTATTGGTTGGACATTACGTAAAGATGAATTTATTTCTGAATGTTCAGATTTGGACGATATTGTGCTGTTTTTCTCCACTGGAAAAATGATGGTAACCAAAATAGCAGATAAGAAATTTGTTGGAAAAGGAATTATTCATGCTGCAGTTTGGAAAAAAGGTGATCTCAGAACAATCTATCATATGATTTATCAGCATTCTAAAGGTGGTCCTTCATATATGAAGCGATTTGCTGTAAATGCTGTAACAAGAGATAAAGAATACGATTTAACTAGTGGTGGTAAAGAGCCTAAAATTCATTATTTCTCTGTTAACCCTAATGGTAGAAGAGAAATTGTAGCTGTTAAATTAAGACCTAGACCTAAGCTTAAAAAATTAAAATTTGATGTTGATTTTGGCGATTTAATGATAAAAGGAAGAGCATCAAAAGGAAATTTAACTACAAAGCATTTTATTTCTAAAGTTGAGCTTAAAGAAACTGGAGGTTCAACCTTAGCAGCTAGAGAAATATGGTGGGATGATGTTGTTAGAAGATTGAATAATGAGAGTAGAGGAATTTCTCTAGGCACTTTCAAGGGAGAAGATAAAATCCTAACAATTTACCAATCAGGTCATTTTAAACTTTCTGGTTTTGAGCTGTCTAATAAATTTGATGATGATCTTATACATATTGAAAAATGGCACCCTCAACATCCTCTAGCTTGTGTTTATTACAATGGTAGTAAAGACATTTATTATGTGAAACGTTTTTTAATTGAGTCTACTTCTAAAAAAACACTCTTTATTCCTGACGATGATAAAAGTGAGCTGACTGTTGCTTCCACTCAATATTTGCCTAAGGTTAAAATTGAGTTCAACAAAAGATTAAAAGAGACAAAAGATTTACAAGATAAAACTGAAGAGTTAAATAAGATAATTGATGTTAAGGGTTTAAAAGCTCAAGGAAATCAATTAACCAAATTAAAAGTGAAAAGTATTTCTCTTTTACCTACAATTGAAGGTGAACAATGGCCAAATGATGAAATTAATGATGATCAGCGGCAGTTAATTGATGATGTTTCTGATGCTGAAAATACTGTTGTCGACAAAGAAGTTATCGGAAGTGTAAATGATGATAAAAAAGTTGAAATTGAATTGGATCTACCCCCTGAAGCTAACTCAGGTGCATCTAATGATGAGAATACTGATGGTCAAATAAATTTATTCTAATGAAAAAAAAATTCCTATTAAGTAGTTTGCTTTTGTTTTTTAGCTATGTTTTTTGCGCTCAGGATGATTACCAAAATGATACTATTTTGTTGGAAGAAAATAGAAATTATTTAGGTTCCAATATATCACCTTTATTAATGGGAGTTTCTGCTGGTAAAGATAATTTTAACGTAAAAGTGAATTTAAGCTATAAAAGAAATTTTCGTGATAAAAATTTAAGATTTAGTTTGAATTATCTAACTGAAGGTAATGTGTCGCTTTATGATTATTTCGAACCTGTTTCTAGTACAGATACTACCTTAGTAAACCGATATTTCGACAATTCTTACAATCATTATGATTTTAGATTTGGTTTTGAGGAGCTAAGAGGCTATAATGGCACTAGAGTTCATGTTGGTGTTGATGCAATTTTGGGATATGGAACCAATAATTCCAATTATTTTGATAGGAAGTTCAATTTCGTAGATTCTACAGGGAACTATATATTGGATACCACTTCTAACCTTATTAATTTACGTCAGGGTAGTAGAAGTTCAAATTTTCTTATAACTGGTCTAGATGTTTCTTTTGGTATTGACTGGATGTTAAATGAAAGATTCACTTTCACTTTTCAAGTTACACCACAATTTAATTATTACATCTTTTTAGACGAGAATACTCAAGATTTTCAAAATGAGTATTCAGCGTCTAAAAATTATGCAGACTTTAAACTAGGTTATTTTGATTTAATGCTTTTTTATAGGTTTTAAGCGTGTTGCTTAAGCTTAGGAGCTGCAGCTAGTATTTCCTGATTCGCATTATCAGCAAACTGATCAAAATTCTTAACAAACTGTTCAGCAAGATGATAAGCTTTTGTATCATAAGCATTTTTATCTTCCCAAGTATTTTTAGGGTTTAAAACATCGGATGGTACATTTGGGCAGGTTGTAGGCATCTGAAGACCAAAAATCTCATGCTTTTGATATTCAACGTTTTCAAGGTCACCATTTAAAGCAGCCGTTATCATTGCTCTAGTATATTTAAGACTCATACGTTCTCCAACACCATAAGATCCTCCAGTCCAGCCAGTATTAATAAGCCAAACATTTACATTGTTTTGAGTCATTTTTTCCCCAAGCATTTCAGCATATTTAGTTGGGTGCAAAGGTAAAAATGGAGCGCCAAAACATGCTGAAAAAGCAGTAACTGGTTCAGTTATTCCAGCTTCAGTTCCAGCAACTTTAGCTGTGTATCCGGAAATAAAATGAAACATTGCCTGTCCTTTATTTAATTTTGAAATTGGAGGCAAAACACCAAAAGCATCTGCAGTTAAAAAGAAAATATTTTTTGGGCTAGTTCCTTTAGACCCTTCAGCAATATTGTCAATATGATTAATAGGGTAGCTAACTCTGGTGTTTTCAGTTTTAGATTTGTCTGCAAAATCAACAGTTGACGTATTTTCAAAGAAGTTGATGTTTTCTAAAATAGCTCCAAATTTTATGGCATCCCAAATTTGAGGTTCTTTTTCTTTGGATAAATCGATGCATTTTGCATAGCATCCACCTTCAAAATTAAAAACTGAATCGTCAGCCCAACCGTGCTCATCATCCCCAATTAATTTTCGGTTGGGATCAGCAGAAAGTGTAGTTTTACCCGTGCCAGATAAACCAAAAAATACAGCAGTATCTCCCTTTTCACCAACGTTGGCTGAGCAGTGCATTGATAAGATGTTTTTTTCGTGAGGAAGGATAAAGTTAAGTACAGAGAAAATACCTTTTTTAATTTCTCCTGTATATCCAGTTCCACCAATAATAATTAATTTTTTAGTGAAATTAATGACTGCAAAATTGTGTTGTCTTGTTCCATCTTTATCTGGATCAGCATAAAAGCCAGGAGCATTTATTATGTGCCAATCAGGATTAAAGTTTTCTAGGTCTTCATTTTTCGGAGAAATGAACATGTTGTCTGCAAAATGATTCGACCATGGATATTCATTTACAACTCTTATATTTAGTTTAAATCTTTCATCTGAGCAAGCGTATGAATCTCTTACGAAAATATCTTTATTCTGAAGGTATGAAGTAACTTTATCATATAAGGAGTCAAAGTTCTCACTTGAAAACTTAATGTTTATATCTCCCCACCATACAGCATTTTCTGTATAGCTGTCGCAAACAATAAATCTATCTTTTGGAGATCTACCAGTAAATTCACCAGTGTCAATTGCTACTGCACCAGTATCAGAAAGAACACCCATTCCTCTTATTACTGTTTCTTCAACAAGTTCTGCAGGAGTTAAATTCCAATAAGCGTTAGTTATATTCGAAAGACCTAATTGGTCTAAATTAGCGGTTTTGGGTCTAAGACCATATTCATTCATCTATTTTTGATTTGAATTATGGCGTAAAAGTAAATAATATAGATGGTTAATTAGACAATAATTGTTCTATTTATTCACATATTTTTTACTTATTAAAAAATTCTTATAAACTAATCTTTAATTTAACATTAATTAATTTTAATTTATGAATTATTCCAATCTATTTAGAAAAGAGGTTTTTGTAAAACCTTCTACTTTTAAGCTTTCGCATAAAGACAAAATTCTTCTATTGGGTTCCTGTTTTACAGCAAATATATCTTCATTTTTGAACAACTTTGGTTTTGGCATTTCCTACCCATTTGGAACAATCTATAATCCTATAACTATTGGAAATAATCTACAAAGAATACTACGTAAGAACCATTTTAATGAAACAGATGTTGTTGAAAATAATGACCGTTTTTACAGCTGGAATCATTCTAGTAACTACAGTGCAGATAATAAGAAAGAGTTTGTTCGTTCTATAAATGATGAAATGACATCTTTAAATAGCACTCTTAAAGAATCTTCAACTATTATAATTACTCTAGGAACATCTTTTGTTTATGAGCACATCAATTATGGATTGGTAGGAAACTGTCATAAACTACCTTCAAGAGATTTTATCAAAAGAATGCTTTCTTTGGAAGAGATGCTTCACTGTTGGACAGATGTGCTTTCATCTTTAGAAAACAAAAACATTATTTTTACTGTTAGCCCTGTAAGGCATTGGTCTGACGGTGCAATTGATAACACAAGAAGTAAATCTCAACTTCACCTTTTAATTTCTAAATTGGAGGCTGAGTTTGATAACATAGCATATTTTCCAAGCTATGAGCTAATGATGGATGAACTTAGAGATTACAGATTTTATGAAAAAGATATGTTGCACCCTTCCTACCAGGCAGTTGAGTTTATTTGGGATAAATTTGTTAATTGCTATTTTAATACATCTACTAAAGCTGTTTTAGCTGAAGTGACAGCCATTCGTAAATCTCTTTCTCACAAGCCTTTTAATCCTAAATCAAAAAATCACCAACAATTTTTAAAAAAATGTCTTCAACAAATAAAAAATATTCAAAAGAAAACACCTCATTATTACTGGGATAAAGAAAGCAGTACAATTAAAGATCAATTAGATGATTAATTGTAAATTTTTCTAGAGAATTTAATTTTAAATTGGCTTTTTTACTCCATTTTGGATTGGTTCCTTTTTCAGGAATAACAATAACTTTCATTCCTGCATTCATAGCTGCCTGCATTCCATAATTTGAATCTTCTAAAACAATACACCTGTTTTTATTCACTTCAAGCATTTCTGCAGCTGAAAGAAATACATCAGGATGTGGTTTTCCATTTTTTTCTTTTTCAGCTGAGTGAATAACACTGAAATAATCTTTAATAGACAATTTGTGAACTACAGCTTCTATGATTTTAGCTGATGATGATGAAGCAATCGCTATTGGAATATTATTTTTTTTCAAAAGTTCAATGGTTTCAATAACTCCATTTAAAGGTTTTCCATGCTTATTAACCAATTCAATAACTTGATTTTCAATACTATTAATAACGGAGTTTACTGTGGGTTTTTTCCACTGCAATTTTTGATGCCAATAATTTACTACAGCATCAATTCTCATTCCCATGGTTTGAATACACATCTGCTCACTAAATTCAAACCCAATAGATTTGAAAACAGTCATTTCAGCTTCTCTCCATA
>CETG01083928.1_pt1 | contig 11644 bp, 14 predicted proteins | sample 361471 | NCBI WGS metagenome assembly CETG01 (sample SAMEA2622696, study PRJEB7988) | marine metagenome | isolation source: saline water (ENVO:00002010), including | reverse complement strand
CTACAAGAGCTCCTACTCCATTAGGACCATAAATTTTATGTGCACTAATACTTACTAAATCAATATGAGTTTGATCTAGCTCTAAAGGTAAGTATCCAAATGCCTGTACTGCATCACAATGAAAAGTTATGCCATATTCTCGACATAAATAAGAAATCTCATTTATAGGTTGAAGAACTCCTATTTCATTATTTGCCAACATTATAGAAACCAAAAAGGTATCCTCTTCAATAGATTCCTTGAAACGCTCTATTGAAATAAGCCCATCCGGATTTGGTCTCAATTCAGTGAGTCTGAAACCTTCTTCCTTAAGCTGACGCATTGGGTCTAGTACAGAATGATGCTCCGTTGTCATTGTGATTAAATGGCCAGGGCTTCCTGTAGTTGAAAGGTTGTAACGTGCATGTCCAAGAAGAGCTAAATTATTAGATTCTGTAGCACCACTAGTAAAAATTAATCTTGAAGGTTTAACTTTCAAATAAGAGGATAACTGTTCTCGAGCAAGAGCAACTGCAGCAGAAGAATAAATCCCCAAACGGTTTTGCCTACTTGATGCATTCCCCCAAAATTCTTCCCAATAGGGCTCCATTGCTTCTACAACTTCTTGCAAACATGGAGTGCTCGATTGATAATCAAAAAATAAAGGAGAATTTTTCATAGAGTTATAAAAAAATGATTAATACCTGAATATCCTTAGAGGAATCAATATTTGATTCTCTAGAATCTCATTACCATTTCTTGCTTTATGTCCGAAGTAACTCCAACAAATATAGAGACTCCTCAGCCACCAAGAGTACTGTTGGTGGATGATGAGCCAGGAATTCGAACAGCAGTTCAGACATATCTCAAAGACGAAGGATTCGAAGTTACAACTGCCATAGATGGTGAAGAAGGGTGGGAAAAAGCTAAAGAAATGAGCCCTGATGTTATAATTAGTGATGTTATGATGCCTAGATGTGATGGATATGGGCTATTAAAACGTCTTCGAGAGGATGAGCGCCTAGGCGGAACACCAGTAATATTTCTTACAGCAAAAGGAATGACAATAGATCGCACTCAAGGATATCAAGCAGGTGTAGACGATTACATACCCAAGCCCTTTGATCCTGATGAATTAGTTGCTCGAGTCAGGAATGTAGTCAAACGTCAAGAAAGGTTACTAGCTGAAGCCGCTAGATTTGCAGATACAGACGTAGGTCAAATGGCGAGACAAATAACTGAAATTCGATCCATGCTTTCTCAAGGAGAAAAAACTCCCGCTCAAAAAAATCAATTACTTCCAAGTTTTACGCCTAGAGAAGCAAGTGTTCTGCAACTGGTAGCAGAAGGATTAATGAATAAAGAAATTGCAAGGAAATTAGAAACGTCTATACGTAATGTTGAAAAATATGTAAGCCGACTATTTATAAAAACTGGAACATCAAGTCGTACGGAATTAGTTAGATATGCTCTTGAAAATAATCTGGTTACATAATTTTTATGTTTAAAAAGTATTAATCTATTTAACTCACTTTTCTAAATTCAATTAATTTTGAGAAATAGAAAGGTGCTTTATTTAGTTTACTTCTAACAACCTCAAATCCACATTCTCTAGCAGCAGTGTTAATGCCTGTTTCTCTAAGTGTATAAGCACGCGTGGTTTTACTAGGCCCTGGAAAAAATTGTCCTATTTTTTTTAATAGTGCTAACAAAGGAGTATATGGTGCAAAACTAACGATCAATCTTTCTTCAGTCAAATTACAAAGATGTTTAACCATTTCTTCAGCTGCTTCTTGAGGATAATGAATAAAAACATCTAAACAAATTACTGTATGAAAAGAACCACTCAAACTCTCCAGATCAGAAACATTAAATGAAATCTTGTCAAGGTCAAGCTGTGCGGCCTCGGCTCTAAGTTTAGTTTCCTTAATCATTGATTCTGAAATATCACTTGCAGAAATTGAGCCTATATCTAATTCAGCTAATGGCAAAGTCAGACTACCTACCCCACATCCAGCATCACAAAAACTAATTTTATCAAGCTTCCCTGACTCTTTAATCCATTGCAAGACATCATTAACTGTCTTCAGATGACCAATTCGAATATTGCGCTGCACATTATTAACTTCTGTACTTTCACTATAAATTCGATTCCATCTTTCAAAGCCCATTCCATTGAAATAATTTGCCACCTCTAACTTTTCAGCTTTCTTTTGCTCTTGGAGCTGATCAAGAATCATTGAATTAAATACCAACCACAAAGAATATTAATCATCTACATACCAAATCAGTTGATCTAGTAACTAGTGCATAAATAAAACGGTATCGTCATTATTAAAAGAGTCATTGTCCTTAGAAAAGTGCATCCAAGCGAAATCACCAAAAATCCTTTAATTACCATTGCAATGGGAAGTGATTCCGATTTAGCAACTCTTCAACCTGCAATAGAAATTTTAAATACTTTTGAAATCAAATCAGAAGTAAGAATTCTTTCAGCTCACCGCACTCCATTAGAAATGGTTAAATTCGCGCAAGAGGCCGATACAAAAGGGGTAAAAGTAATAATTGCTGGGGCAGGGGGAGCTGCACATTTACCAGGCATGATTGCTTCCCTAACAACTCTCCCAGTAATTGGTGTACCAATAGTTAGCAAAGCCTTATCTGGCATTGATTCAATGCATTCCATACTTCAAATGCCTGCTGGTGTTCCAGTTGCAACAGTTGCAATAGGGGGCGGATTAAATGCAGGTATTTTGGCGGCACAGATTTTAAGCACATCAAATTCAACTATTCAGAAAAAAATATCTATTTACAAAGAAGAACTTCGCACTAAGGTAATCTCGAAAGATAAAAAGTTATTAAGAATCGGTTCAGAAAAATATTTATCTGAAATGTAATTGATGCATATCAAATTATTATCTTTAGAAAGAAGAAATGATCTTCATCTCGATTAATTTTTTAACAACCAAATTGACACAATCATCTAAATCTTTTGTCCCAGTGTTAATTATTAATTCGGGGGATGATGGCTTTTCATAAGGACTTGATATACCTGTGAAGTCCTTTATTTCACCTGATCGCGCTTTTTTATAAAGACCTTTTGTATCTCTTTCTTCACAAACTTTTAAATCTGCTGCGCAATACACCTCAATAAATTCATCTTTTTGAACTAAATCCCTAGCTCTATCTCTATCAGCTCGAAATGGAGATACAAATGCAGTTAAAACAACTACTCCAGCATCTAAAAACAGTTTTGCAACTTCGCTAATTCGACGAATATTCTCTTCACGATCAAAATTAGAAAAGCCTAAATCATTACATAAGCCATGGCGAATATTATCTCCATCAAGTACATATGTAGATATTCCATTTTTAAATAATTTAAAATTTACAGCATTAGCTAATGTACTTTTTCCAGATCCTGATAACCCTGTAAACCAAATAATCGCACTTTTATGCCCATTTTGTTTTGATCTTGCCTCACGATTAACAGAAGAATCATGCCAAACAATATTGGTAGATTTTGGAAGATTTTCTTGATTGGGCATTTGTTTAATTAGGACCTTCTAAAGTGCAACCTATTCTCTCTCTAAGGACGCATATTCTCAAATATTAGCCAACTGAATACTTTAATTAAAACTTTTCAAAGCCAAAAACTTGCAAACACTATCAACATGATTTCCTTGAAGCTCAATAATGCCTTCTTTTACAGTTCCTCCAGTCCCACAATGTGTTTTCAATTGTTTTAAAAGTAATTTCAATTCATCAAGCTCAAAAGTCAATCCACTAATAAGAGTAACTGTTTTGCCTTTTTTGCCGGCTTTCGTTTTTTCAACACGAAGTCTACTATTAGATTTATTCTCGATATCACAATAAGAACTAGGTTGCTCTTTTGGTGAAGGATTTCCAAATTCAAGCCAATTTCCTTTAGGCATTACCTTTTTCTTAAGCTGATTTCTATCTTCCGCTAAATCAAGTTGACTAGCACACTTCCTTCACAACCAATAGACGCGGATCTTTCAATAAGTTCTCGACCTTCAGCACTTGGACGTTTCGGCAAATTTGGTGGCCAATATGTACCTGAAACATTAATGCCTGCGCTAGCTGAACTTGAAAAAGCAGCATCAATCGCCTGGAAAGATTCTTCATTCACTAAAGAACTTGATCACTTATTACGTTCATATGTTGGTCGAGCTACTCCTTTGTATGAAGCTAAAAGACTAACGAAAAATTATGAAAGAAAAAATGGCGGTCCAAGAATATGGCTTAAACGAGAAGATCTCAATCACACTGGAGCTCATAAAATAAATAATGCGCTAGGGCAAGCACTCTTAGCCATTCGAATGGGAAAAAAAAGAATTATTGCGGAAACTGGCGCTGGGCAACATGGAGTAGCAACTGCAACTGTTTGTGCCAGGTTTGGACTGAAATGCGTTATTTATATGGGTGAAGCAGATATGAAACGTCAAGCTTTAAATGTATTTCGGATGAAGCTTCTTGGTGCAACAGTTCAGTCTGTATCTGCAGGTACTGCAACTCTCAAAGACGCTACTAGTGAAGCGATTCGCGACTGGGTTACAAATGTTGAATCTACTCATTATATTCTTGGTTCCGTAGCTGGACCTCACCCTTATCCAATGCTTGTAAGGGATTTTCATTCCGTTATTGGAAATGAAACTAAAGTCCAATGTGAGAAAGAATTTGGCAGGCGACCAGATGTCCTCATCGCATGCGTCGGAGGAGGCTCAAATGCAATGGGTTTATTCCATCCATTTATAGAAGACAAATCAATCAGAATGATAGGAGTAGAAGCTGCTGGGGATGGAATTGAAACTGGGCGTCACGCTGCAACTATTACTCAAGGTCGGATAGGAGTCTTGCATGGTGCCATGAGCTTATTACTTCAAAATGATGATGGCCAAGTTGAAGAAGCACACTCTATAAGCGCTGGTCTTGACTATCCAGGAGTAGGGCCTGAGCATAGTTATTTAAAAGAATTAGGCCGTGCAGAATATGTAGCTGTAACTGATCAAGAAGCATTAAATGCACTTAAACTAGTTAGTGAACTCGAAGGAATTATTCCTGCACTAGAAACAGCTCATGCATTTGCATGGTTAGAGAACCTCTGTCCAACACTTAAACCAGGCACAGAAATAGTCTTGAATTGTTCTGGTCGTGGGGATAAAGACGTAAACACAGTGGCTGAAAGACTTCAATCTAAACTTTAGATTTAATATCTAGGAACAGAACTATCGACTTCAACACTCCATAAATCTATGCCTCCATTAAGATTCCAAATTTCATTCTGAAAATCTTGCTCTAAAAGCCAAAGAGCAAAATTCAAGCTCCTAATCCCTGCATGACAAATAACTACCAAGGGTTTATCTAGAGGTAATTTGTGAGAAACATGTTTTCCCCAAACAGAAATCCGACTCAAAGGAAGATGCAAAACTTCAAAGGGGAAAGGTGCAATCTCTAATTCGTTATCTTCTCGGACATCTAGTAGCAATGGTCTTTTTGATTCATCTTTGAGCCATTCCTTAAGTTCTTTCGGAGATATTGACTTGGGTGTTTTATTATTCATCTCTCTAATTTATTTTGCATATTAAAATAATTAATTCAATTCCCAAGTATCTTTATAAAAGAATAACTGAGGCCAAACCATAGATAAACAACTTCAAAAAAATGGAATACCCTTAAGGCCAGGACTAGAAGGTGTACCAGTCACTCAATCTTCCATATGTGATATAGATGGTGAAAAGGGAAAATTGGCATATCGAGGTTATCCAGTAACTGATCTTGCAACTAACAGCAGTTTTCTAGAAACAACATATCTTTTGATCTGGGGTGAATTACCAAGCCAACAAGAATTAAGGGATTTTGAAAGCGAAGTCCAAATGCATCGAAGAGTTAGTTTTCGACTAAGGGATATGCTCAAATGCTTCCCTGCATCTGGGCATCCTATGGATGCTCTGCAATCAAGTGCTGCTGCTCTAGGTCTGTTTTATTCAAGAAGAGTCATTGATGACCCAAAGTACATTTACGACGCAGTAGTGAGATTAATCGCAAAAATTCCTACAATGGTTGCTGCTTTTCAATTAATTCGTAAAGGCCAAGATCCTATAGAGCCAAAAGATGATCTGCCCTATTCATCTAATTTTCTATACATGCTGACTGAACGTGAGGCAGATCCACTAGCTGCAAAAGTTTTCGATAGATGTCTCATACTTCATGCAGAGCATAGTCTTAATGCAAGCACCTTTAGCGCGCGGGTAACAGCTAGCACTTTAACTGATCCTTATGCTGTTATTGCATCTGCGGTAGGAACACTCGCAGGACCATTGCATGGTGGTGCGAATGAAGATGTAATAGCGATGCTTGAAGAAATTGGAACTCCTGAAAACGCTGCTTCATATCTTGATGAAGCGATAAAAAATAAACGAAAAATCATGGGATTTGGCCATCGCGAATACAGAGTTAAAGATCCACGAGCATCTATTTTGCAAGAATTTGGAGAAGAATTATTTGCTCGATTTGGTAAAGATAAAATGTATGAAGTAGCAAAAAGCCTTGAAGAAGAAGCAAAAGATCGACTAGGTCCAAAAGGTATATATCCAAATGTTGACTTTTACTCAGGTCTTGTCTACAGAAAACTTGGAATACCTAGAGATCTATTTACTCCGGTTTTTGCTATTTCCAGAGTTGCAGGCTGGCTAGCACATTGGAGGGAGCAACTTGGAGCAAATAGAATTTTTCGTCCTTCTCAAATATATACCGGTATGAAAACCAGAACATGGTCCCCTCTAGAAGACAGATGAAAGAAAAAAGACGATTAAATTGCATAGTAATTAAAATTTAAAAATGCTCACTAATCTAAATACAAATTTAGAGGCTGCTGTGAGTTCTGGAATAGATGTGGAATTGAGTTTCAATGAAGCCTTAAAAAATATTGGAGTTTCGCCTGAACTTGCCCATATACTTTGGATCCCTTTCCCAATGGGACTTGTTTTAGTAAGTGCGGTTATAGGTGTTCTAGCTACTGTTTGGCTAGAAAGAAAAATTTCTGCTGCTGCTCAACAGAGGATTGGCCCCGAATATGCAGGAGCATTAGGCATACTTCAGCCACTAGCTGATGGACTCAAACTACTGGTTAAAGAAGATATTATTCCAGCTAAAGCTGATAGTTTACTTTTTACTCTCGGACCAATATTAGTTCTAGTTCCTGTAATTCTCTCTTGGTTAATCGTTCCATTTGGGCAAGATCTACTAATTAGTAATGTTGGTATTGGAATTTTCCTTTGGATTGCCTTAAGCAGCATTCAACCTATTGGTTTATTAATGAGCGGATATGCATCGAATAATAAATATTCTCTTCTTGGTGGGTTGAGAGCAGCTGCACAATCAATCAGTTATGAAATACCACTTGCTTTAGCTGTTTTAGCAATAGTAATGATGAGTAACTCATTAAGCACAGTTGATATTGTTGAACAACAAAATGGACTTGGCTTACTCAGCTGGAATGTCTGGAGACAACCTGTTGGTTTTATTATTTTTTGGATTTGTGCACTAGCAGAATGTGAAAGACTACCTTTCGACCTACCAGAAGCGGAAGAAGAGCTTGTTGCTGGATATCAAACAGAATATGCAGGAATGAAATTTGCTCTTTTTTATTTAGGAAGCTATATCAATCTTGTTTTATCAGCTCTTTTAGTCTCTGTACTTTATTTAGGAGGGTGGGGGTTTCCAATACCTATTGAATGGATCGCAAAGGTATTACATCAGTCTCCTAATGCGCCATTAATACAAATATTCACTGGATCATTAGGAATAATAATGACCGTACTTAAGGCTTATTTATTAGTTTTTCTAGCAATATTATTAAGATGGACAACACCAAGAGTTCGTATTGATCAACTCCTTGACTTGGGTTGGAAATTCCTATTACCGATTTCTTTAGTAAATCTATTAATCACTGCATCACTAAAGCTTGCCTTCCCAATGGCTTTTGGAGGATAACACCGAACAAGACATAGATTAAGTAGTTTTACTCACACTATCTTGAAAAAAGCTCTAAGTTGATTAGGCTTAAGCAAAGCTCTGCAGAAATAGCAAATCATCTAATGCTGGGGTTTTTTAAAAAAGTTGCTGACTATGCTAAGGATGCACTTGGTGCTGCAAATTATTTAACCCAAGGACTAGCGGTCACATTTGATCATATGAGGAGAAGGCCTGTTACGGTCCAATATCCATATGAGAAGCTAATCCCATCAGAAAGATATAGAGGAAGAATTCATTACGAATTTGATAAATGTATTGCTTGTGAAGTGTGCGTAAGAGTATGCCCAATAAATCTTCCAGTAGTTGATTGGGTAATGAACAAAGAAACTAAAAAGAAGGAACTCAGAAACTATTCAATAGATTTTGGCGCCTGTATTTTTTGTGGCAATTGTGTCGAGTATTGTCCGACCAATTGTCTTTCTATGACAGAAGAATATGAACTAGCTGCCTTTGATCGTCATAGCTTGAACTATGACAATGTCGCTCTTGGTCGACTTCCTACAAATGTGACTACAGACCCTTCTGTTCAACCATTAAGAGAGTTAGCTTATTTACCCAAAGGAACTATGGATCCACATGAATTAAACCCCAATAATTCTAGAGCAGGTCAATTGCCTGAAGATATTTTTGAAATAATTAAGAAAACTAATAATTCCGACAATAGTAATAAAGATTTATCTGAAATTAACAACCCAAAACAATGAATATTGGGAACTCAATAGAGCTATTCTGTTTTGCAATACTTGCCTCAATAGTTGTTATTGGAGCACTAGGAGTCGTTTTCCTGAATAACATAGTTTATTCAGCATTCTTGCTAGGTGGTGTCTTTATGTCTGTAGCAGGTTTATATCTTCTTTTAAATGCAAGTTTTGTTGCTGCTGCTCAAATACTAGTTTATGTAGGTGCTGTTAATGTCTTAATTTTATTCGCAATAATGCTTGTAAACAAGCAAGAAGAGCTTAAACCAATAAAAGGTTTACAAGTGAGAAAAATACTTTCAGGGATAGTATGTGGTGGACTTTTAACCCTTTTAGTTAGGGTTAATCTAATAACTAATTGGAATACACCTGGACCAGTTAATATAGGTGATTTATCAACTGAAAGAATTGGAGAACATTTATTTACAGACTATCTTTTACCCTTTGAATTAGCTTCTGTCTTACTTCTTATGGCAATGATTGGTGCTATTGTCTTAGCAAGAAGAGATGTTTTAATTAATGATATTGGTACAGGGGAAGAAGTTAATCAAAATCTAATAGAAAAATCATCCAATCCTTTATTAATTGAAGAAGTTCGAAAATGATCAAGTATATCAATTATCAAAAACCAATATTCATAAATTAGTCATGCAACAATCTGACATTATTATTCCTCTAGAAGGATATTTAACTCTTGCATCAATACTATTTTGTATAGGTGTATGGGGTTTAATAAATAGTAGAAATGCTGTGAGAGTTTTAATGAGTATTGAATTGATGCTCAACTCAGTAAATATTAATTTAATGGCATTTTCTTCCTACCTCGATGGTGAATTAATCAGAGGGCAAGTTTTTACGGTTTTTGTTATAACTGTTGCTGCTGCAGAAGCAGCAGTTGGACTGGCAATTTTATTGTCTTTATATAGAAATAGAGTAACTGTTGATATGGAAAGTTTTAACTTGCTCAAATGGTAATTAATCAGTAATGCTGTTAGAAAATGTTTGGGTAATATATCGTTCAGATAGTTCTTTAGCAAAAAAAGAAGCTTCTAACTGTGTAGAAAAACTTAATTCGTTAGGAGTTAAAGTTTTTCATTCAGTTGCAAATCCTAAAAATAATTCTTTAGATGAATTATTAAAGAAAACCAGCAAATTGCCTAGTTTAGCGATTGTTCTTGGAGGAGATGGAACGGTTCTTAGAGCAGCCAGAAGTTTTTCAATAAATAATATTCCTATACTTAATTTTAATGTAGGTGGAAATCTAGGTTTTTTAACTCATGATCACTCTTGCTTACATGATAAATATTTATGGGACAAAATTGCCGAAGATCGTTACTCAATAGAAGAACGGATAATGCTTCATGCAAAATTAGAATTTGATGTGAAAAAAGATAAGCCTAAAAACAATTCCTACTGGGCATTAAATGATTTTTATTTTCGATCTTATAGAGATGAAATATCGCCTACATGTAATCTTGGACTAGAAATAGATGGCGAAAGAGTAAACCAATGCAAAGGAGATGGTTTAATTGTTTCTACCCCAACCGGATCAACTGCATATGCTTTAGCAACTGGCGGACCAATTCTTCATCCAAGAATAGATGCCATGATTGTTAGTCCTATATGCCCAATGAGTCTTTCAAGCCGGCCAATAGTAATTCCTGGATCGTCCAAAATCGTTATTAGACCTCTTGAGCAAAAAGAACAACTTGTAAAACTATGGCAAGATGGGATTGCTGGAGCATTAATCGAACCCGGCGACAAGTGCATAATTCAAAAATCTCATCACAATTCAAACATAGTAATTCTTGAGCAAAGTCCTTCCTACTACAGGACTCTTACCAAAAAACTTCGCTGGACTGGAAGTTTAAATAATTCATCATCCTCTTAGATAAAAATAATGGGTTTAGAAATTGAAAGAAGATTTCTTGTAAAAAGCAATGAATGGCAAAAGTTTGTTCATAACTCCCAACAATTAAAACAAGGTTATTTAGTTACTGAATCAAATAAATGGACAATAAGAGTACGAATTGCTAATCAAAAAAAATCTTGGTTGACTCTTAAACATTCAAAAGAAGGAATAATAAGACATGAGTTCGAATATATGATTCCTATTGATGAAGGCCTCTCAATTTGGGAAATGTCAAATTTCAAAATATATAAAACACGCTATGAGTTAGATATCAACAATCATAGCTGGATTGTTGATTGCTTTAAAGACAAAAACTTTCCACTAACTATTGCGGAAATAGAGCTTAATGAAATAAATCAAGAAATAGACATCCCAAAATGGTGCGACTCAGAAATATCTCATTCCAAAGAATTTAGTAATGCAGCGCTAGCAAAATCACCAATTGCTACTTGGCCTATAGAAAAAAAGCACTTAATCCTTTAGATTCTCTTTATATTCATTTGTCAGCTTCTTTGGCTTTCATCCACTAAGAAGCTTGGGGGATCTTCTTTGTATGGTCTATATGACACAGACGGAATTCTCCGATTTCTCTGCTCAGACAGAGAAGCTTGCATAGATTATGCAGAATTATTTGAATTGCCTTCTCTTGAATATTCTTTAATGTCTTTAAGTGAACCTATCCCAAACAATAAATCAATAAGAGTTAAAGGTTCGTAGAAGAATCGTCGGGCAAGGAGCAACAATTAAATCCATCTCTACAAATTTTTCCATGATCCATTGCCCAATTCAAAAGAGCTACTCTATTTTTTGAACCTGTTTTAGTAAACATATTGCTCACATGGTTATCTACAGTTCTCTTACTTATTGTAAGTTTCTTAGCAATTTCCTGGTTTGTCAGACCATCAGCAACAAGCTCAATGATCTCCATCTCCCTAGCGGAGAGACCCATGTGAGCTGCATTGGAGATTTCCCCTGTAAACATGAACTCCACTTTCAA
>CETG01190826.1_pt1 | contig 11677 bp, 8 predicted proteins | sample 361471 | NCBI WGS metagenome assembly CETG01 (sample SAMEA2622696, study PRJEB7988) | marine metagenome | isolation source: saline water (ENVO:00002010), including | reverse complement strand
ATTTAAAGATGAATTAAATCTAAAAATTTTTGAATTCAGACCCTCTTCAAATCTGTTGCTCCAAGCTTTAGCCATTTTGTTAAATTAATACTATTAATTCTAATAGAGCAGAATATCAATTAACTGTCAGGTATATCAACTGTTAATGAAGGCAGCTTAAGTGATTCATTGACTTTTAGCAAGACCATAGAAGCATCATCCTCTAATTGAAGATTTTTACCGACGAAAGAATCAAGTTTTGCAAAAAGTTTGTCCAATATCTCTTGAGCTGATAAACCCGCTTTACATGAAGTCTCAAAAAATCTCATCAAGCGTTCTTCGTTAAAGCGATCTCCTGCCAATCCTAGGGCCTCTGTCACTCCATCAGTGTAATACAAAATAACATCTCCAGGATCTAAAAAAGTTACTCCACAACCATATTTAGCATCAAATTGAAGCCCTATTAATAAACCAGGAGAATCTAGTCGCTTTACAATTCTTTTTTCATTATGCCAAATTAAAGGAGGATTATGGGCAGCATTAGCAAATCTGAGCTTTCTGCGTCGAGGATCGTAGTCTGAATAAAAAAGAGTTACAAATCGATGAGAATGAGATAAATCCTCCTGAGCAAGTTGATTTAAATCGTGAAGAATTTTATCTGGAGGCAAACCACTTAAGACCTCAGCTCTGAGCATTCCTCTAAGCATCGTCATCAAAAGGCCTGCAGGAACTCCTTTCCCCATAACATCTCCAATAACAATAGCCCAAACCCCCTTATCTCTATTTGTTACACTCAAATCAGGCCTTGTTGGTATGAAGTCGTAATAATCTCCACTAACCTGAAATGCTGGTCTACATTTTGCAGCAAGTTGAATTCCTTCAATGATGGGACAACTATCTGGTAATAATTGAGACTGAATTTCTGCCCCTATATTTAACTCTCTCTCAACAGATTCTTGACGTCTAATCTTTTGAAAAATTAAATCATTTTCTATAGCAATGGCAGTTAAATCAGCAACTAATTGTATGCTTCTTCGATGGGCGTCACTCCAAGCAAAAGAAGCTTTAGGATCAAATACATAAAGTCGGCCTCTTTGAACACCTCGGGCAATTAAAGAAGTAGAAAATATTCTCGACCTAGACATATGGCGCTGAACTAATAAATCCATTTCTTGTATTTGGCCTTGATCTGAACCAAACCCCTTCATTGTGCCTGGATGAAATGAAGAAAGCTGTCGCAACAACTCCTCAAATTCCTTGAAAGGTAAAGCTTGGAGTTGTTCTCTCCATATTTTTCCTTCTGAAGAAAAAGGAACCAATAATGCATACTCGACCCCAACAAGTCTCGAAGCAATAAGTGGTATCAGCTCAAGAAAACGATGCAAATTTGTAAAGTTTCTTAGAGCAAAAGCCAATGATGCTATTAACGCTTGATCCCGCTTTTGCTCTCTTGACAAGCTATCTAATAATTCTCTTAAGGAATCAGCAACAGAAAAATCCTGAGAACTTTGCTTTTTTGAACTCTTTGGTTCTTTAGTGGAAAAATTTTTACTCACCAAATCCAGGGATAGAGTTCAAAAATAGCAAGATTATCTAATAAGTTTTATAAATCAACTTTTTGATAAAAGAGCCTCAACGAATTCAAAAGAATTAAACGGTCTCAAATCTCTTATTCCCTCGCCAGCTCCAATAAAACGGATAGGAAGCTTCGCCTCAGAAGCCACTGCCATGGCAACCCCCCCTCTTGAAGAGCCATCAAGTTTGGTAATTATGACTCCTGTTAACAAAGCAGAATCAGCAAAAGCCAAAGCCTGTTTTAAACCATTTTGTCCTTGGCTAGCATCAAGTACTAATAAAGACTCTATTTTCGACTCAGGAGCTTGTTTATCAATAATCCTTCTTATCTTTTGTAACTCCTCCATCAAATTATTCTTTGTTTGGAGCCTGCCTGCTGTGTCAACCAACAATAAATCAACTTCTTTTGACTTAGCAGCCATAATTGCATCAAAAACTACTGCAGCAGGATCAGCATTGGATGAATTGTTAAAAACAACCTTCGTATCACTTCTTTCTGCCCAAATTTGCAATTGAGGAACTGCAGCTGCTCTAAAAGTATCTGCGGCTGCGATTAAAGTTTTAAAACCACTTCTTTTTGCAAGATTTACTAGTTTACCAAGAGTTGTTGTTTTCCCTACTCCATTCACACCAACTAGAAGCCAAATATTCAAACAACCTTTTGCTGGAGATAAAACTTTTATGCCACTTTTATTAATAGGCTCGTTAAGAATTTTACATAGTTGATCTTTCAAAAAACGCAAACCTTCTTTTGCCTCTAAAACCTCTTCATTTAATTTCGTTCTTAAGGCATCTAATATCCTTTCCGTTGAATCTACTCCAGCATCAGAACGTAATAAAAGAGTCTCTAAATCATCAACAACCTCTGGAGTTAAAGGGTCATCGCCAAAGTTCTCGAGTAAATCGGTTACAAAACTTTGACGTGATTTTTCAAGTCCTTGTTTAAGACGAGCTAACCAATCAATATCATCTAATGAAATATCATCAAGACCTTTACCTTGAGCAGCTAAAACCTCAGCCGACCATGTGAAGGTTTGATCAAAGTCACCTAATACAGGCTGTTGGTCTTCTATTTTGAGATTATTCACCTCTTCCTTTTTATTAGTATTAGAGATTGTTTTGAGTTGCTTATTCCCTTCTTTTATATTCTCATCTAAATACTTATCGAATAATGTTGCATCATTTTTTATAGAGTTTATTTTAGTATCTTGATTATTAGAAGCCAGTTTAGCTTCTTCTTGTTTTTGCTTTAACTTTTCATAGGCTGCTCGAGCCCATTCAGAAGATTCAATATTATCAGTATTTTTATCTGAAGAAGACATTTTATTTAAATAGCTTTAAATCAAATTAAGCATAACGTAAAAGATATAAGGTTATCAACTTTTAGAATTATTTGAATGCTCTAATAATCTTCTTAAAATACCATTAATCATTTTCCTTCCTTGAGGGTCGCTATATCTATTAGCAAGCTCTACAGCCTCATTACAAACCACTGCAGAGGGTGTTTTTAAATCGAATAAATCAATATAAGCAAGTCTAAGAATGTCTCGATCAATTCGAGGTAGACGTTTAAGCCTCCATCCCTCCATAACATTATCTAATTTCTTATCAATTTTATTGAATTTTTGAACAACAAAAGAGACTCTTTCTATTGTATTAATGCGTATTGTTTCATGATCAGATAAAGCTATTAAGCGAGGCAGTTCTAACAAAGCAGATAAACAATTTAAAACTATTTCGACATCTACTAATGAGTTAGTAATTAAAGATCTTGCTTTATTAGATGATATTAGGTCATTTTTTTGTAATTCACTATCTAATAATTTTTCATGTGCACTTTCAAGTTTCTGCGAACAACCATCTAAATCCTCTCTACAATGATTGATCAGAGTATCTAAGGCCTTATTGATAAGATTTTCAATATTAATTGTTTGATCACATTCACTCGCAGTTTCGGAAATCTGACCAAGTACTAATAAAGCTAGTTCACGTGAGATAGACCGAGATTTATTCATTTATACAAGGTTTTAACCCTGCGAAGAGGTTGAAGAAGCAGTCGAGGCCCTAAGTTGAGCAAACAAACTAGAGAAACTTCTATTAGCATTAACTTCTCTTTCATCTGGATTAACAATTCCTGCAGAAATAATGGTTCTAAAGGCATCTTCAACTGAAATATTTAAATCTTTGACAGAGGATTCAGGGACTAAGGTATACCAACCCGTTGTTGGATTTGGTGCCGTTGGGATAAAAACACTTAAGAGTGTTTGATCAAGCTCTGGCTGAAGGCTCGGCCCAACCACACCCGTAACAAACCCAACACTGAAAAGGCCTTCTCTAGGATATTCCACCAGAACAACCCTTCTAAACCTTGTGGAGTTATCTCTGAGAAAAGTTTCAAGTAATTGCTTTAGGGTTTTATAAAGAGAGCCTGCAATTGGAATTCTTGAAAGAGTACCTTCTCCAAATTCAAGAAGCCATCTTCCAACTATATTTCTAGCCATCAAACCTATTAACAAAATACCAAGTAAAGGAACAGTTAAACCTAAAGTGAGATTAATAAGATCTTGTAAAAGAGGGTTGAGAGTTATAAAAGGGTTTAGTTGCTTAGGTATTGAAGTTAAAAACGCCAATACAAATCTACTAACAACGGTAGACAGCCAAATAGTAGTAGCCAATGGGATTACTACTAATAAACCTGCTATGAGGTCATTCTTTAGATCTTGCTGAAGTCTGGAGGAAAGCGGAAGATCTTGTTTGGGAGTTGACTGTACCAAGAAATTAAGCCTTTACCTATTGCTTAAGATATGTACTTAAGTTAACCATTTATTAGAGAAAGAGGGAACTTTCTTACACGCAATGAATCGAAGCAACACAAACAAGAGAAAAACCAAAAAGTTTTCAAATTTAATCTAAACACACTCCTTGTCTGAAGTGACGAATTTAGAAAGACAACACCAACTAACCAAAGAACTCAAAATCAGAGCGAAGAAAGAGGGTTTCGATCTTGTAGGAATAGCTAGAGTTCCTGGAAGTTCTAGATTGAAACTAAGAAATCAAGCATTACAAAGGTGGCTTGAAAAAGGAAAACATGGAAGCATGAAATGGATGGAAGCTCCAAGAAGGCAAGATATATCAACTCTTCTGGATGGAGTACAAAGCTTATTAGCTGTTGGATTAAATTATTACGTTGAAAAAGAGCATTCAAAAAATGGGCTATCAATAGCTAGATATGCATGGGGTAGGGACTATCACAAAATCATTGAAAAAAGACTAAAAAAAATAGGTAAATGGCTAGAGATCGAAAGACCAAATTGTCAATGGAGAGTTTGTGTCGATTCATCACCCCTATTAGACAAAGCTTGGGCAGAAGAAGCTGGTATTGGGTGGATCGGTAAACATAGCAATCTTATAAATCAGAAGATTGGATCATGGTTTGTAATTGGTCATCTATTGTGCACGGAGGCTTTAACCCCAGACAAACCATCAGAACCTGTTTGTGGTCAATGCCAGAAATGCATTCAAGCTTGTCCAACAAAGGCAATTTCAGAACCATTCGTAGTAGATTCAAACAACTGCCTGGCGTACCACACAATTGAAAATAAGAGTGAAACTTTACCAAAGAAAATTGCAAATTCTATGAATGGTTGGATCATTGGTTGCGACATTTGCCAAAATATCTGTCCTTGGAACATTGAAGCAATGTCAAATAATGATCCAGAAGTACAACCTCAAGAATGGATACTTAATATCACAAAAGAAGAGGTTTTTTCATGGAATGATGAAGACTGGAAAAATAGGCTTAAAGGTTCAGCCTTAAAAAGAATCAAACCTTGGATGTGGAGAAGAAATGTCGACTCCGCAAGTACAAAAGCCAATCTCAAGAAAAAATGAACTCTAAACAATCAATAAAAAAACATTTAACAAAAAAATTATCAATCATCCTTATTTCAGCAACTTCATTTTTTTTACCAATTAAGACACAAGCTTTTATACCATATGTATATCAACCAATAAAGAGTGATCTAGAAAAAACTGGATTAGAAATAGCGAAGACTGCAGCCCAACTGGTTTACTTAGGACAAACTAAAGAAGCTATATTACTTGCAGAACTTGCTATAAGCCTGAATCCAGAGGATGATAGAATTTGGGCTATATTAGCAGAGGCACAAATACGAAATAAAGACATCAAAAAAGCGAGTCAATCACTACAAAAAGCAAAGCAAATTAATCCTAAAAAGGCAGCACTGTGGTTTTTAGAAGGTTCATTAGCGCTATTACAGAATCAACCAAATAAAGCTGAATTATTAATTACTGAAGGTTTAAAATTAGAACCGAAAAATGCAAATGCATATTTCCAACTTGGAAATTCTTTATTAATGCAAAATAAACTTAATAAAGCTCTACGCTCATATAAAATTGCTTCCAAACAAAAAACAAAATTCTGGGAATCTTTAAACAATCAAGGACTTGTACTATTTGAATTAAATCAAAAAGAAAATGCTATTCAACTATGGGAAAAAGTATTGGAAATCAATAGGAATGCAGAGCCAATGCTAGCTTTAGCCGGTGCACTTAATAGTATTAATCCTAAAAACCTAAGATCAATCGATCTTGCCAAAGAAGCTTTATCACAGAATCCTCTTTATGTTTCTAGATCCCACCAAAAAGACCAATTATGGGGAGAAAAGCTTCAATTAGCGGTTGAGAGTTTATTAAAAAAACAAGAATTAATAAAAATTGTTCAAGAATCGTTAGCTAAAATTGAAACAAAAAATGGCTGATAATCAATAAAAGTGGTACTAAATAAATAAATCAGTAGCCTGAGCATTAATCACTCTCTAATAATTAAGGAGGATGGCTAAAGAACGTCTAAAACCAATATCACTGCATCAAGAGATGCAGCGCTCGTATCTCGAATACGCAATGAGCGTAATTGTTGGGAGAGCACTACCCGACGTAAGAGATGGCCTTAAGCCAGTGCAAAGAAGAATTTTATTTGCAATGCATGAACTTGGTCTTACACCCGACAGGCCATACAGAAAATGTGCTCGGGTAGTTGGTGATGTTCTAGGTAAATACCATCCACATGGAGATCAAGCAGTCTATGACGCACTTGTAAGACTTGTTCAGGACTTTTCTTCTAGATATCCAGTCCTAGATGGACATGGAAACTTCGGGTCAGTTGATGATGACCCACCTGCCGCAATGCGCTACACAGAAACACGATTAGCAAGCATTGCTCATGAATCTTTGTTAAATGAAATAGGTGATGAAACAGTAGATTTTGCATCCAATTTCGATGGTTCACAACAAGAACCAAGTGTGCTGCCAGCTCAATTACCTTTTTTATTAATTAATGGTTGCTCTGGAATTGCTGTGGGAATGGCAACAAGTATTCCTCCTCATAATTTAAATGAAGTTGTGAATGCATTAGTTGCGATTGTAAAAGAACCTAATATTAATGATGAAAAATTATTAAAAATAATACCTGGACCAGATTTTCCTACAGGCGGAGAGGTATTACTGAGTAGTGGATTAAAGGATACTTATATTAAAGGAAGAGGAAGCATTCCGATGAGAGGCTTAACTCACATTGAAGAAATTAATCCAGGTAAAGGAAAACATAAAAGAAACGCAGTAATTATTACAGAATTACCCTACCAATTAAGTAAAGCGGGATGGATAGAAAAAGTTGCTGAGCAAGTCAATGAGGGGAAAATCATTGGTATTGCTGATATCAGAGATGAAAGCGATAGAGAAGGAATGAGAGTAGTTATTGAATTAAGGAGGGACGCAGTTGCAGATAAGGTACTTAAAGACCTTGAGAGAAAAAGCTCTCTACAAAGTAATTTTGGAGCAATTCTCCTAGCACTCGTTAATGGTCAACCAAAACAGCTTTCTCTTAAAGAACTACTGCAAAACTTTTTAAATTTTAGAGAAAATACAATTATTAGAAGAATTAAATTCGCATTAAAGAAAACTAAAAATAGACTTGAAGTCGTTGAAGGATTAATAAAAGCAATTGGCAATCTTAGAGCAATTATAGATTTAATAGAAAAAGCTAAAGAAATAAGTGAAGCCAAAGCAAAAATAACAAATTTTCTGAATGTATCTGATAAGCAAGCTGAAGCAATATTAGCAATGCCTCTAAAAAAACTAACTGGTTTAGAACAACAAAGTCTAAGAGATGAGATGAACGAGCTTAAAAAAAGTAAAACAGAATATGAAAAACTATTAATGGATAGAGCAAAACTTTTAGAATTACTTGTAAAAGAACTTCTGACCCTTAAAAAAAGATTTGGTAATGAAAGAAAAACAAAGCTGATTGAAGGGGGGGATCAGCTAATAGCTGAAAAAAATGCTATTCAAAGACCTACAGCAGAACTACAAAGGCAACAGGCTTTTAATGCTTTGTCCTTAGATAGTAAAATTATAATTCAAGCAAATAATCAAGTAAAAATATTATCACCTCAAGTACTAGGTAAATTACATTTAGAAGAGGAGTCGGACTTAAGTGAAGATGTTTCACCTGGACAAATTTTGACTGCGGTAAATGAAAAGCCTAATCTTCTAGCTGTAACTGAAACAGGTAAAGTAGCTCTGATAAGATGGGAGTTTGCAGGAAAACAACCTGGTTCGATAGATAGGTTTCTACCAACTGGACTGGAAAAAGAGAAAATACTAAAGGTTATAAAGCTACCGAAGGTTAATAATTTTTCATTATGCCTGTTATCAAGTGATGGAAAATTTAAAAGACTTGCAGGCAATGAAGTTCTAGAATTGAGTGGTAGGTCATCAACAATTTTAAAATTAAAAGATGGTATATCTTTAAAATCTGCTTTCTTATCTAAAGAGAGTGATGAAATAATAATTGCTAGTGATATTGGAAGAGTAATAAAAGTTAAAAGTGATGATATAGATACACCCGTCCTTGGAAAACTTGCTCAGGGGTATTCTACAATGCGTTTACTTCCAGGAGAAAACATAATCGGTGGTGTATCTTGCTCAAAAGATGAGGATAATATTCCTCTATTTGTTAGTAGCATAGGCAAACTAAACTTGATTAATTCAGATTGCATTAGAAGAAGTAATAGAGGTTGCATGGGAGAAATAATAATTAAATTAGATAAAAAAGAGAGCTTGGTAGATATTTGTATTTGTCATAACATAAATTCCTTAGTAACAAATACAGGAAGAACAAAAAGAATACACAAACAAAGCTTGATAAGCTCTAATGGAAAGCAAGAAAAATTTTTAGTAAAATTGAAAGAAGATGAATATATTCAAAAAATAATACCTTTAAAAACTTAAATCAAGTTAGATATTCATTCTCTACCCAAGATAAATATTCGGTTGTTACTTTACCTGTAACATAATCACCATCGAAACAGGACATATCTAATTTTTGTAGTTCTGTTCCATAAATAATCGATTGTTTAAGATGATCAACCTCTTGATAAACCATATCATCAATTTCAAGAATACTAGCTATTTCATTTATTGATCGATTATGTGCTATTAATTCATTTCGATTAGGCATATTGATTCCATAAACATGAGGAAATCTCACAGGAGGTGCAGCAGATGTAAAAGTAACTTTATTCGCACCTGCAGCCCTTGCCATTTGAACAATTTCCTTAGAAGTAGTACCTCTAACAATAGAATCATCAACTATTAATATATTTTTATTTTTAAACTCTGTACCCATAGCATTTAGTTTTTGTCTTACGGACTTTTTCCTTTTCGATTGACCTGGCATTATAAACGTTCTTCCCACATAACGATTTTTAAAAAATCCTTCTCTATATTCAATACCCAATTGCCTAGCAACCTGAATTGCTGCAGGCCTAGATGAATCTGGAATAGGCATAACAACATCTATTTCTCCAGTCGAAATATGTTTTTTTATTGTTTCAGCTAAGCTATTACCCATTCTTAAACGAGCCTCGTATACGGATACACCATTCATTACTGAATCAGGCCTTGCAAGATATACATACTCGAAAGAACATGGACACAAGCAAGAATTAAGAGAACATTGTTTTGAAAAAAACTGACCATCATTAGTTATAAAGATTCCTTCTCCTGGATCTACATCTCTAACTATTTCATAATCATTATTCTCCAATACTAAAGATTCACTAGCTATCATCCATTCGGGTTTATTATTAGAATTAATTCTTCTACCAATTATTAATGGCCTAATTCCATATGGATCTCTAAATGCTACGAGTCCATGTCCAGCTATCAAAGCAATTGCAGCATAGGAGCCTTCAACTCTAGAATGAGTTAAATTAATAGCCTTAAAAATATCTTCAGGCGTAAAATCTTTTTTATTTATTTGATATTGCAATTCATTTGCTAAGACATTTAATAGCATTTCGGTATCACTTTTTGAATTTGTATGCCGTCTATCTTTTAAAAAAAGATCTGTTTCTAATTCACGTGTATTTGTTAAATTGCCGTTATGTATCAAAATAATTCCGTAAGGAGCATTTACATAAAAAGGCTGTGCCTCCTTTTCATTATCTGCTGCACCTTTAGTAGCATATCTGACATGACCTAATCCAATATTTCCTTTTAATGCCCTCATATCCCTTGTCCTATAAGCCTCCTTTACTTGACCTTTTGACTTACTCATATGAAATATACTTCCCTCCATTGTGGCAATTCCCGTAGAGTCTTGACCACGATGCTGCAACAAGAGCAAGCTATCGTATATCTGCTGGTTTACTTGATCCTGAGAAACGATGCCAACGATACCGCACATGCTATGTAATCTCCTTAACCATATTTATATATGAATTCATAAATAACCTAATTTCTTTTTAAAATTCTACGTGGTATTGCATTTTCATAAACAGTTTTCATTTCATTGACAGGAATTTTTATTAATTCATGCTCTTGCATATAGATATTCATTTCAGGTTTTTTTGTTACTAGACCTATTTTATTAATAGGTACCGAATCTATATTATTAACAGAGTAGTCTTTCATGAATTGTAAAAAGTTATAAACGCAATTCTTTTTAACAGATATGACTACTCTTGATCCTCCTTCAGCAAATAACAATCTATCTAATCTAATATTATTTTGATTAAATAATATATTCGCACCATAATTTGAAAGAATACAACACTCAGCAATAGCCACTGCAATCCCGCCGTCACTTACATCATGAGCTGAGTTGATAAAACCATTATCTATTAATGCTCTTAAAAGATTTTGTACTGCTAATTCAAATTTCAAATTAATTTCTGGAGGTCTTCCTGTAGATAGTTTATGTATAGATTCTAAATAACAGCTAGCGGAGAGTGAAACTTTAGAATCTAAACTTGTATTTCCTTCCTTTGGATCAACACCAATAATCCATATTTCATCTTCTTCGGATATCCAAGAACAACCAATTACTTTTTCTAAATCATCAATTAAACCAACCATACCAACAACAGGTGTGGGTTGGATTGGTTGAATACTATCATCTTTTCTTGTCTCATTATAAAGAGATACATTACCGCCAGTAACTGGGGTTGATAGCATTTTACAAGCTTTTGAAAGGCCACTGCATGCTTGCGCAAGTTGCCAAAACCCAACACTAGTATCTGGTGAAGAGAAGTTTAAGTTATCAGTTACAGCTAATGGCTTTGCACCTACACAGCTTAAATTTCTTGAAGCCTCTGCCACTGCAGCCATAGCTCCTCTCTGAGGGTCTAGAGCTACCCACCTATTAGGACAATCCACTACTGCCGCAACACCTTTTGAAATATTTGACATTGACTTATCACCTTCTTGTGGTCTTAATCTAATTACTGCTGCATCAGCACCACCAGGTGGAATAATAGTATTAGATTGAACCTGATAATCATATTGACTATATATCCATTTTTTGGATGCAATTATTGGATAATCTAATAATTGTATTAATATATTTTTCCAAGTTAAATGTTTTTCTTGGCTTGTAGATATACCATTTAAGCTGTCTTTTGGTAATTTATCTTCACTCCATAGCCAATGATTTTGTAAATATTCAGGAGGTTCCGAAATTAATTCATGTTTATTGATTGGTGTATCATCTGCTAAAGCATTAGCTGGCAAATCAGCAACAATATTGCCTTTATATAAT
>CETG01191536.1_pt1 | contig 11683 bp, 10 predicted proteins | sample 361471 | NCBI WGS metagenome assembly CETG01 (sample SAMEA2622696, study PRJEB7988) | marine metagenome | isolation source: saline water (ENVO:00002010), including | reverse complement strand
ATCACAGAAGAGAAATACCAAGTCTCTCTCATTAAGCCCTCGGCAAATGTCGGGGGTTTTTTGTTTGTGGGATGATGGTTAGATTTTGCTATGAGCAAAATTGTCATTCTCTGCAAAGCATTTGAAAAGAAAATTTAAAGTGTTTTTATTCAAATGATGTTAAATTATTTTGTGAAACAAAATAAAATCTTTTCAAAGGATAATTTTAAAAACATATTTTTTTTAATTGCTATGATAACAATTGGTTATTTCATGTTTCAGCTTGGGGAAAGTTTTGAAGATTTTATAACTAAATTTAAAGGTCAAAAGATTTTTGTTAGAGTAATAATTATTGTAACTGGTTGCTTTTTATTTGATTATTTAAGTGAAAGCATTCTCAATAGCTCGTTTTTTCGCAAACTAACTGAAAAAAAACGAAAAAAAATCCTTAAAAAAAATCAAGGCGCATTTATTTTAGATTTCTTTCGTGGTAAATGTTTCAATTGTAAAAAAAGAAAACTATATGAATGCTACCATGAAGACTATGAATTAGATAAAGTTCTAAAATGTAATTTTTGTAAAGAATTTAATTTATCAACTATTCCAAATAAATACGCATTTTTTCCTTTTGGAGTTTGTTTTTTATTAATTTTTTCAATTGATGAACTAGCTATCTATAATTTTATAATTTATTCAATATCCCTTCTTCTTTCCTTTGGAATTTATTTTTCACTTGCTTTGAAATGGACAAATAAAAAACTTGAAAAATAATCCACGGTTAAAAGAGGCAACAAAAAAATACCACTCTAATGTCAATATAAAAGCCAAATATCTATAAACCATCAAGCTCCACATTCGTAGGGGTTTTCCCCACCTCTAAAATCAGTCCTAAGTATTAATCAAAATATTTTTAATTGGAAAGAGCTTGTCATTACAGACGTAATAGATAGTTATAAGAAAGAAAAAATCTATTCGACCCTATAGACAATGACTTTTCATATGTGGAAAGTAGAAATTCAATAAAATAAATTACCTCTTCATAAAATCCCTGTTATTTAATGGGACTTTTTTAATGAAACAAAAATATTTTTGCCTAAAAGATACCTAAAACCAGTTCTATCAATTAATTTGCTTAATGGAAAAATGAATTTATCATAAATAATTAAACTTTTCTTTGATCCTATTCCATCATTAGAATTCCAACCAAAAATACGTATCGCTAAAGAAGCAAAAAAACCTACAGAATCAACATAAAACATCTTATCAATTTTTAATCCTGTTTGATTTGAAATTTTAATTATTTTTCTTTTAGAATATCTTCGAAAATGCCCCACTCTTTCATCCATTTCAGAAAATAAAATATCAAATGCTGGAAGATATAAGACTAATCTACCATTTTGTTTTAATTTTGATTTTAATGTCTTCAATATTTCTTTATCATCAGCGATATGTTCCAAAACATTAGAAGAATAAATAAGATCAAATTGTTTTTTTGTACTAAGTATATTACCAATTACCTCAAAATCATTTTTTATTAATTTATTCTTAAAATTAGGATCAATTTCTAGGCACACTGGAGATTTCTGTATCCTATTTCTAATTATTTTTGCTAAGGTACCTGAACCCGCTCCAAAGTCTAAAATACTATCTTTAATACAATCAACGTTAAGTATTAAATCTATTATATGATTATTATAATTAGTAAGGAATGACCCAACCATATTTTCTTGATAGTCTGCATCTATATATTCATCAGTTATATCTTTATTAAATTTGTACATTTATTATTCACTATAAAAGTTTTGTGAACTCAATTGATCAAAAGATAAAGACTCACTTTCATTTGACCGCAATGATTTATTTGTTAATTCGAGAATACTATCGATTTTAAATAATATAAGATTACCATCTTTCCAAATATATGAATTTTTTTGAAATTTAGAGATATTAATATCTTTTATTAAAAAATGAGTTACATGATATTTCTCTTTTAAAAAATAAATATCTTCTTCAGTAAAATGAGGAAATTTATTATAAAATAAATTCCGCTCTTTATTTTCCATCATAGATGACTCACTAAATGGAAATGCCCATTCACTAAAGGTAGCTCTCTGGCCAAAAGATTTAATTGCAAAATTAATAAATACATCTTTGAGATTACCATCAATATTGGAAAATATTATTGCATCTAACGAAGTAGAATGTTTTATAAAATTACATAGATTAGCTATAGAACTAGAGGTAGCATTGTCATATCGAGATTCTAATGGATCATGGTCAGTTTTTTCCCAAATTATTACTGTAATTAAAAGCATCAACAAATAAAAAAAAATTCTTTTAATCAGTGTTAATTTTATAAAATTTTTAAATATTAAGCGCTCGATTATCAGATATTTAACTTGAATTTTAGTTTGTATATATTGTGTGATATTAATTAATGATCTTTCAAAAAAATTAAAAATTTTTGCATGCCTTATGATAATCAATGTATTTAAACAAAATATAAATGAATTAAAAGATGATAAACGATTGAGGCCTATTATTGCAATAAATTTCAGCTTAAATACTTCGGTACCTATATATTGTATGAATGGTGGTAAAACAAAAAATGCTAAAGATAAAATACTTATTCTGATTAGAATAATATTCCTCATAAAAATTGTTATTAATAATTGTAAAAAATAAATACATATCCATTTGATGAAATTCCAGCCTAAAATATCAGACATTAGATAGTGGAAAGGATGAGTTTCAAAAACATAAATCTCTATAAAATCTTTACTAGATAATGGATTCGGGTTTAACGTTATCTTTAACAAAAATAATATTGGAAATATTATTCCAAATATAAAATTCAAAATTATATATTTATTAATTATATACTTATTCCTAGCACCTTTATACAAAACTAGAATAGAAAAAAAAGCAATTCCAATCAAAATATGTATTAATGTACAAATAGCAAGAAAAGTTGAGCTTATAAAAAGTTTATATTTAAAGTTTTTTGAAAAAGTTATAATTAAATATATTAAACCAATTATTAAAGAATAATGTTTAGTGGTTGTAGAGATGCCTTTAAATATTGAAGGAAACCCCGCAATATCCCAAGATCTTTGCATATTAATAATAATTTCTGATGAAACTAAAATAAGAATCAAAAAGCACGTTAAGATTATCCCAATTTTGCTGGTTAATTTTCTCATAGAAAGCTGATTCAGGACTTTATAAAAAACTAAAAAGACTAGAGGCATATAGATGATCTGAAAAATCACCTTATATAAGTAAATTCCTGAATACCATTTGATACCTATTTGGTATGGTATAAGTAATAATTTGCTAATAATAATTCTTGGCGAATTTGAAATAGCTCTAGTGTAAAAGTCATTTTCTAAAATACCATTATAAAGTTCTTTTACCACTAAAGGAAAGTTAGTAACTGTTTCTAACTCATAAGCAGTAAAACCTGAGACCATACCTCTTTTTAAATAATTATAGCATGATAAAATAAAAACAAAAAGAAGACACGTATTAATTAATATATTTTCAATTTGTTTTGTTGAATAATTATTCTTAGAAAAAAAAGGTAGAGCTCTAAAAAATAAAGATAGAATAATTATATAAATAGTAAAGAAGAAGGAAACTGATCTGTGTAACCCAAAGATTTTATAAAGAAAAAATTGATCGTTTTCTCCTAAACCTAATTGGGGTGAAAAAAAAATAACTAATGGTAAAAAAAGAGTAATAGTTATAATTATAAAATATTTTTTAAAAAATTGATTAATTAAAAATAATAGTAATCCTTTAGATTCCATCATACTCACTTATTTATTCCAAAAGTAAAAAAGTTTTAAATTAGTAGGCAAAATTAAAAATTTTAATTCAATATACTTTTGATAAAATAGATCATTTTAAATAAATCACAATACAGTAAACGCAGTCAACATAATTAAGCACTTATCTCTACAGCATTAAAAAAGAAAAGATTTCTAATCTAATAATTTTATTAAAGATTAAAAACTCGTTTCACGAGCTTTTATCTTTTTTACCTTGGAACTCAATTAATTTAATTTTATACTATTCAATACTTTTAAAAAAAACAATACCATTGAAACTTATTTTAATACTACTATCCTTTTCATTGTTCGGCTGTTCTGCAACAAACAATTTACCTAGTGTAGCCGATTTAATAGGTACTTGGCATGCTCATAATAATTTTGTTATCACATTTAAATCCAATAATGAGTTTGATATAACATTTATTAATAAAGAGAATAATAAGATTTTTAATGGCTTCTACTTTGTGGACAATCTAAATTTTTTGCAAACTATCACGCTAAAAAAAATAAATAAATTTGAAGGGTCACTTCACAGTATTTTTAAATTTATCGATTTAAATACCATAAAAATATCAAAATTTTCAAAGCATTTAAAAACAAGACCAATTACATTTGAAAAAAACAATTATTTTATAATTAAGAGAAATATTATTCCATGAACGCTTTTAATACTCTTATAATACATTTTAAAACTGATATTCCACTATTTGATTTCATCTTTAAATTTTTATTAATAAATAAACTTTATTAATTAAGGGCAATGTTTTAATTTGATAATTAAATCTAAAAAATCTAATCTTAATTTTAAAATAAAGTCCTCCTTTTATCTTTTTTCCTTATTGATATTTTTCTTTTTAGGTTTACTATTTCAAAGATTTGGGGTTTTTAGTAATGTAATAGTTCCTTATTTTTCAAAAAAAAATATAGAACTAAATAATTTTATAGCTAATGATCTTGAGGTGCTATCATTAAATATTCCATTTGATAATTACAAAAAATTAATAGAAAAAAGAAATCATGCTCTAGAAACTGGAATCTTAGTAAATGATGGAAAATATTTTTCAGCTTCAATAGGAAATGATGGGAATGAGATAGATGTTAAAATAAGACTAAAAGGTGATTTGCGGGATCACTTTGCTAAAGAAGAAAAGTTATCATATAGAGTAATTGTCAAAAATGGCAAAACAATTCTTGGGATGAATAAGTTTTCTATACAACATCCAAAATCTAGATTTTATCTTGGAGAATGGTTGTTTCATAAAGTCGTTTCTGATGAAGATATAATTTCATTAAGGTATGACTTTATAAAGGTTATTTTAAATGGAAAAGATTTAGGAATTTATGCTATTGAAGAACATTTTTCTGATTTAATGTTAGAAAATAATCATAGAAGACCAGGACCTATTTTAAAATTTTCAGAAAGATTTTATTGGGATCAAAGAAAAAATTTTGGAATAATACCTGGAACTTTTTCTTCAGGGATTGGTGGATTCCATTCTAGTCAAATCGAAGCATTTAACAAAAAAAATATAGAATCTGATTCAATATTATTATCCCAATATAATATTGCATTAAAATTATTATCTGATTTTAGGAAAGGGATAAAAACAGTAGAAGAAGTTTTTGATGTTAACCGACTAAGCACATTTTTTGCACTAACTGATGTTTTCCAAGCGCATCACGGAAATCGATGGAATAATGTTAGATTATATTTTAATCCAATAACCAATCTTTTTGAACCTATATCCTTTGACTCACAAATAGGATATCACGCAACATTTCTTGCATGCAATCCAGATGAACTTTATACAACATCATATGGACCATATTTCAAAGATTATGAATTCTATGAATCATATTTAACCAAACTTAAAAAATATGGACGGTTTTCATTTTATCAATCTATCCAAGAAAAATATAAAATAGATATGGATAGATTAATAAAATTACTTAAAAAGGAATGGCCAGATTATCAATTCGATTACAATTTGGTAAATAATAACATCAACTTTATAAGATCTATCTTAAACCCTGGTAAATTTGTCGATACAAAATTATTTATTGATAATAAAAAAATTAATATGTCAATAGGAAACCTGCAGATTTTGCCTTTAACTAATTTTCATTTACAATACGCAGACTCTTCTAAATTTGATACGAAAATTAATATTATTCTTGAAGGGAAAAAAAACAACCAAATACTGGATTATATTAATTTCGACATAAAAGAATTATCTAACAAAACTGAAATTAACCATGAAGAATTAAAACTAGGATTCCAAATAATTGGTATAGATAGTATCATATATGAGAATATTCAATTAATTAATTCTAAAACTAAATTAGAACCTAAAAACTCGATAAATAAAACTCCTAATTATTTGAATTTTAATTTTATTACAGAGATACCTGGAACGAATGAAATAATCTTTAATACTGGTTTACATTTAATAAAAGAAGATATTATCCTACCAAAAAATAAAATTATTATTATTAAAAAAGGGACAAAGTTAAATTTTTTAAATAATCATTATATTTATACTCAATCTCCAGTCCAAATGATAGGAGAGGTCGATATGCCAATATTTTTGTATTCTTCAGATTCAACTGGTGGAGGATTATTAATTGATAGAGCCCAAGGATTATCTTATTTAAAAAATGTTTATATCGAAAATTTTGGTGAGAAACAACAAAGTCAAAGATCATTAACTGGTGCTTTTACAGTCTACGAATCAAATATCGAACTTGAAAGTTGCGACTTTAGTAATAATAAATCTGAAGATGCTTTAAATATAATTAGATCTAATCTCAAAATTAATAATTGTACTTTCAATAATAATTCAAATGATGCAATCGATTTAGATTTTTCTAATGGAATAATTAACAATTCATATTTTTTTAAATCAGGAAATGATGCTATTGACTGTTCTGGATCAGAAATTTATATCACAGGAATTTATATAGATAATGCAATGGATAAAGGCATAAGCGCAGGGGAAATAACTACTATAAATGGAAATAATATAAAAATAATTAATACCAATATTGGGTTAGTATCAAAAGACCATTCAAATGTAATATTAGATGAATTAATAATTTCTGATTCAAATGTCGCACTAGCTATTTTCCAAAAAAAAGAAGAATTTGGTCCTGCAAAAATGAAAATATCAAATGGTTTAATTAAAAAATCTGAAATTGAATTCCTCTTAGAAGAAAAATCCAACTTAGTTTTTAATGAACACTTAAAATATTTTAATTCTAAAAATTTAAGAAATCAAATTTATTCAGATTAATTATGATAAAAAGATATGAAAGAAAATTTGTCTTTAAAAATTCAAATGCTAAGGATATTCAAACATTAGTTAAACTGAATCAATCAGGTTTTCATGAAATTTTTCATAAAAGATGCATATACAATATTTACTTTGATGATCTAAACTTTACTAATTATTATGATAATATTGATGGAGTAGCAAAACGAGTCAAATATCGAATTAGATGGTACGATGATTTTTTTTCTGGATCTAAATATGCTAATTTAGAAAAAAAAAGTAAAGTAGGTTTATTAGTTGAAAAAGAATCTTTTCCTCTTCCTAATTTTTATCTGAATAAAAATGTTAATATGAATTATTATTTAAAACAAAAAAGAAATGATGAAGAATTAAATGTAATCAATAATTCTAATTTATTCCCTGTATTGATAAATAAATATAAAAGAAGATACTTTTTATCTAGAAATAAAAATTTTCGAATAACAATTGATTCAAATATCGAAGCTTCAAGAATTAAAAAAAATATAAATTTTAATCCAATAAGCCAATTTAATGAAAAAATAATTTTAGAACTCAAATACGATGCAAAACATGACTTCAAAGCCAATTTGATTACAAAATATTTTCATACCAGATTAAATAAAAATTCGAAATACGTTAATGCTTTTGAATTTTTAAACATATAAAACCAGATAAATTTTCTAAAAATAATGAAATTAATACCCCAATTAATGATGGAAATTTTTCCTTTCAAAATTAATAATATATTATTAATTATTTATGTAATAACAACATGTCCATATAAATATATGATATTTAAAAGCTAATATTAAACTGCCTTCTTATAAAGATTAAGATGAATTATCTTTAATTAAAATATTCAAAAATGCTTTTTTATATAAAAGGAATAAATATTCTCGCTTATTCAAAAACATTTCTAAAAAATGATGCCAATTGCTATAATCATTAATATGGCCTAGAGAAATATCATTGTTTAATGGGATTAAATTTACGTCAATAGTATTTCTCTGAACTGTAATTCTCATAAAATTTTCTCTTTTTGTTTCACCCATCCCAGATGCAAGAAAAGTAACATTATGAATTTTATCAAAAAATGCTGAAATGGAATTTGGTGTACCCCCTAAATCTCCTGCTATTAAATAAAACTGACGGTTTGGGAAAGATTGAAAGACAGGAAAAAGGTCAGTCCAGAAATTTGATTTAAATGGATATGTTTGAAAATTATGCTGAATATGTAAATATTTAAGTTTACCCTGAGTCCATATAAGTTCATGAAAAAAAACAAATACATTATTCGAATCAAAATTATTTTTAATAGTCTCTTCAAATAAAGAGAGTTGATCTTGAGTTATATTCCCCCAAGACAAATTCACATTAAAACTAAAAAACAAATCATTATTTTTCTTAAAAAAATAAAAAGTATTACCATGTTTTTCATTAAAAAAATTTATCCCCGATTCTGAAAAATCATGATTACCCATAACAAGAAATGAAGGAAGTGATAACTCTTTTAATTGACTTTCGACTATTTCCCAAGATTCTGATGTAGAATTTCTGACTATGTCTCCTGTAAAAATAATAAAATTATCCTTATCAATTATTTCATTCTTAACCTTAGACATAAATTTTGGATATAATCCTTTATTTACATCATGATGAGATCCATAAGCATGACCCGCAACCAAAAAAGAATATTCTGAACTCTTTTTATAATCAAATAATTCTTCGTCTACTTTTGTTACCAAAAAAATTTTATCACTTAAAAAATGAATTAAAACAATAATGATTAAAAAACAAATAAAGACTACAAGTTTTTTCATTTCCTAATTTAAAAAAATTTTAGAACCTATTGCTAAAATCTCAATTGCCACATATTCGCGGATTTTTTTGTTTCTAGGATAATAAATAGATTTTAAAATAATATTTTATGTAATTCAGAAAAACTTAGTATAGGTTTCAAATAATAATAAATCTGCCTATTGCATAATACTATGAATATTTCTCAGGTAAAAAAGTATATTGATTTGATTGAGATTTTTGTCCAATCATCATAAGATTATTTTCAAGTAACAAAGCTCTTTCATTAAAAAAATTTTTATCAAGATTGAATTTTTTTAATAACTTAATTACTAAAAAAATAAGAATACCATTATCTATTAGTTTGCTACCTAAATGGAGTTCTCTTGGACCAGAATCAACTTGAATTAAATCACCTGATTTTCTAGTTGAATAAAAACAATCTTCTTTATTAAAAAATATATTAGGGAATAAATAATCTATACTCTGTGGAGTAAAACGCCACATATCGATAGGGAGACGATGAATTTTCCATGAAAATGGAATTGTAATAAATAATCTTCCTCCTTTTTTTAAAACCTTATCTAAATTTTTTGAAAAAGTGAAAATATCTGTTATGTGTTCTAAAACGCAATGACAATGTATTGTATTAAATTTTTCTTCCCAACCTAACTTTTTTACATTTGTTTTTTTTGAACTCAAATCTAATATTCTATCAACTCCAGATCCTTCTTCAATATCTATACCAATATAGTCAGTGTTTTCATTATGTAAATCTCTAGGAGAATATTGAATATATTCAGGCCAAAATTTTGATCCTATTTCTAGAACTGGTTCTTTAAAGAATTGTAAATATTTTTTTCCTAAGCTGATAGTTTGTTGCGTTGCCATTATTAAAAATAAATAATTTATAATATTTATCTAAGACATTTTTATTGTACAATTTCCAATTCTTTATTTTCATCTTGATTTGCATTCATCTTAATAAATTCTTCTTCAGAAGATCTGGTCTTTGGTCTTGCAGAAGCATCCAAATAAATTTCTACTCTTCTGTTATAAGCACGTGCCCGTTTTTTTTCATTAAAATCTTCAATTAATGAAACATCAATTAATGGTCGATATTCACCATATCCATTATATGAAAAATATTTTTCAGATATGGATGAAGCATCTGCCATTATCCTAACAACTCTTAAAGATCGTGCAGAAGAAAGTTCCCAATTACTACGAAAATCGGAATCTTTGGGAAGAGGAGCGTTATCCGTATGGCCTTCACATCTTATTTCTACATTCAATTCAAAATTCCCTTTTTCCAAATAATCTAATAAAGATTTGTAATCACCCGTTTCATCAAGATTAAATAATCTACAATCCTCAATAATTCGGCTAATTTCATTTATAGTTGGAATATATTTTTTATTTACATTAGCTTTCATAGATTGGAATAAATTACCTCTTAAAGTAATTTGGATTCCTTTAGTCACTCTTTCAATAACTACATCTTCATTTTTTATTTTATCTTGTAATTGTTCATAAGTCTCATTTAAAATAAGATTTATTTGCTTATCAATAAATTTTTCGGATTCTTTAAGTATAACTAACAAAAGAATAAAAAGAGTTAACAGCAAAGTCATCATGTCAGCAAAAGGAATTGCCCATGCTGTAGAATCCTCATCTGAAGATTCAGTAGTTTGAAATAAGTTTATATCTTGCAAAGGTAAATATTGAAATAATTATATTTATTACTCTTTACTATCGACCTCTAATTCTTTTTCTGCTGCTGGTACAAAGGTCATTAATCTTTCTCTAATAATAATTGGATGTGTCAATGAATGAATTGACATAATCCCTTCCATCATTACAGTCCTATGTCGCACTTCTATACTGGATAAAGTTTCAAGCTTTCCTGCAATTGGACCAAAAATAAAATTTGCTAATAATACACCATATAAAGTAGTAATTAACGCTGTCCCCATACCACCCAAAAGGCCTGTCATAACTGTAGAAAGATCTTTACCATCTAGATCAAATCCATTCATCATAACGATTAATCCCATTACTGTGCCCATCATTCCAAAAGAGGGAGCATATTTCTCTCCTTTTTTAAAAAAATCAGCACCATTCTTATGACGTATTGACACATTTGCCATTTCAGTAAACATATAAGTTTTTAGCTTAACAGGGTCTCTTTCAGTTATCATTAAATCCAACCAATCCTTCATATACCCACTTGGAAGATTTTGTACATCCTTATCAAGTGCATAAGTCCCACTTTTTCTTGCTATAGCCGCATAAGAACAAATTTGCTCTATAACATCCATATATGACCAATTTTCAGTTTTCCAAATATTTGTAAGAATTTTAGGAACATTGGAAATCCTGTCAAGAGGTAGACTGATAATCAAAGCTGTAATAGTCCCTAGTATAACAATAATTAATGATGGCATATTAAAATACTGATGGAACCAGAAAAATGTGGTATCCTTATATTTCGTTCCATCTGCATAATTTTTTAGATCCCAATTTGACATATTTGTAAACATTTCCGCATTCAGAGATATAATAGCAAAAATAAAAACTACTATTGCAAGACCACAGCCTATTGGACTTCCTGAGTCAAACTTGTATTTATTTTCTTGTAAATCAGCCATTTAATTTTTTGGGATTTGTTTTAATTAAAATTGAAAATAATTATAAAAAGATAATTTTTTAATTATTTATATAAGTCAACAGATACTATAATTTAAAAAATATATTACAATAATTTATTAAAAGATA
>CETG01003152.1_pt1 | contig 11695 bp, 14 predicted proteins | sample 361471 | NCBI WGS metagenome assembly CETG01 (sample SAMEA2622696, study PRJEB7988) | marine metagenome | isolation source: saline water (ENVO:00002010), including | reverse complement strand
GTTTTGAACCAAATGTATGTTTTGCGAGTTGTAGGAATTAACCAACAAGCACATGATACAAGGGAATAAAATGTCATTCAATCAATGATTCTTGTTTCCCTTCTTTTTTGTTCAATTGCTGTCTTGTATTGCAGCAGTCTGAATAATAGACTGGGTTTTTGGATTAGAACAAATGACCCCAATCCTAGAGAGCTTTTTTAAACTAAAATCACACGGAACAACCCCTAAGCAAGAGCTGATAGCAGGCCTAACAACCTTTGTAACCATGGCCTATATTATTCTAGTAAACCCACAAATAATGTCTGCTGCAGGAATGGACCCTGGTGCAAGCTTTGTTGGCACATGCATTGCTGCTGCGCTTGCTTGTTTTGCAATGGGGCTATATGCGAACTGGCCAGTTGGTTTAGCGCCAGGCATGGGCCTTAATGCATTCTTTACTTTTACTGTGGTCATTGAGTTGGGTTACAGCTGGGAAATTGCACTCGGAGCTGTTTTTCTTGCGGGCATATTGTTTGTGATCATGAGCATTACTCCTCTTAGGAGATGGATGCTTGATAGCATTCCAATGAACTTAAGAGTAGCCATGGGTTCTGGAGTGGGTTTATTTGTTGGTTTCATCGGCCTGAAAAGTGGGGGCCTGATTGTCGACAATGATGCTAATTTTTTGAGTCTTGGCGATTTCTCTAATACAGAGACACTTTTAGCTGGGCTGGGGTTCCTGCTTATTTCCGTGCTTGCAATAAGAAAGGTGCCTGGCTCTATTATTTTGGGGGTCATTGCTGTGACTGTTTCAGGAATACTTTTAGGCCTTGTGCAATTTCAAGGCTTTGTTTCAGCGCCTCCTGATTTGGCGCCTACTTTTTTGAAGTTGGATATTTTGGGCGCGCTCGATGTTGCCATGGTGAGTGTTGTCATTTCGTTTCTTTTTGTGAACCTTTTTGACACGGCTGGAACACTTTTGGGTGTTGCAAACCGTGCGAACCTAATTGGCTCTGATGGAAAGGTAAAAAACCTAGATAGAGCACTAAAGGCTGATAGCACATCAAGCGTTGTTGGCGCGTTTTTTGGTTGCGCACCAGTCACCAGCTATGTAGAAAGCTCTGCTGGTGTTGAGGCTGGCGGAAGGACGGGGTTGACTGCTGTCGTTGTGGGGCTAATGTTTCTCTTGGCAATCTTTTTCTCGCCCCTGGCTGCAATAGTTCCAGCATATGCCACCTCTGGTGCACTTATTTATGTAGCGATTTTAATGCTTGGAGGAATGGAGAAGCTGGACTGGTCCGATACCACTGAACTGGTCCCATCATTGATCATGATAGTCATGATTCCTTTGACCTTTTCAATCGCAAACGGAATCGCACTCGGATTTATTTCTTATGTGGTGATCAAGGCTTTTGTTGGTGAAATCAAAAGTGTTTCTTCTGGTGCTTGGTTTCTGTTCGTGATCTTTGTGGCAAAGTTTATTTTTTTGTAAGGGCTTGTTATAGCTCTTCCATTGTTGATTTTGCTGCCCTGTTAAGGATTAGATAATAAATAGGCATCAATATAACGCTGTACCCAATTACCTCCGGTCCTATTAACTCAAAAAGCGTGAAGGTTAGTGTGGCTGCAGAAAAGAGTAGAAAAAACTCTGTATTGCTCTTGAGGTAGCCCTCTTCAAAAGCGGCCCTAAAAATTAAATAATTGACTGGAATGTATAGGGCTACTGCTGTGATTGTCCCTGGGCTGAAGTCAAAAAAATACAGGCTAAAAAATATGTGAAAAAACGCATTCACAACCTGGGTGGTCATCAAAAAGAACATTACAACGTGTGCGCTTCCTCTGTTCTTTTTGACAATGTGAATGATGATGATTATTAGTAGCAAGGCTGTGAGCCTAATCAGAACCTCTTCGGTGCTTAGCGAGTTATTATCCAGAAAATATTTTAATCTCCACTCCCTGAAATTGAAGATTATGTGTTCTTCAAAATGATGAATTAGATAGGCCAAAGGTGCCAATAGTATTAAATTTTTAAATCCTCTCATTTTTCAGGGCTTTCGTCTTTAGGCGGGTACTTTAAGCTTGCTTCTTTGGTCCCGTCATCCTTAATTGTAACAACAAGTGGCAACCATTCTTCGTCATCACATATAAATGCTAGGCAACCCTCTACTTTGAGGTTTCCATCCTCTTTTAGGTAAATGCTGGACTTAAACTCTCTGCCTCTTCTTGGGTCATAAATTTTTCCGTCTTTAAATTTTTTCTGTTCAGTATCATCTATAGAAAATCCTGATAACACATTTATGCCCACAATCGTTCTTGACCTAAGCGACTTGTTTTTATTGTTTTCATCGAGAATTAGCTTTGGGTCACGACCCTCTTCAACAAAAATTGTCTCTACTTTGGCACAAAGATGCTTATCGCAGTTTTCGATGAGAACAATTGAGCCTGGCGTCAGCCAATATCCAAAAAGATCGCTTTCTGCAAAAAGATTGTTGCTGATCAGCATGACTATGACGAAACTTATTTTTTTCATGAACTAAGGCTTAGGTAAATTTGTTTTTGCCATCAAAATAAACGATGTTGGTAACTTCTGGAGGGTTCTTTACGCACTTCAGGTTAACGCTGTATGAGTCTGGATGTGAGCGAGGTTGGTAAAAGCTTTTTATTCCACATTTTTTACAAAACAAGTGTTTTGCTTTTTTTGTTCCAAAAGAATACTCGGAAATTAATTCCTCGCCATTAATGATTGTAAAATCATCGTGCTTAACAAATAGGTGTTCATAATCCAGAGGTTCACAAATTGAGCAATTGCATTTCCAAATCTCAACACCCTTTTCTGAATAAAATTTAAACTTTACCCCTTCGCAATGACAGCCCCCAAAGTACTCTTTCATTTTTTAGCCTTATTCATAAGCTTCAATATCCAAATCATTAAAACGGCCAAAGTAAATATCGTATATATAGAATATATTTCTTTCTGAAAGATATTCGAAATGAACGTAAAAAGAAATGCTATCACTAAATAATTTATCCCTACTGAGTGCAATAGTTTCCAATTTTTAATACCAACCCTTCTAACCATCTTGTCTGTCGATGTAAAAGCCATTGCATACATCAGCAAATACCCTGATCCTCCTCCTAAAATTGATACCATGCTCGGCTCGTCATTGGTGCTGGAGAAGAAATAAATCAGTGCTGCCAAATGAAATGAGTGTGCAAGCGCAAAACTCAGTCCAAAATATCTTCTGTTTCTCAACAAAAACTTTGTTGTTTGGTTTTTAAACCTTAGATTTAAGGCGCTGGCTGAAAAAGCAGCAAATAAATATAAAAAGGAGAGGTTCGCGCTGTATCTTGCCCATAGCAATGCACTATCTTCTGATGCCATGCCAATCAAGAAATAGCCTCCTAAAATCAGGGAAAGCAAGAAACTGGAAAATATTAATATTTTCTTCACTTCTGAAGATTATAATTTACAGCTTGTCGGCTTTCTGGGTCTGTGAGCCGACATCTTCAGCAATGATATTGGGGACAAGCATGGTCAAGGCATAGTGAGCTATTTTCCATTCGCCATTGATCAGCTGGACAACGCCAGTGCCTCTACAATGCCCTAGCTTTTCATTTAGTAGAATTTCGTCGAACCATCGAGTATTGCCGCTACCTTCCCAGTTACGCTCAACTACTGAGTAAGTCCATCCATGACCGTCTTCAAATGCTGGTTTGGCATAACTTTTAAATTCCTCTATCGTCCAGCGCTCGGTTTTATCTGTTCCTAAAAAGATCGCGTCTGAACTGTAGCGGGCAAAATAGGGCTGGAAATTACCTTCATGGGCATCTTGATGAAGTCCATCTAATAGGGCATCAAGCTTTTCTTGGCTCCAACCACTCTGTGAAAACACCAAAAGGACAATGGCTATTATTTTTTTCATCTTTTTCTTTCAGAAGCAAATAAGCTTTTATTGATGGTTTACCTGCTCTTTTCTTAAGGTGTAGCCAGCCAATATAGCTAGAATGAATAATGCAGGTATGTCGCCTAAAAAATGCCCCATTTCATCCGTATCAATAGCTGCTTGATAAGCCATAATTCCGCCATGAACAATGCTGCTCCATACAACAAACCATACAAACATTGCATGTTTTACTGGATCTTTTGATGCAATTATCATCACAACTCCAAGGGTCATATAAACCCCTTGAATCATCATCTCATATTCCCATTGTCCTGGACTCCAAGCCCAGCCACCTAGGGGGTCTAACTTCATCATTGGTATAATTAATACAAATGCAACTCCAAAAACTCTTAACGTGTTTTTTAATATCGATAAGTTATCCATGTTTTCCTCCTTTGTTTTTATCTTTTGGTTTTCGCCAAGCAATTGCTGCGCCAATTGCAATGCCTACTGCTATCCACGTTGGTTCATTTGTGGCGACAAAAACCGCTGCTCCTATTGCAGTTCCAACACCAATCCAGTTTCCAGCATTATCACGATTCTTAAAATTCTTTTGCTTATGTTTCATTGAAATCTATATCAAGTTATGAGCTTAGGTATTACTCCTAGTTGAGCAAGAATACCAAAGATAATTAACAATATAATGCTAGAGAGCATTTTAAGATTCTTCTTTTGAATCCATTCAAATAAGTCATCTATTAATTTTCTTGTCCATTTATCAGCTTTATCCATCCATTTAATGGCTTTTCTTGTCCATGTGTCAGTCATATCAATTAATAACAGAGAAAATGCTGCAATGATAAGCCACACGAAACCATTAAGAGTCATGTCGATTAACCAACCTAAAATCACCCAATTTATTTCCATCATCAAACCCTAATGATTAGTCGATTTTTTTGAGGATATTAATTTTTATATCGCCCGAATTCCCACTTAAACTGTTACAAACAAAATCATTCAACTGTTACGGAATATATTTAACAGGTGGGGTTTCTTTACCTTCACCGTTACGGTTACTACAAACCAACTTCATAATCACTATCGTAATGATATTCCTTTTACAAAAAAAGAGGTATCACCTCTTTTAATTGAGTATTTATAATCAGACTTCATTTTTAAATGAAACTTTATAAATTAAAGGGTCAATTTTAATTTTTTTCTTGTCTTTATAGTCAAATAGGTTGCTAATAACTGTTGAAATTTTTGGATCTGTTAATGCATTAGTAACTTGATAAATATAGTAGGCATCTCCGTGCTCCTTTGCTGCCTTAATCTCATTATCACTTATTTCAAAATAATTCTTGTTCTTTCCTTTGGTTGACTTAACCTCAATGAATATTTTATTTCCTTCCTCATCAAAAGATTGAATGTCATATCCTGGGAAAGATGACAGATTCTCATATTGTTTAACAATTTTTTCTGATAACTCATTAAGTCCTAATTTTTCCAATTTGTTTTTTTCAAATCTGTAGACATAATCTTCTCCTGCATCACCAACTTTTTTGGATGGCATACTAGGTTTGAATGGTTTGGATGAAGTTTTCTTTTTTCTGCTTTTATCTTTTGGTTCAGACTCAAATACAATTGGTTTGAAGTCAGGAAGTTCATAATTTAGGTCACTTTCTTGCTTTTGATCAGTTTCCTCAAATACTGACTCTGCAAGAACATCCAATAAAACACTGCTAGCAGGATCATTGACTATTTTTCGATAACTATCTACATACCTCGAAAGATCATTAACTATGTCATCTTCTTCAAAATTAGGGTTAACCAAATCATAAGTTTTTGTAAAAAAGGAACCTCCTTCATAATAGTCAGCAATCCTAGTCATGGTAGTGGAAAACTCCCTTGTAAAACTTGTATCTTTTTCATCTAAAAGGTCCATAGTCTCAAAACTCTTTGCTGGTGCATGCCTATTAAAATTTTGGACAAACTGATTTTTTGCTTGAATAATCTTGTCGGTCGTTTTGTTGTTTGCTCCATATAAATCCTCAAACTGAGTAGCACCTAATGCAATTGAAAGATGAAGTTTTTTTGCATTTTTTGAAAATAAATATGAAATATAAAACCCTTCTTGAGTAGATTCGGTTACGTGCTTGTCCATTACAGATAACCAAGGAATTCCGGTTAAACTTGATTGACCAACTGAACCTTTAACCTTGTAAATCCTTTCATCTACAAGACTTTGTATTTCAGAGACTACTGTTCTAATAAGAACTTCATAAATTCTATGATCTTTAGTTACATAAAATCTGAGACTGTCATCAACCAACCGCATGCATTCATTTACATAAGACTCCCATCCTTGAGAAAATTCGACTAGATGATTTTTAAGATTTGTCATTTTTAAATTCAGAATATTTTACTGACTTTCCTTTAGACTCCTTTATGGGATATTTCTTTCCATTCTCTATAATTTTTTCTAATGCTGTTTTTTCTAAGTCCATATCTAAAATATCGACTAACTTCACTAAGTAATTAAAAACATCTGCTATTTCTTTTTCGATTTCTTTTCTTTTTTCTGGGTCATTGATTTCAGATAAACCACCATCATTAGACCATTGAAAGATTTCTAATAACTCAGATGCTTCGACAGAGAGTGCTGTTGCTATGTTTTTTGGATTATGGAATTTTTCCCAGTCTCTTTCTTTAGAAAACTCTCTTAATTTTGATTTAAGATTTTCTATATCCAAAAAAACACCACCTGTTGAACTATTCCACCGTGACTGATTTTGCGAGATTTCTAGGCTGGTCCAGATCTGTTCCTATTGAGCATGCAACTTCGTATGCCAAAATTTGTAGGGGTATTGTATAGACAATCGGTGCATTGTAGTAACCACAATCAGGCATATTCATGAACTTGCCTTTTTCAATTTTGATCTTCGAGGTCGCATTTCCAAAGACGTAAAGAGTGCCCCCTCTTGACTTAACTTCCTCAAGGTTAGATAAAAGCTTTTCCACGAGCTCATCCTCTGGGGCCAATGCGACAACAGGTGTCATTTCGTCCACAAGCGCGAGCGGCCCATGTTTTAGCTCTCCTGCTGGGTATGCCTCAGCATGAATGTATGTAATCTCTTTGAACTTTAGTGCGCCCTCTTGTGCAATTGAGAAATAAACACCTCTACCCAAATACAAAGCATTCTTTTTGTCAGCAATTTTCTCAACTATCTCATCGATATGACTTTTTAGCCCAAACGCTTCTTTGACAAGCGAAGGTGTGTTGAGAAGGTCACTGATTGCGTCTGCTCTTTTGTCTTTATTTATGTTTTTACTTTTTGATATGGAACATGCCAACAAAAGCAGTGCTGCGAGCTGTGTAGTGAAAGCCTTGGTTGAAGCAACGCCTATCTCAGGACCTGCGTTTGTGAATATTTTCCAATCAGATTCTCTGGCCATGGTACTCGTTGGAACATTACAAATCGTGACAATGCCTAAATATTTCTCATCTTTTGCATAGCTAAGCGCTGCCATGGTGTCGGCAGTTTCTCCCGACTGTGATATGCATACAAACAAAGTATCATCCTCAACAAGTGGGTTTCGATACCTGTATTCGCTTGCAAAATCTATGTAGCAAGGTGTCTCACAGAGTTCTTCGAACCATTTTCTGGCGGTTTTAGCTGCATGCAGGCTTGTGCCGCAGGCTACAAACTGAATTCTTTTGACGCCCTTAAAAGCTTCGGATGATCCCAGCCCAAAAATATTATCTAAAACTTCTCCATCTGCAGTCCTTCCTTCGATTGCATTTGTAATTGCTTGAGGCTGCTCATATATTTCTTTTTCCATGAAATGTTTATAGCCGTCTTTCGAGGCTTCTTTCACGCTTGTGTCTATTATGGTCTCCTCTCTTGAGACCGGCTCACCATTTGCTCCAACAATTTTAATTTCATCTTTGGTGATTTCTGCAAAGTCGCCGTCTTCAAGTAGATAAAAAGATTCAGCAAGGCCGGCTATTGCTAGCGGATCGGAGGCAATAAAATTTTCTTCTATCCCTTTTCCAACCAAAAGCGGGCTTTTTTGTTTGGCTGCAAATATTTTCCCTTTTTCCTTTGTGTCAATGACAGCGATTGAGTATGCGCCATCAAGCTCTTTTGTTGTCTCAATTAGTGCTGCCAATGTGGTTTTGTCTTTTCCTTTATTGGAATGGATCAAATGAGCAATCAATTCTGAATCGGTTTCTGACTGAATCTCATAACCTTCGTTTGCTAATCTTTCTCTCAGCTCATCGTGGTTTTCAATGATTCCATTGTGAACAATATAGATTTTTCCATTGGATCCATGGGGGTGTGCATTTTTCTCCGATGGAATTCCATGTGTTGCCCATCTTGTGTGCGCTATGCCAGAATCAGCTTTAGGCCTTTTCTCAATCATTGCGTCTTCGAGGTTTGAAACCTTGCCAAGAGTCCTTAGTTGAAACACGACTTCATCTTGATTTAAAACGAGCCCTGCTGAGTCATAGCCGCGATATTCCATTTTCTTCAGCCCGTTGACTAAGATTTTTCCAACGCTTCTAGAGGAGGCTGCACCAATGATTCCACACATTACTTTTTTTCCTTTTTGGTTGGTCTCTTCCAGCCATCGATCGTTTTTTGTTTTGCTCGCTCAATTGTGAGCTTGCCCGCAGCTACGTGCTTTGATACGGTTGAGCCTGCTCCAACAGTAGCGCCATTTTCAACCTCTATTGGTGCCACAAGCTCTACCCCAGAACCAATAAAAACTTCATCGCCTATTTTTGTTTGGTGCTTGTTTACGCCATCATAGTTGCACGTAATTGTTCCTGCTCCAATGTTTGTATTCTCACCGATTTTTGCATCGCCTATATATGTCAGGTGGTTTACTTTTGAGCCTCTTCCAATCACCGATTTTTTTGTCTCAACAAAGTTGCCAACCTTTGCTCCCTCTTCTAGTTTTGTTTGCGGTCTAATCCTGGCATATGGCCCAATATTGCAGCTTGAGCCAATATCAGCCCCATCTATGTTTGAATGAGAATGAATGCTTGTTCCCTCACCGATGACGCTATTGGAGACAATGGTGAATGGTGCAATTGTGACATTGTCTCCCAGTGTTACATCGCCAATAAAGACGGTATTCACATCAATGGTTACATTTTGACCACAAGAAATCGTCCCCCTGATGTCAACCCTATTGGGATCAATGATTGTTACGCCATTATCCATCAGTTTATTTGTTATGTTTTTTCTGTTAATTTTTTCTGCCTCTGCCAAGTCTCTTTTTGAGTTCACACCAAAAACTTCTTCTCCTGATGTCGAATAGGTGCTCGCCTGTATGCCTTCATGGTAAGCGATTTCTATGGCGTCTGTAAGGTAGTACTCATTTTTTTTTGGGTTTGGTTTTATTTTCCCGACAAGGTTTGCAGCAACATTTGTCTTGAAAGCCATGATTCCTGAGTTGATTTCCTTTATTTTTCTCTGCTCATCATCACAATCCAACTCTTCAATAATGGCACTTGGTTTTCCATCGGGGTCTTTGCAGATTCTTCCATAGCCAGAAGGGTTTTCTACCGTTCCGGTTAAAACCACAAGATCGTTTTTTTTAATCTCTTCTTGTAATTTACTGATTGTTAATTCTGAAAGCAGTGGCACATCTCCCAGAAGAACCAAGAGATTATCTTTTGAGACATGGGGAAGTGCAGTTTTTAAGGCATGCGCTGTTCCTAAGGCTTCTTTTTGCTCGACATAGGTTATATTTTTGTGGTTTGTTAGCTCTTCTTCAAAATCACTTTTTGCTTCAGGAGAATGTATGATTACAACCTCATCAATGCTGAGATTATCAAGTGTATTCAGAACATGCCCAACAAGAGTCCTTCCAGCCAGCATCTGGAGTGCCTTTGGTTTGCAGGAGGCCATTCTTGTGCCTTTTCCTGCCGCTAAAATTACTGCTGTCCAAGCCATAATTGTCATTTTGAAGAAATGGCTGCGTAGTTTAAATAGAAAACACCTAAAAAAACCAGTATTTTAGGGGAATTTTATGGCTTTATTTGCGTCCTTTGAGCTTCTTGACGGCGCTATATCGAGCTGCTGCCTCTACTAGCTGGGCCTGTGCTTGCTCCAAATCTTCTTTTTTGTCCGCCCCTTTTAGCGCCTCTTCTGCCTGATTCTTGGCTTCAAGGGCGGCCTCTTCATCGAGTTTATCAGAATGTGTTGCTGAATCTGCCAGAATGGTGACCATATGTGGCTGAACCTCAAGAATCCCGCCTGTGATGTAAATGTATTCTTTTTCAGTGCCTTCTTTATGAAGCTCAATCTCTCCTGGTCTAAGTGTAGTAAGGAGAGGGGTATGTTTTGGTGCAATTCCCAAGTCGCCATCTTTGCCTGGTGCAACAACCATTGACGCTTCACCAGAAAAAATAGCTACTTCTGCACTGACAATTTCTACCCTAATCGAACTCATAGGTTACATGCTTTTTGCTTTTTCGACCGCTTCTTCAATGGTGCCAACCATGTAGAATGCTTGCTCTGGGAGATCATCATAATCGCCTGCAACAATTCCTTGGAATGCCTTAATCGAATCTCTAAGAGAAACATATTGGCCAGGCGATCCGGTAAAGACCTCAGCAACAAAGAATGGTTGTGACAAGAACCTTTGGATCTTTCTTGCTCTCTGTACGGTGAGCTTGTCCTCTTCAGAAAGTTCGTCCATACCAAGGATTGCTATGATGTCTTGCAACTCTTTGTAGCGTTGCAGGACTTGTTGAACTGACCTTGCAGTGTCATAGTGCTCTTGGCCCACAATGCCAGGGTCCAATTGACGACTGTTTGAGTCAAGCGGATCGACCGCTGGATAAATGCCAAGCTCAGCAATTGATCTTGCCAATACAACCGTTGCGTCCAGGTGGGCAAATGTTGTGGCTGGGGAAGGGTCTGTCAAATCATCTGCTGGTACATAAACCGCTTGAATTGATGTGATTGACCCTGTTTTAGTAGAAGTGATCCTTTCTTGAAGTACGCCCATCTCTTCTGCGAGGTTTGGCTGATATCCAACCGCAGATGGCATCCTTCCAAGCAATGCTGATACTTCTGTGCCTGCAAGCGTGTATCTGTAGATATTATCGATGAACATCAATACATCTCTTCCCTCATCTCTAAAGTTCTCAGCAATGGTTAGCCCAGTCAGTGCTACTCTGAGCCTGTTTCCTGGGGGCTCATTCATTTGTCCATATACAAGTGCAACTTTATCGAGGACGTTTGACTCCATCATTTCATGGTAAAAGTCATTCCCCTCTCTTGTTCGTTCTCCCACTCCAGCAAAAACCGAAAAGCCATCATGTTCTGCGGCGATGTTTCTGATTAGCTCCATGACAGTAACTGTTTTACCAACGCCAGCACCGCCAAACAAACCCACCTTTCCGCCTTTTGCAAACGGGCAAAGAAGGTCAATGACTTTAATTCCTGTTTCTAATACGTCAGCTTCGGTTGACTGTTCCTCAAATGAGGGTGCTTTTGCGTGAATCGGCCTATTTGATTTAGCGCCAACAGGTCCTTTTTCATCAATTGGATTGCCAAGGACATCCAAAACCCTTCCGAGTGTTTCCTGTCCTACAGGGACACTGATTGGAGCGCCTGTATTTTCAACCTCAAGACCTCTCTTCAGACCTTCACTCGCTCCCATTGCAATGGTTCTGACTATGCCATCACCAAGTTGTTGTTGGACTTCGAATACTAAGTCTCCGTCCTTGAGTGTGAGTGCATCATATACGCTTGGTATTGCTTCTTTTGGAAACTCAACATCCACTACCGCTCCGATTACTTGTACGA
>CETG01104701.1_pt1 | contig 11707 bp, 20 predicted proteins | sample 361471 | NCBI WGS metagenome assembly CETG01 (sample SAMEA2622696, study PRJEB7988) | marine metagenome | isolation source: saline water (ENVO:00002010), including | reverse complement strand
TTGGTCATCTGATAGCTGTCACTCAAAAGCAAGACAGCATAAAAGAGCAAACCCAAACTTCTATTAAAGATGCAAAAAGAAAGCTGGCTAGTTAAGAATGATCGCGTTTGGGCAATGAGATTCTTTCACTCTAAATTCTCTGATGAAGATGGGACAAAATACATGAGAGTTCATTACGCCAGCTGTAAACATAGATTTCTTCACGGTATTACACCGTATGTTCAATTGCATGAAAGTGAGAAGATGACCTATGAAACAGCAAGAGAATTATGGAAGTCTTCAATAGAAACAGAATGGGAAGTTTCAGAGAAACCTTTGTGGACTACTAGTTAGATCTTATTCAACAAACATATTTATAGATTCATATCTTTTGATTTCATGTATATAAGCAGAAGGATGGTGAAAATTGAAAATAATCAAAAAGTTTGATTTGTATCATAATGAACTACAAAGGATATTTGATTATTGCATAATAGTTTTTGTAGCAACCGCTACAAAAACGTTCAACTCGCTACATAGCGAGCCGCATCTCGATTTAAGCCAAGGAACGGGGACTTAGATCATTATTCGGAGTATGAATGATGACGACTCTTTTTTATCGTGGGCAAAATTATGTCCAGCATAAGGAAGCAAAAGTGCAAAAAGATTGTGTTGAGCTTACTTACAGGCGCAACCATTACAACACATGTAGAAGTAAAGCTAAAGCTGAGGTTAATCATCAATTGTCTTATCGAGGTCAGAAATACAATCATTAGTTTGGAAATTTGAAAAAACTCTGCTAAGCAGAGTTTTTTGTCTATATATCTCCTTAATTACCTTCCTGAAGTTGTTATTAACACTAAGATGTCTCTAATAAAATTCAATATACTTTTCTATTGGTATTTGAATGTATGACTTTATTACTGGTAAATTCATTAGTTTAAGTTATGCAGAGCATTATTATTATCCCTTTGATTTGAATGTAAAACAATTCAGAGAAGTTTTGCTAAATAGAGATGAATGTTACAAGAAACTGAGTGTAGATTTTTGAAGACATGTCAGATTCCCTAGCAGGTAAAAGAAGGTAACGCCATGAATAGCTATGTTCTCGCTCAATTTTTAATTGAATATTTTTCTGGGATAGAAAATGGAGAGTTTTATGAAGAACCAGTCGAGGGGGAGTACCCAGATTGGTAGTTGCAAAAATAAATCAGCATTCAGGATGTAAAGGGTTGTTTCTAATAGTCTCCTACTGGCTACTCATATAGGTGACCAAATCCAATGCAATATAGATAATTATAAGTTTTGATTGAAAAACTTTGCATATGATAAAAAAACGGCCTGTGCAGACTCAGACCGTTTTGAATAATTCATTACTATATAAATGCATTTTTTCAGTTATTGCGATAGTAAGGAATACCCAAATATTGCCTATTGGAAAATCTATTCGTATTAACGGGGAATAGTCTCCAAAAATGAAGGGAACATTATTTTACTTTGAGATCTAAATAATTTAGTCACTTTATGTTTTAAAAACGAACCAAAACCAAGATCTATGACTACATAGAGAAAAAGGGAAAAGCAAAAAATAATATAAAAGATCAAGTGACAGATAAATGTGTCTATAAGATCTGCCTTTTTTTTCTCAATTGTTGTTTCTATAGAATTAGATTTGGATGAATTAAAATCACTTATTGAATTAGTAGCTATTGATTCAACCCATTCAAATTGAGCCAGTTCTTGATCTGATACAGTTGACACTGAAGTCATAACAGATGATGATTTGCATTTAGATCTCTTTTTATCGCTTTAAGGATTTAGGACCAGCACACTGTTACACTTTTTGTTTTTTAGATTATTTTGCTTGAATTCGAACACATTGAGTTTGATTATTTTCTTCCATTACATCTTTGCACGGCAAGCATATTTGCTTCTGCATGATTATTCTCTAATTTCCAAATCTTATTTGAAGCTTGTCCAATACAAGCAATTTCAGCTGTATTCTTTATCCCAACTGGTACTTGCGTTAATGCTAAGACCATTAAGGCAAAGCTCGTTCCAGGAGCATGTATGTTTAGCATAATGTTTTTCAGCCAATTTTTTTTAGGCATTAATCAATTCATTTTAAATATTCTTTTATAGCTAATTTTCTTAATTGATGACTGAGTTGAGTGGAACAGCTAAAAAGAAAAGGACAATTATTTAATTAAAAATGATATTTCCAGAAATAGAACCTAGAGAACAAGGGATATTAAAAGTAAGTTCCCTACACTCCATCTATTGGGAAACAAGCGGTAATCCTAAAGGATCCCCTGTCTTGATTATTCATGGTGGTCCTGGAGGTGGTAGTAGTCCAGCTTATCGAAGATATTTTGATCCAAAAAAATTTAATATTGTACAATTTGATCAAAGAGGATGTGGTAGATCTACTCCTCATTCTGAGTTAAAAGAAAATTCTACTCATCATTTAATTGATGACATAGAAAAATTAAGACAGTTCCTGAAAATTGAATTTTGGCATGTATTTGGTGGTTCATGGGGCTCAACTCTTAGTTTGATTTATGCCATTCAGAATCCAGAAAAAGTTCTAACTCTTACTCTTAGAGGAATATTTTTGTGCAGAAAAAGTGAATTAAGTTGGTTTTATCAAAAAGGTGCTAGTGAAATTTTCCCTGAAGAGTTTGATCTTTATCAAGCTGTTATTCCAGTAGATGAAAGAGATGATTTGATTAATGCTTTCTATAAGCTCTTAACAAGTGAAGATAGATCAAAGAGAGCTAAAGCAGCATACGCTTGGACGAGATGGGAGTTGTCAACTAGCTATCTCTTCCCACAAGAATTTTCAATTCAAAAAGCTGCTAATGATACTTTTTCAGATTCTTTTGCAAGGATAGAATGTCATTATTTTATTAATAATATTTTTCTTGAAGAGAACTATATTTTGAAAAATATTATCAAGATAAAAAACATTCCTGTTTCGATCGTTCAAGGAAGATATGACATCATTTGTCCAATGCGAAGTGCATGGGATCTGAATAAAACATTGCCTTCTTCAAAGCTTTATGTAATTGATAATGCAGGACATTCAATGAAAGAAATTGGAATTACTAATAAATTAATTGAGTTGACGAATGAATTAGTCAATCCCTTATGCAATAGCTAAGAATAAGTTGTTGTTTGTAACTTTCAAGAAAATTTCTATATAGATGTAGTTCCTTTACTCCTGCTAACTTATCTAGAATCTCAAAATAATTTAGAAATAAATAAGGAATATTTTTGAATTGGATAGATTCTTTTAATCTTGCTGATTCTCCCCCTGTAAATCTCCAATAGCTTTTACTGGGAATTTCTTACCCTGTCTCCATACCGCTGCCATTATTAATGCTATGAAAGCGATAATGGGTAGAAATCTAAGGACTTCCATTGTGGAAGGTTCGGTAACTAAAGATTTAAAAGGATCACTAAAAGATACTGGAACGACTTCGTAAGAATTTGCTAATTCGTTGAGATCTACTTGCATTAGTCTAAAAAGTTTTTTCTAACTTATAAACTTATAAAAAAAACTGTCGGTTTACCTTCAATTAGACTATTTGTGATCTGGCTGTATAAAATATACTTGCGAAGGTAAAAAACGTTAGATTAACTAGTGACTTAAGTTGTTTGTTCTTGTCTCTGTCGTTAGGTTTCGTCTTTTGATTTGATGGGTTGAACCATAGCTTTTTACCAACTTATCAGATAAACCTATTAAGGATTTCAGCTAAGTAAAGATATTTAAATATAGCCCAGCTGTTAATGAGACTGAGATCATTTGTTGATTTTCCCAAACTATTAAATTTCATTATTATGCTTGATTTTTATTTATATTTTTGCATGAATACTTTTAATTCCCACTTTCTCCAAAGCTATAGGAAGGTAAAGTATCTTGTCTCTTTATTTTGACACCAGGAATAGCTTCTTTTTAACAATCTTTTAATTCTGTCGCAGAAAAATTAAAACCAAATTCATTAGCAATTTGTGCAATTTTATTAGCTGTGGCGACTTTTTCTATTTGTTGAGTAATTTCTTATTTTGATTAACTTCTTAAGAATTGCTTTTAGTTCAACGACGGTCGTTGTAGAAAAATATTTAGTATATAAACACATCATGATGTCTAATTATTCCTTACAAGATAAAAACACTTAAGGCACTAATAAGTTTATTTTTATTAAGTTTGTAAGTTTTGTACTTGATCGAATGTCAATGGACCTTTTTACTGATTGTTAAATACTTTTTAGTAGCTAAAAGTGTTTAGTAACGTATTAAAATGACTAGAGCTCAAATTGTCTTATCCCCTTTACCAAAGGGATTCACTGAGGTAAAAATTATCGAGAGAAGCTGGGGTATTGAGAGGTGTTATGTAACACCAGATGGTGAAAAGGTTTGCACCCCTGCTCCATTTTTAACGAATCATCGAAATCTCGATTGGAATTTATGTGCTTAGAAAAGTCCTTTAAGGTTGAATTTTTATAGCATGTTTTTTTAATCTATTAATTCATTAGTTTTAAAAGGCAAAATATATATATTTTGCAAATAAATTTATTAATGAAAATTAACTTTATTAATGTGGATTATGAAATAACTAAATAATTATGTCATCAGAAATCGAGTACTAAAAAAAATTTTCTAATAAGGTTATTAGCCAAGAAGATAAAATTAATTTCTTTGATCAAAATCAAAAGGCATTTTATTTTGATATTTTTTCTTTTTCATATTCATCTTAATCTCTTAAAAAGATTTATTAAACAAAGCTAGGAATGTTGCGATAGACATTTCATTGAAAAAGCAAGAACCAATTGCATTAGTAAATCTATTCGCAAAAATGCTTTTTACAAATTTTTCCTTCTTTTACATTTTTAATCAATTTGTTAGAAACAATTATTGCTAAAAACAAAATGAATATTAGTGAATTCATTTAATTAGGATGATAAAAATTTTTAGCAATCGTCCCTCAACTCCCTCCACTTATTTAGTCCTGCATTAAGATTATCTATCTCAGTTTTAGATCCATTGATCTTAAATGCTCTGATTAATGACTCTGTAGCTTCGATTCCATAGTTAGCAGCTTCTCTTTGTCTTGCACAGATTCTTTCTTTTGACCCCTCTTTAAGATCGGTCTCGATCTCTTTTAGTATTTTGCTGGCTCTCTCTTGCTTCTGATAAAAGTCACTTAAATACATTTCAAATTCAGTTTCAGCTTTAACTGGTTTTAGTGAAAGAAATAAGGAAAATGAAAATATCAGAGTTAGAATTAATAAGCGTTTCATTTCTATATCATTTCTTTCATTGTATACCGCACAATCTTTTTGTATTCAATTTTAAATGGGGGTAGATAATGCACAGAACATATGAATTTTATATATGATATTTTAACAAATTAATTCTATATATTTTGTAAGTCTCAATAGGAGAACATTATAAAGGTTTTGAGGAGGATATTTCTTTGTTAATACCTATATAAAGTGAAAAAGAATTATTAGGTAAAGTAAAAAATTTAAATAAAAAAGGGGCCTTTATAGCCCCTCTTTAAATCGACTTTAATCATTAGACTTTAAGGTCTTTTAGTTTATTCATTCACGCAGCTAATATTTCATCATTAGCTTTTAATACCTGAGTTGATGACTTTGATAGATCTTCAGAATCTTTTATTTGAATTGATATAACTTCTTCTGATTCTGAAATGAGTTCAGAATTTATCTCAGGAATTACCTCAAGATTTGGTTGAAATTCACTTGGTTGAGTGATTCCAGATATAACAACAGGCGTCAATGCTATCTCTTTATCAATTTGAGACCATGGGTTAACTGTAGCTGAAATGAAATCTCTGTTAGATTCTGTTTTATCTCCTCTAGTGATTAGTAATAAAGGCAGTGAGATTGTAAATAGAAAAAATATGGCTAGGGAAAAGTTGGCGATTGCCATTTCTGGACCAGGTTCAAACGCTGCTAAAAGCATAAAAAAAAAGCGATTTGTCTAAAAAATCACTTACTTTTCGTTTTTAGACCATACCTTCGCAAACAAACTTAATCGAAATCATTTACCTATTTAAAATAATTTTACTTGGAGTTTTAAATATATGAATTCTAAAGTTAGGAAGAGACATCTGATTCTGTCATCAGACGATAAGCGAAATCATCGACTCGCCTCTGGTTTACACCATTATCTCCAATCCCCACTCTTGATTCCGATCTGACTTGAATAATTTCTTTGTCTGGAATTGCCTTAACTAGAAGATCATCAGTATATCTTCTCCATTTCGTCTTTGCTTCAGCATGAATATAGGAATTAGTTCTCTCAACTATTTTTGTTCGTGGTGTTTCTGAAATTATTCTGGTGGCTTTTTTAAAAGCTTTTTCTAAATCTCTCACTTTAATGTTCTCTCTAACACAGTGGGTTATAACAACACATTCTGGAAGCTCATTCGTAGTTGCATTTATTTGACTTGGTGTGAAAGAAATGACGAAAATAATTAAGAGGAAGCTCGTTACTAATTGATTAATCATTGAATAATAAAGATCTTGTAAGAGTTTTTTCTTAACTATTGAAGACAATCTATCCAATGCAAAAAGATAGTGTTAAGTACATCAAGGTTTTATATTCTGTCGGCAGATTAGATGGATATATATGATTCATAAATAAAGAGATGAAAAATTAAAAGCGTATAGTTAATACTATCTGCATATTAAGATGCTTAGCTTGCTACTTTATTTACCCATTCTTTATGTTTTCTATCTAAATCAATTATGGAATTTTTTTGAGCATTTAATATTAGTAGACGGTGAACCAATTCAACCTTGGTTTCAGTGACTTCTTTTGAATAAAACTTTAATGGCTGCTCTCCGAGCATATTGTCTCCGCTCATTAAATTCCTCTTGTGTTAAACAATTGCTTTTTAAGATGAAAATGACGTTTTTTTGCGGTTTTTAAGATTTTATTCCCTTTTCCTTTACATCATGCTTTCTTCTCTTTCCATGCTAAACCATACAATGAGCAAGATTTTAAGGTGGTTATAAACTTTGGATTTATTAGAGTTAAACTTTCTATTGTCACGCCTGAAATTAAAAAAAATTATAGATACTAAAACCATGCTTATATGTACAATAGAATTATAAATTAATTCTGAATTTAGTTCGTTTTCCTTTGTTAGAAAATCTCTAATGATCTTAACTGTTTTTTTTTCTAATAAGTTATGAAAATTGCAGAGTCATCACCCCTTTATGAGTATTGGAATTCCGATCAGGATGAGAAGGCAGATAAAATACGCCTATTAAAGATTAATTCTAATGAACCAGCTTCTAATCTCTTTAGAAATGAACCTTACAAATGGGAGAATCTTTATCAAACTATAATTAGAAATATTATCAAGGGTGACGAATCATCTGTTAAAGGTTTGATGGTTTTGTTGTCTACAATAAATAAAAACGAAAAAGATAAAACCTTGATATTACTTTCCGATTTACTAGAGATGAGTGTGATTAATAAATTGAGAAATCAAAGATATCAAGATATTGACTCAAGTAGAAACTTTTTAACTGCTTTAAATATATTATTGAATATTTTTATCAATCCTTATGGGCTAGATATTAAAAAAGATAAAAATCATATTTATGAGAAAACAGGAATGTTCTTTTATCAACTTAGACAGTTGTTCTTCTTTATTAAGTGAGATTTAATTGTTAGCAATATAATTTATCAAGTTTATAACCGTTTAGACAAGTATAACTATAGGAGAGAATTATTGAATATTGACTTTTGAAGCTTTTCGGTGCGTGCATTTTTTTGTGGTCTAGCAGCATCCAGTACTGCTGCACAACATAATTGCCATGATGATCCATTATCTAATTTTAATTCTTTAGAAATCTTTTCTGGAGCCGCAGTTAAGGATGTTATTTCATCGATATGCTCAAGAGTTTCCCAAAGCTCACTTTCTAAAAAATCTAGTTCAACTTTGGAGAGTAGCCTTGTAGCCACAAAATCCTCAACTAATCCTGTAAGTTCTAAAGACATTTTATTTAATTGTGATATTTAGTTGTTGTAGTAAAACATTTAGCAAGATAAGAAAAATGTTTTTTTAGGATAGCATTTCTGTACATTATATTTTTATGATGTAATCTTAAATTCTATCTTAATGACTTAATTCAGAAGGCGATAATATTTAGGAACAAACCATACTAATTGGAAAGAATGAGCATGCAGCTTACAACTGAATCAGCAAAAATGGCTCAAAAAGAAGCTTCGTGGGCATATAACAAAGCTATTGAAAAGTTCTACTATGCAATGTTGGAGGTTGTTTTCTTAAGAATTAAAAGTCATCTAAGTCTAAAAGGGCTTAAAAAAGTGGTTGAGATAGATAAAAAAAGAGCTAATAACGAAAATTTGGGAATTGAATTTAGTCAGAAGACATGGGAAGTTTTATCTGAAGCCTGGACAGGAGCTGAAGGGTTGGCTATGACAAAAATCGCAGATCTTTATGGACTAGAGATCTCTGACTTGGATCTCTCCAAAATTCAAAAACTTAATGGAAAGGATATTAAGCCAAAATGCAATCCCTCAAATTAATTTTCATGTATATTAAATGTGTTCTCGTATTTTTTATTGATTAACTTGAAGCTTCAACAGTTAAAAAAATTCTTGAAAGAAAGAAAAAAGCGAATTAAAAAGCAATATCTCAGGAAATTTCTCGAAAAACAAAATAATGTTCCCATAAATAACAAGTAAGACAAAATAACTTCACTTTGATCACGATGTATTATCTATGTTTTTTTTACTTGGCTTCAAAGTTAAACTTGATCTGGTTAAATTAGACTGGTATTTTAGCCTATGTCATATTAGTCTAGGTATATGACGTATTATGCAAAGCCAAATTATATCCAATACGATGAATGGTTTGATAACAATATTGATCCAATGGATTTAGAGTATGAGAAGGAAAAGAAATTTAGTAATTATGTTCATGACAAGTTTTATGAAATTTCGAGCTATAATTTAATTATTGGTGGATCTGAAGTCATAGAAGAACTGAATAAGACATTTAAATGTTCAGATGACTTTTGCCCTTTGACTGATGAAGAACTTAATCAAATTTAAGTTGATGAAACTCTGATATATAGGCAATGAATTTCAATGCTCAGGGATTTATTTATTTAGATTCTTTTTCTTGTTTTACTTTTGTCTGGAATGTTCTTTCTTTTGTTTAAAAGCAATAAATCGTATCAACGCTTTAGAACTTTGTCTAATAAAGATGATTGAATTATGTATATGAAATTTCTATTGGTATTGAATATTTTGTTGGGTTTAATTATTCCTTCAAAAGCAGTTACTAGAAGAATGTTTGAAGTTCTTGATACCTGTGCAAGGTATAGGCTAAAAGAGAAAACAGCTTTAGTGGCAATAAAAGATCTTAAGCTCAAATATGAGGGCAAAGACGAAAGAGAGGCTGAGCTATTTATTAAATTGTATTGCTCTGTCTTTATTCCAAATGAAAATGTAGATTTCTAAAAATTTATGAGTCGATTACTTGTTCTTCAACATTTAGATAGAGAGGGACCAGGATTATTTGTGCAAATAGCCGAGGAAAGAGGATTTAGTGTATGCACTTTTCGCTTGGACTTAGGAGATTCTATGCCTGAACTTAGAAATGGAGATTTACTTTTAGTGATGGGTGGACCTATGAGTATCAGAGATATCGGTAGTCCAAATTTTCCATGGCTCAGCATAGAGGTTGATCTAATAAAAGAAGCCTTAACTCAAGAGGTTGGAATTATTGGTGTTTGCTTGGGTGCCCAACTGTTAGCCTATGCTGCTGGCGGTGATGTTGAAGTACTTGAAGAAGGACTATCTCATCAACCATTAGCCGAAATCGGTTGGAGTACTGTCTCCTCTAATGTATTAAATAAGAGCAAAAAACTTACAACACTTTTAGCTAAACCCTTTCCAGTATTGCATTGGCATGGGGATAGAATTTTATTGCCTACTTCAGCAGAACTGATAGCAAGTAGTGTTAGATGTAAGGAGCAACTATTTAAAATTGGATCATTAGCTTATGGAATACAATTTCATCTAGAGATAGATAATAAAATGGTTAACAGGTGGATTGAAGAGGATAGGAAATTTATTTCGTCAACTTTAGGGATCAACGGCCAATCTATTTTAAAAAAACAACAAGAAGAATATTGTAAAAAAACACAAGAAGCCAGATTAGAATTATTAAATATATTGGTTGATCTTGTAAGCTATAAAAATTAGTTTGCTTGCTTATATATCCTAATAATGATTGACGATTTCACTCTCGAGCAATGCAAAAAAGATAGGGAGATTCTTCAATTGAAAATTAAGAATCTTGAGCATGGTATTAATGAAGCTGAAAAAATGATCAGTGAATCACAGATGAATGATGATGCATTAACCTTTTTAAGGAGAAAAATCGCAGAATCTAACCAGGACTTGGCAGCCCTATATTTAATTGGCTAATGCAATGCCTCTAGTAGTTTTGCCTAACTAGCACTGGTAAGAGAACAATCTTATGGATATCGTCAGGCAACTAATTAGTATTGGAATCTAAAATCAATTATTTGTTCCATAAAGTCATATCTGATTGACCTGATGATCTCTGCATCCATGCTACTTTCCATTGGCTATTATCTTTCTTAAAAATAGAAGTTACCGTCGGGAGGTCATCGTTTTGAGTCCCTTTGTATGTAAATTTTGATCCAAGAGTGAATACGCACATTGCAGCATCCGCACCTAAAAGCTCAAATCTATGTACCTTTGTGATTTCTGCACTTTCTAATACAAGATCTCCTGAGTACCACATTTTTTGAAAACCCTCTGCATCTATTGGATTTCCACTTGGCCTGATAAAAAGAAAGTCGGGGGTCGCATTATTTACAAAAAATGATTCCATCCTCTCTGTTGAAGCAAAAGCCTCTAGGAGTGAAAGGATTTCTTCTTTAGCAGACATTGATCAAGAATACAGAATAAATTAGGATTACATTTTTTTGCAATTCTTGATTTCTACTTAGAAAGATTTTCTTGTTCTGCTTACAAAAATCAAAAATGACCTTATTTTACGAGTTGCCAATTATTAAATTTATCAAGGTTTACTAGCTTGTTTAAGCCGCTTCATCAGCGATTATGTTGGGGAATAGAGAGATAAGTTCGCCATTTGGTGTTTTGTATACTCTTTCAACAACTTCTCCTTTATCAATGATCACTGTAGTGTTCATTGAGCCTATTGGTAATGTCCTAGCACCTGGGACAAGGGCCTGCTTTAAGTCTGGATATCCATCTAAATTTTTGAAATCTTTGATTTTTTTCTTGGCAACCATTGCTTAATTAAGTCGAAGTTATCTTTACCTTTTAACTGATTTTTTTTATCTCGTAAAGAGCTTCAAACAACACGCTTGCTTTTTCTGACTTTGCTAATGAAAGGAAACCCCCCTTTTTGTTTGATTTACAGGTAGTTTCCCTTGTTTGTAAAAAGGTTTTACCTAACCTCAAATCAATAACATTGTATAGATTAAGAAAAATAATTAAATTATAAATTAGATATTGGAAAATAATTTTCTATTTCTTTTTCAAATAATTAATTCTCAGGAGGCAGGGCTGGCCTAAAATAATTATATAAATCTTATTGTTCTATACATATCATTATGAATGTATTTCCAAAAAAAATAATGCTTCTGGGTAGTGG
>CETG01010882.1_pt1 | contig 11710 bp, 10 predicted proteins | sample 361471 | NCBI WGS metagenome assembly CETG01 (sample SAMEA2622696, study PRJEB7988) | marine metagenome | isolation source: saline water (ENVO:00002010), including | reverse complement strand
GTGGCATATATAATGCTGGTATTGTAGGGATTTCCTATGTCTGATGAATTTTTGACGAAGTGTGTAATTGATACGTTGAGACGTACCGTTTACATATATTCTAGTGAGGGTGATAAGAAAACTATAGAATGTGATACAGTAGATGAATTTATGAATGTTTTGCAATTTGTTCGTGCAACTGCGGATGAGGAAATCATATCATATGCGGAGCCAGCATGAGCAAAGAGGGAACAATGGATGAAAATCTGCTACGAGAAGTCGTTGGTGACGACAAAAATGATAAGAAAAGAAGGACTGATCTGAATGAAGAAGAGTGGATAGAACTTCAAAGAACTGGTGGTGGTGCAGAGACATAATCTCTGCCTAACTAAATAGAACATAGAAATATCTTGGCAAGAATAAAGCGATGCCTCTTAATAAATTAGAGAATTTTATAAAGAATACAGAGGGTCGTATTCTTTATGTTAACCCAAATGATCTTGATTCGACAGATGCTATCGAGAATCAAGGAAATTCATTAACGAAACCCTTTAAGACGATTCAGAGAGCATTGCTGGAAGCAGCAAGATTTTCTTGGGTAAAAGGAAACGATAACGATATAGTAGAAAAAACAACAATACTCTTATATCCAGGTGATCATATAGTTGATAACCGTCCAGGATTTGGTATTATATCAGAAAGTAATGTTGCTAAGGCAGTATCACCTGCTGGTGCAAAGTCTAATGCTCAGAATACATTAACCCTCACTTCATCATCTAACTTTGATTTAACACAAGAAGATAATATTCTTTATAAGTTTAATAGTGTTTATGGTGGTGTTGTTGTACCTAGAGGTACTTCATTAGTCGGACTAGATTTAAGAAAAACAAAAGTACGTCCGAAGTATGTACCTAACCCAACTGATGATACATTAAAACAGTCTACCATCTTCAGAATTACTGGTGGTTGTTACTTCTGGCAGTTCACCACATTTGATGGTGATGAAAATACTACAGTATATACTGATAATAAAGACTTTACTGCTGCTAACCAAGCAACACCAACATTCTCTCACCATAAACTTTCTATCTTTGAGTATGCTGATGGTATTAATAACCCTTCAGGATATGATTTAACTGACTTAGAACAGTATTATAGTAAGTTATCTAATGCATTTAATATTGCATCTGGTAGAGATGTTGATCAAAAATATCCAGCAATACCTGGTGGATTCTCACCAAAACGTGCTGAATATGAAATCGTTGGTGCATTTGCAACTGATCCTATTGGTATTACTAATATAATATCTGGTAATGGTTCAACACCTGGCACAGTTGTTACTGTCACAACATCTTCTGCTCATGGATTAAATGCAGGAACACCAATTAAGATTAGAGGTGTTGGTGTTGCTGATTATAATATTTCTACTGTAGTTACTGACATCAGTACAAGTAATGATAAGGAATTTACTTATGCTCTTCCATTAGTTAGAGCAAACCTACCAGCATCACCTAGTGCTTCTAGTGCAACAGTCACTATTGAGACTGATACTGTATCTGGTGCATCACCATACATCTTCAACTGTTCATTACGTTCTGTATGGGGTATGAATGGTTTATTTGCTGATGGTGCAAATGCCACTGGTTTCCGTTCAGTTGTTGCTGCACAGTTCACTGGTGTATCTCTACAGAAAGATGATAGAGCATTTGTTAAGTATAATCCTACAAGTCGTACTTATAATGAAATCACAACTACTAAGGTAACTGGTTCAGCACTTGCTAGTGGTTCTTCTTCTACTAATGCTGATACAGTTTACCATTTAGATAGTGATGCTATCTACAAGAATGATTGGGAAACAATTCATATTAAGGCAACCAATGATGCTGTCATGCAGTTGGTTTCTATCTTTGCTATTGGTTATACACGTCACTTTGATGTAAGGACTGGTTCTGATTACAGTTTAACTAACTCTAACTCCAACTTCGGACAGTTATCATTAGTATCTACTGGATTTAAGAAGAAGGCATTTGCAAAAGATGATAAAGGTTATATAACATCTATTATAACTCCAAGAGCAGTTACAACAGCAGAAGAGTCACTTGATTGGCAAGCACTTGATATAGAAAAAACGGTTCAGGTTGGTTTCTCAAGTCATCTTTATCTTTATGGATATGATAGTGAAGATGTTGTACCACCTTCAGTTCTTCAAGGTTATAGAGTTGGTGCAAGAGTTAATGACTTAATTTATATTGATGATAATAATACAGTACCACAAACATTTTCTGCTTCTATTAAGATGGTGGATAGATTACCATCTGGTGGTTTAGCAACTGTATCTTATGGAACTAATAGTTCATTTAAGAAGTATGGAGTTACTAACGTAGCAAGTAATGTCCTTACTGTTGGAGTTCATGCATTAGTAACTGGTGAAAAGATTAAGGTTGTTGCTGATGATGGAGACTTACCAGAGAATCTTGAGGCACATAAAACATATTATGCTATTGTAGTTGATTCTACTAATATTAAACTTGCATCTTCATTAACGAATGCAAATACTAATACACCAATTATCATATACTATTCTGGTTCTAAACTGAATGTTATAAGTAGAATATCTGATAAGACATCTGGTGACTTAGGACATCCAATTCAGTGGGATAGTACTAATAGTCAGTGGTATATTCATACTGATGCTGGTAATGCTATCTACTCAACATTTGTTTCGCAGGGTGTAATAGGATTTGGAACTGCAACCACAAAACCTTCATACATCAAGAGGGTTGAGGACACAAGAAGTCTTGACGAGAAATTATATAAATTAAGAGTTGTTATACCAAAAGAATTTGATAATACAAAGAATCCAGAGGAAGGATTCATCATTCAGGAATCTAGTAATACAGGGTTCCGTAGTGATACTGACTCAGCATTAGCAAATTCTACTTTAACTAGTGCAATCCTTGATGGAGAAGATTATGATTATAATAGAAACCCAAGATTTATCAGTAAGTGTACTGAGGCATCAAGCACTGTTACTGTTATTTCTGAGCAACCTCATGGTTTGAATGCTTGGGATCAAATTATAGTTAAGAATGTAACCAGTAATGGTAATGTCACTGGTGCAGGAAACTCTGGATATAATGGAACCTTTAAGGTAACTGGAATTACAGATGATAAGACATTTACATACTCAACAACTGATGTTAATGGTATTGTTCATACTACAGGAAGTGCCTTAACTAATGATATAACTTCTAGAACAACTTCTTTACCTAGATTTGAGAGAAATGATTGTCAGGACAACTTCTACATTTATAGAAATGAAGTAATTACTCCATACAATAAAGATATTCAAGATGGTGTTTATCATCTATATGTTTTAAATGCTGGTAATAAAGTTGGTTTAGCATTTACTAATGTAGGTTATAGTCAGAATGTAACTGACTTATACCCACAACAGGATAAGGATAATCCTGATGCTAACCCTAATGCAAGTAAAACTTATGCAAGTCGTTCTCCATTAGGTGAAGTTACAACTGATGATTTAAGAAATAGTCTTACAAGAGAATCTATTGATAAGTTCCTTACTAATTTCCATATTGGTAATACTGTTACTGGTGTAACCACATCATTTGCTACATCAACAAAGGGAACTGCAACTCTTACATTTGCTAGGAATCACAACCTAAGTGGTATTGTTACTGCTACTATTGCTAGTGGCGGTTCTGGATATACTAATGGAACATATCAGAACGTTAAAGTATTTGATAACAATTCATCTGTTTGGGATGGTGCATTAGCAAGAGTTGTCGTAGCAGGTGGTGCAGTCACTAACGTTGATATAACCTCTGGTGGTTCTGGATATGGTGCAGAGAATCTAGATTTAGATTTAACAACCAGTGGAACTGCTGCTGATATTACAACTACTCTTTCTGGTATTTCAACTGTTATTGGTAATACTGTTCAGGTAACTGGTATTGGTACAACTGCTGGTGGACATTATAGAATTACTTCTTTACCACAAAGGAATCAGGTAGCAATTGGTATTAGTAATTTAGATCCTAGTATTTCTACTGGACAATATCTAATTAATGTCGGACATGAGATTCGTGTTGGTAGTACATCATACAATGCTACTACAGATATTGAGACTATTAATACTGCGAAACCACATGGATTATCTGCAGGAAATAAAGTTAGTCTTGTAGATGCTAATAATGGTACTATTGGAGAATATCTAGTTCGTTCTGCTGGACTTGGAACAAATACATTTACGGTTTCATCTGAGACTAATGTTCCAACAGCAACTTATGTTCTTAAGCATGGACTATCAGATAATGATAAGTCATCTGATGATGAAGGTGAGAATCTAGGTGCAAGAGGTTTCTACTTCTATGGCAATGAAAGATATACATTAGTTACTGCTCTCACAACTGCATCAACTAATATTAAATTAAAACTTCATGGTGTTGATGGTTCAACTGTATCTAGATTTGAATTAGGTTCATACATCCAGGTTGATGATGAGATTATGAGAATCACATCTAATAAACTATCTGGTTCTGGTAGTGATGAAGTATTTGTAATTCGTGGTTCATTAGGAACACTACAACAGACACATGCTGCTGGTTCATTAATCAAGAAGATTACACCAAAACCAATTGAATTCCGTCGTCCATCTATCATTCGTGCTTCTGGACATACATTTGAATATATTGGTTACGGTCCAGGTAACTACTCAACTGGTTTACCACAGGTTCAGGTTAAGACACTTTCAGAGAAAGAAGATTACTTAGCACAGGCACAAGAAAGAGATTGTGGTACTGTTGTTTACACTGGTATGAATAGTAAGGGTGACTTTATTATTGGTAACAAGAAGATTAACTCTGCTACTGGACAAGAGAAGACATTTGACATTCCAGTACCTACTGTAACTGGACAAGATCCTTCTAGATTGTCTGTCGTCTTTGATGAAGTTATTATCAAAGAGAGACTATTAGTTGAAGGTGGTAACTCTAATACAATTCTATCTGAGTTTGATGGTCCAGTTAACTTTAGTCAAAATGTTAAAGTTAATGGAGATCTTACTGTTAAGGGTAGAATCAAACAGAGCAGTGTACTAATAATCACCAACCTTACACAGTCTAATGATATAGATGAAGGTGCATTACAGGTTTATGGTGGTACTGGTATTAAGAAGAATCTTAATGTTGGTGGAACACTAACTGGTACTGGTGCTACATTCACTGGTAATGTAAAAGCAGTTGCTGGTGAATTTAGTGGTGCTTTATCAGGAACCACAGGTACATTTACTAGTAATGTTACCGTTGGTGGAACATTAACTTCTACTGGTGATTTTACATCTAGTGGTGGTACATTTGGAAATATTCAAGTTGGTATTACTGGTGATAATGAAATTGATACTTCTAGTGGAAATCTAACAATAGATTCTGCTGGTGGTACAACAACTATTGATGATAATGTATCTGTAAGTGGAACTTTAAATGTTACCAGTACAGGAACATTTGGTGGTGCTATTGATGTAGGTGGTAATGTAGTTGCTAGTGGAGTATTAGACATTAATGGTTCTGGTACTAACTCAATCTCTGGACCTCTTGACGTTGGTGGTACAATAAGAGCAATTAATGCTGATATTATTGCTTATGCTACCTCTGACGAGAATCTAAAAGAAAATATTGTAGCAATTCCAGATGCTTTAAGTAAGGTAATATCTATTAGTGGTAATACCTATACATGGAAAGAAGGTGGAGAACATACTGGTGATGACACTGGTGTGATCGCACAAGAAGTTGAAGCACTTGGATTACCTGGTACAGTTGTTACAAGAGATGATGGTACAAAGGCAGTTCGTTATGAGAAATTGATTCCAGTTCTTATAGAAGCAATTAAGGAGTTAAGTGCTAAGGTTGATGATTTGAGTTAATGTATGCAAACTTTTAATATTTTCCCCACGACAGTTTATGTTGGGGAAGTGACTGATCATGAGACACATAAAGAAGAGTTTTATAAGGTATATCCTAAGTTTGACTATGAAGAAACTTGGGAAGATAATACTGTCAGTGAGAATATGGGTAATCCATTTGTTCATTTAGAGGATACTCTTGATCCTCTATTTCAACAGATTGCCTATCATGCTAGGAAATATACTGTCGAGATTTTAGGTTATAAGGATATATTTGACTATGTAATTACAAAGACTTGGTTGTCTAGAGCTAGGAAAACTACTGATGAGATAAGGTGGCATATACATTCTACAAGTCATATATCATTTGTTTATTATGTAAATATGCCAGAAAATTCACATTGTATAGAGTTTGAGAATACATGTACTAAGAATGATCTATTCAAAACAATGAACTCTAAGGATGATAATCCAAATAGAAATATGGTAGAGAATTATAATCCACTTAATGCCGAAACATTCTACTTACATCCACCAGAAGGTTCTGTTGCTATGTTTCCTAGTAGTTTATCACATCATACAAAATTTACTGGTGGAAACTTTGAAGGTGAGAGATTAGGTATTGTTGGTGATATTACTTTAATGCTTAAGGAAGATCAATTGCACTACTCTATGGGATACATTGATAATAAATACTGGAAGAAATACTAAATACTTAAAAAGTCTATAATGGCATTACAAAGTTCAGGGGAAATTAGGTTCTCTCAAATCAGAGATGAGTTTGGTGAAAGTGGTCCTGGTACTGCGGTTAGTCTTGGTAGGTATAGGGCAGATTCAATCCATTTTACTAATAAAGTTATAGGAAGAGATACATCAAATAGATTAGGGAGTGTAGGAAATTATTTACCTTTAGATAATGGTGTACCTACGAGTGGTCAGATTAAAGCAACTGATTTTTATAGTAAGAAATTAAATATGGTTGTTGATTTCTATAATGGAAATACAGATAATCGTTTAATTGCTAGAGGTATATACGATAATGATAATAATGGTAGTACAGTAAAGTGTGTTGGTGGTTTTAGATTTAGACCTAGTAGTAGTGCTGGTAGAAGAGTTATTGTTTATGTTGCTAAGAAAATTGGTTCTGAAAAAGGTACTGTTAGTAGATGTGCATTAAGAACTGGTAGTTGGCAATCTAATACTACATTAGAAATTGAGATTGGTCCAGCAGGAGAAATCTATGGTGCTGGTGGTGACGGTGGTGAAGGTGGTGGTCCTAATGATGGTAATGGTGGCAATGGACAGGCAGGAAGTAGTGCAATAGGTATTCAGTATCCAGTTACTAAAATTAATAACTTAGGTCGCATCCAAGCAGGATATGGTGGAGGAGGCGGTGGAGGCGGTAAAAGATTATATGTAAGAACTGGTAAAAAGAGTGGACAGTGGAACGGATCTACTGGTGGTGGCGGTGGTGCTGGTGCTGGATTTCCAAATGGAAATGGTGGAAATTCTCCTGGTGGTGCTTATGGTGGTGGTTCTAATGGTAGTGATGGTGGAGACGGTACAGATAGAACATCTGGTGCTAAAGGTGCTGGAGGAAATGAAGCAGCACAGGGTGGAGATGGACAAATAGTTAATAATTCTTCAACATCAGGTAGTAATGGTGTTGCTTCTGGTGGTAGTGGTGGAAATGGTGCTTCTGGTGGATTTGCTATCTACACTAATCAAGGTTCACTTCCAACCATGACAGGCAATGGAGTAGTAGGACGAACAGCAACTAGCGTAAACCCAACATAGATGATTCCTAATATATTATTTAAAGTGATTTCAAACAATACAGAACGTCAAAAGATGACGGTAAAGTTTTGTCGTGCAAATGCACCAGAACCCATCGAGAATTATGATAGTTGTTCAATATCTTATCGTAATCTAGATTTCAGCACTCCTGATAGTTTGATTGATAGTCTTCGTTCTATTGGTAATAGTATTATTATTGAACAACTTTCTAATGAACCAATACTTGAGGAGAATAGTATAATTGAAGAACTAGATTCTATAGATATGAATAAGTATGTGGGAAGAATAATATCTATATCTTATCAATCAGAAGAAGAATTAAATGAGGTTAAGTTATGATTACTAAGAAAGAATTGAAAGAATTTTATGAGTGGGGATTAGTAACAGAATTTCCAATTAAAGTTCCACCTAGATTTACTGGAAGAGGTAGAGATTTTGGACTTTATGATGTTACTGGATTTTGGTTAAAGATGACAAGGAAAATGGTTAATATTAGAAAGAATTTCATGCCAGAAAATATATTTAAGATGCACGAAAACCATGAGATATTATATTCTGGATTTGCAGTTATGGCAGCAGGTTGTTATATTAAACCACATAAAGATCCTGATGTTTATATGCACGATTATAAAAGGATTCAATTACCATTAGATTTACCTGATAAAGAGAAATGTTATATGATTTGGGATGATGATAAAAAGTATTATTGGACAGAAGGTGAAGCACAATGTTGGGATGTGATGAATCATATTCACGAGGGTGCTAATGAGTCTGATAAACCTGCTAAATTTCTTTTTATGGATATTAAAGTTGAAACTGAGGTGGAATTATGACAACGTGCAAGAGATTTTATAGAAAATGTGATGAGTTTGCTATATGTGTTAATATTGGTAAAAAAGATTATGTAACAGTTGAAACTCCTGAAGAAAGATATACTATTTTTCAATACTTAGTTTATGGTGGCGGTAAAGCAGGTGAAATGTTTAAGGAAGGATATTTTGAAAGTAAAGTTGGTGAGTTAATGGATTTGCGTGAGCATGTTCATAAGTATGTTATGTTTCAAGCAACTGAGGATTTCTTTAATATAGGATTTAATACCAATGATAAGAATCAGGGGTGGGATGGTAGACTATTAACAGAAACTAAACTAGACTTAACAACACCAGAAATAACAAGTAGAAGATATTTCATACTTTGTTTAGATGGAAAACCAACAGTTAATGATAAGAAATTGAAAAGATATGATTATTCTGAAGTTTATCCAAACAAAATATATAATATAGAATATAATGATGGAGTAATAGGTTTATTCACTAAATTATAACATGGCACATATATTAGAAACATTCTTACATAATTATTTGGATACATCTGCTGTTGCTGATGCTAAAGAATTGCCGTTGGATAAGTTTGAGCATAACATTTATGGTGTTGAAGGATTTCATTCTTATGTGCAATATAGGGATGAAGAATTTCAGGTTCAAGTATTCTTATTTCCACCATTTGCAATAGCACCTGAACATACACATCCAAATGTTCATAGTTATGAAGTGGGATTGAGTGGTGATCTATGGTTTAGTCATGGTGGTAAATGGATAAATCCAAGACATCCTGCATTTCATTTTTATAAAAAGAATCGTTGCATAAGAGTTGATAATAATAGTGTTCATGGTGCTTCCATTGGACCGAAAGGAGGAATGTTTCTATCAGTTCAGCAATGGTTAAATGGTGTAAAACCTTCTTGTGTTGGTAAAGACTATGATGGTTACGGTGTTTCACCTGAACAAACTAAGTATGATGGTGTCAAATATAAAAAATTAGATTGGAAAATGGCAGCATCAAAAGAAACTAGGAAACCACCTTGGGGTTGATATGAAATGTGATAAATAGGTAAAAGAACTATTTTAGATGCTATAGAATGGCGAATATCAGAAAGACATTCAACTTCCGTAATGGCGTACAAGTTGATGAAGACAATTTTATAGTAGATTCACTGGGCAAAGTTGGTATCGGAACCACCGTTCCCAATGAGTTTATAGATTGTCGTGGTAATGCTAAGGTTGTAGGAATAATAACTTCACAGAGTTTAGAAACAAGAAACGTAAATATTGCTGGTGTAACTACATTTAGTGGAACTACTCATGTAGGTTCTGCTATCACAATGTACCCTGCTGCTGGTATCATTAGTGCTAGACAAGTACATGGTGATGGAAGTAATTTAATAAACATCCCAACATCACAGTGGACAGATGTTGATGTGGGATTAGGATTTACAAGTATATACAATTCTGGATATGTTGGTGTATCAACAGTTGATCCAAGATTTACATTACAAATTGGTGGTAATAATGTTTTAAGTAATTTCCAAAATGGTGTTGGTATTAATTCAAGTGGTAATATTGTAGCAACTGGTGTAATCACAGCAACTAATTTCAAAGGAGATCTTCAAGGTGCTGTAACAGGTAATGTAGTTGGTAATATTAATTCAACTGGAGTATCAACCGTAACTGGATTAGGTGCAACTAATATAAATGTATCTGGTATTGTAACTGCTAGTAGTTTTGTAGGAGCGATTGCGGGACCAGTGACAGGTAATGTAACAGGTAATGTTACTGGAAACCTTACAGGTAATGTAACCGCAGTTTCTATAGGTTCTACAGATATAACTGTATCTGGAGTTTCAACATTTACTGGTAATATTGATGCCAATGGTGATATAGATGTTGATGGACACACAGAATTAGATAATGCTAATGTATCTGGAATCATAACTGCTGTTAATGCTAAGGTATCTACTAAGTTAGATCTTGGTAGTGTATCTTCACAAGGTATTAGTACATCAACTCCACAAAGTCAATTACATGTATTTGCAAGTGGAATATCTTCTATTCAGGTAGAGAGTGGTTCTTCTGAGTCTATACTCACACTAGGTAGAAATGTTAATCAAAGACAAACATCTGCTGAAATAGTATATGGTAAGAGTGGATTGTCATATAGTGATGATGGTTCTCTTGATGTAATCAACTACAATAACAGTCATGTTAATAGCGTACTTCATCTAGGTTCACAGGCAGGTATCAATACTGGTTCATGGAACTGGATACATGGTAAGGATACAACTAATCCTAAGATGACTCTAACTTATGATGGTAATTTAGGTATCGGTAAGACAGATGCAGCAGTAGCACTTGATGTAGTTGGTGTTGCAACAGTATCTACTCATTCATTTGTTGGTGGAAATAGTTGGGTTGTAGGTAATCAAGTTATTGGAGGTAATCTAACAATTAGTGGTACAAATAACCTCTCTATTACTGGTAAGAACCTAGATGTAACTACAGGACATTCTAAAGTTAAAAATATAGATGTCACTGGTAATGCAACTGTTACTGGGGTAACTACATTTAGTGACTATGTTTCTATTGGTGGTACATTTGCTGCTTCAACATTCTTCAATGTTAATGCTGATGGTAGGGTTGCAATTTCAACTAACACATTCTCTAACCCTGATTTCGTTGGTGTTGATGCAAGACACACTCAGGTAGTTGCTAAAGGTTTAGGTGTAGGAAATACTGCAATTACAGCAGCAGTTGACTTCTCTAATGCAGGTAGAAACTTTGATAATGTTACCATTGATGCCACACAAGTTAATAGAATGTATATGATTCCACCTAAAGTAACTAATACTGAAAGAGGTAACTTGGCAGGTGTAGTTGCTGGTGCATTAATTTACAATACAAATACTAATAAGTTACAAGTATATAATGGTAGTGCATGGCAGGATTGTAACTAAGTCAAAATCTTAAATCTTATAAGTAACTCTGTAGAGGTTTAAGGGACACACTATAATATTTTAAAGGAACCAGTGACGGAACTGGCACAAAAGCCCCCACAGGGGGTTTTTTAATGTTATAATATATCCATACTAAACAATTATGACATGCAGTTACGCCCACATCAGGTAGAAGCGATTACAGCATTGAGTGAGAACGATAAAGGACAAGTTATAGTACCCAC
>CETG01016335.1_pt1 | contig 11717 bp, 10 predicted proteins | sample 361471 | NCBI WGS metagenome assembly CETG01 (sample SAMEA2622696, study PRJEB7988) | marine metagenome | isolation source: saline water (ENVO:00002010), including | reverse complement strand
CCCCCCCCCCGTTTAGGAATCGCGTAGTTGACAAACGAGTCCTCAAGCAATTAGTTGCATGGTCTTTTAAGAATCATGGAACTGCTGTTACTGCAGCTATGGCTGATAATTTAAAAGATTTAGGATTTAAATATGCGACTCAAGCGGCAGTTTCAATATCGGTAGATGACTTAAAGGTCCCCGCAGCTAAGCAGGATTTACTTGGTCAAGCTGAAGCCCAAATTACAGCAACTGAAGAGTGTTATCGCCTTGGAGAGATTACTGAGGTTGAACGTCATACAAAAGTGATTGATACATGGACAGAGACTAATGAAAGATTGGTTGACGCAGTTAAAAAGAACTTTAACCAGAATGACCCTTTGAATTCTGTTTGGATGATGGCAAATTCGGGTGCACGAGGAAATATGTCTCAGGTGCGTCAGTTGGTTGGCATGAGGGGTCTGATGGCCAATCCGCAAGGAGAGATTATTGATTTACCTATACGTACTAATTTCCGTGAAGGTCTCACAGTTACTGAATATGTAATTTCGTCTTATGGAGCTCGTAAAGGATTGGTAGATACAGCTCTTCGAACTGCAGACTCTGGTTATTTAACTAGGCGTTTAGTAGACGTTGCTCAAGATGTCATAGTCCGAGAGGAAGATTGTGGTACTAATAGAGCAAAACTGGTAAAAGCTGAGGATGGAAGTTTTGGTAGTAGACTTATTGGCCGTCTCACTGCAGAGCAGGTGGTTGGGCCTGAAGGCGAGGTTTTAGCAGAACGTGACACTCAAATTGATCCTTTACTATCAAAACGTTTAGAGAAAGCTACTGTTCAATCAGTAATGGTGAGATCACCTCTTACTTGTGAGGCGACTCGGTCAGTTTGTAGGAAATGTTATGGATGGGCTCTTGCTCATAATCAGTTGGTAGATCTTGGAGAAGCTGTTGGGATTGTAGCTGCTCAATCCATTGGAGAACCAGGAACACAGCTGACAATGAGAACATTCCATACCGGCGGTGTCTCTACTGCTGAAACGGGTGTGGTGAGATCAACTGTTTCTGGAATAGTAGAGTTTGGTCCTAAGGCGAGAGTAAGAGGATATCGAACGCCTCATGGAGTAGAAGCTCAACAGTCAGAGGTTGATTTTTCCTTAATTGTCAAACCTAAAGGAAATGGGAAAGCTCAGAAGATTGAGATTACAAATGGTTCTTTACTTTTTGTTGAAAATGGCCAAGAGATTCAATCAGATGTAACTGTCGCTCAAATTGCAGCAGGTGCAGTTATTAAGAGTGTTGAAAAGGCAACTAAGGACGTTATTTGTGATTTAGCAGGACAAGTTAGGTTTGAATCGATTATCCAGCCTAAAGAAGTTACTGATAGACAAGGAAATATTACACTTAAAGCACAAAGACTAGGCCGAATGTGGGTTTTAGCTGGAGATGTCTACAATCTACCTCCTAACGCATTGCCAGTTGTTTCTAGTAACGTCAAGGTTAAGGAAGGACAAGTATTGGCAGAAGCTAATCAAGCTACAGAATTTGGAGGAGATGTACGTCTAAGAGATTCCATTGGTGATTCTAGAGAGGTTCAAATAGTCACCACTTCAATGACTCTTAAGGACTTTAAATTATTGGAAGAGACGTCACATGCAGGTGAGCTTTGGAATCTTGAATCTAAAGATGGTACTCGTTATAGACTTAATACTATCCCTGGAAGTAAGATTGGTGGTGGTGAGATAATTGCAGAGCTTTCGGATGATCGCTTTAGGACACAGACAGGTGGCTTAGTCAAATATTCTCCAGGATTAGCTATTAAGAAGGCGCGTTCGGCAAAAAATGGCTTTGAAGTAAGTAAAGGAGGGGCTTTACTTTGGATCCCTCAAGAGACTCATGAAATTAATAAAGATATTTCGTTGCTGATGATTAAAGATCGAGAGTGGATCGAAGCTGGTACGGAGGTTGTTAAAGACATCTTTAGCCAGACTTCAGGAATAGTTACTGTTACTCAAAAAAATGACATCCTTAGGGAAATTATTGTTCGTAGTGGTACTTTCCACCTTACGAAAGATTCAAAGGCCTTAGAACGTTTTGAGGATGAAGGGCAAATTATTAATCCAGGTGAGACGCTTGCAAAAGGAATTAAAACTGATGCAATGGTTTTTGTTCAGACTGTAGAGACTTCTGAAGGGAAGGGACTTTTGTTAAGGCCTGTAGAGGAATATCTCATTCCTGACGAAGCTCAATTGCCCGAGCTGCATCATGTTCAACAACCTAATGGTCCTCATCTTGGTTTAAAGGCAACTCAAAGACTTGCATTTAAAGATGGTGAACTTATCAAATCTGTAGATGGAGTTGAATTACTGAAAACACAATTAATTTTGGAGACATTTGAAACCACTCCTCAGATGACAGTAGACGTTGAAGCCGTTCAAGATAAAAAAGCTAAGACTGAGAGATTGAATTTAGTGATATTGGAAAGTATTTTGGTGAGGCGTGACACGATGTCCGATTCCAGCCATGGATCAACTCATACAGAGCTCCAGGTTGAAGATGCTCAAGCTATTGGTGCATCAGATGTGGTTGCTACAACACAGATTTTATGTAAGCAGGAAGGAGTTGTTCAGTTCCCTGATGTTGAGGACGGAGAGCCTATTCGACGATTAATAGTTGAACGCGAAGAAGATACAATTAAAATTACTCCTAATAGCAAACCATTTGTTGAAGTAGGTCAGCGTATAGTCGATGGAGAATTATTGGCGGATAAACAACCTAGCGAGGTATGTGGTGAAGTTGAAACGGTTAATACTAAAGAGATCACTATTCGACTTGGTCGACCCTATATGGTCTCACCCGATTCGGTTTTGCATGTAGGCAATGGTGAATTGGTACAGAGAGGAGATGGATTGGCATTACTGGTTTTCGAGCGCCAAAAAACAGGAGATATTGTGCAGGGACTCCCTAGAATTGAGGAATTACTTGAAGCACGAAGGCCACGTGAATCTGCAATTCTTTGTAAGAAATCTGGAATCGTTGATATAAAGCAAGAGGATGACGATGAATCAGTAACCGTTATGGTAATAGAAGGTGATGACTCCATTTCAGAGTATCCAATTCTTTTAGGAAGGAATGTGATGGTCATGAAGGGGCAGCAGGTTAATGCAGGAGACCTCTTAACGGATGGCCCTGTGAATCCACATGAACTTCTTGATTGTTATTTTACAGATCTTCGAGATAGAAAACCTTTATTAGAGGCTGCTCAGGAGTCAATTGCAAATTTACAGTATCGTCTAGTCAATGAAGTTCAGAATGTATATAAATCTCAAGGTGTATCTATTGATGATAAGCACATTGAGGTTATTGTTCGTCAAATGACCAGCAAAGTTCGTATAGAGGATGCAGGGGATACAACTTTATTGCCTGGAGAATTGATTGAGCTGCGTCAGGTAGAAGATACAAATCAAGCAATATCAATTACGGGCAGTGCACCCGCTGAATTTACTCCGGTCCTTTTAGGTATCACTAAAGCTTCTTTAAATACAGATAGCTTTATTTCTGCAGCTTCTTTCCAGGAAACTACTCGGGTTCTGACCGAGGCAGCTATAGAAGGTAAGTCGGATTGGCTGCGAGGACTTAAAGAAAATGTAATTATTGGTCGCTTGATTCCTGCTGGAACTGGGTTTAGTGGATTTGTTGAGGAGTTAAAAGCCGAAGCAGGACCACATCCTGATATTTTGGCTGAAGACTCCGCTAGTTATCGGAGGATGCAAAATCTACGACCTGATTACACAGTAGAAATGCCTTCATCACCTGCAGCAACTTTGACATCTGTTTTGGATGACCCTAGCGATGCTGATCTTGAAGCAACAAGAAGTCGGCATGGAATTGATGCAACTTCAAGTAACTTTGCAGCATTTACTCGACCTGATACAGACGATGGTTCTAATGAAGAGCAGTCCTTAGATCCAATGGCCTTGGAGGGCCTTCAAGAAGAAGGCCTTCTTTCAGATGAATAAATTAATTTTCGCAATTGAATCTTAACCATTTTATTATCAATCTTATTGAGGTTTATGACCTTTGAATTTCTATGATTGACCCCCCTGTTGTCCCTAAAAGAAAATTACCTCGTTACGGCTTTCATCATCACATTGAAAATCTTAATGGTCGATGGGCCATGATTGGTTTTATTGGTTTGATTATTTTGGAGATAAAGTTGGGACATGGTGTAATGATTTGGTGAGAGTTTTGCGAATAGCCGGTGAAATTAATAACTTACTTGGTTTAAGTGAGTCAGAATTAGAACAATGGGCTCAAAAGGAAGGTGAAAAGCCATTCCGCGGTCGTCAAATACATCAATGGATGTATGAAAGAGGGGCTAAAGATCTTGACGCGATAACTGTTTTGCCAAAGGCTTGGAGAGAGTCTTTAAAAAACAGAGGTGTTTCAATTGGAAGATTACGCGAGGTTAATAGATTTATTGCGTTAGACGAAACAATTAAATTATTACTGGAAACTGTTGATGGAGAATACGTTGAAACAGTCGCTATCCCTACTCCAGATAGATTAACTGTATGTGTTTCTAGTCAGATTGGGTGTTCAATGGGATGCCGTTTCTGCGCTACTGGAAAAGGAGGGTTGCAACGCTCCTTAGATCTTCATGAGATTGTAGATCAAGTAATAAGTGCTCATGAAGTAACAGGTAGACGTCCCTCTAATGTAGTTTTCATGGGCATGGGCGAACCTTTACTTAATGTTGATTCGGTCTTAGACGCTATATTTTGTTTGAATAATGATTTAGGTATTGGACAACGACGTATAACTCTAAGTACAGTAGGAGTTGTTAATACCTTGCCAAAACTTGCCGACTTGGCACTGGATCGCTTGGGAAGCGTGCAATTCACTCTGGCGGTTAGCTTGCATGCTCCAAGTCAAGAATTGCGGGAGCTATTGATTCCTTCTGCAAAAGCCTACCCAATTAAGACATTGTTAGAAGATTGTAGGCATTATGTTCAAATGACTGGTAGAAGAGTTACGTTTGAATATACCCTTTTAGGACAATTGAATGATAAAATTGAGCATGCAGAACAATTGGCAAGTTTAATAGGTGGATTTCAGAGTCATGTAAATTTAATTGCCTACAATCCTATAGATGAAGAAGCATTTCAGCGTCCAACCACAAGCGATATAGAAGCTTTTAAATCTTGTTTACAAAGACGTGGGATTGCCGTAAGTTTTCGTTCAAGTAGAGGCCTGGATCAAAATGCAGCTTGTGGTCAACTTAGACGGAAGCAAGAAATGGTCTTTTAATTTGAATCCAATGATTTTTACTTAGACTCATGAGCTTTTTGCGTTCTACACTCCTCCCAATACTTATTGTTGCTCTTTTTGGGGTGGCTTTTTTAGCTGTTAGTGCTCGAATTTGGCTTCCAGGTGACATGCTGGCTCCAGCGCCAATTGGTTGATGGGTGGTTGATGATTATTACTATTAAGCCATGAAAAATGCTAGTGGAAACTCTTCTTTAGACCCTTTGGCAAATCTAGCCATAGACCCTGACGTGCTAGCTAAAGAATTAGCTGCTGAAATAGGGGGTGATCCTTTAGATGAAATTGAGATAGATGAATGTGGTACTGATCAAGTCAAGGCCTTGGCTGAGTGTGAGGCTGGCCTCAAATGGCTTCAAGAGGGGCACGAAGAGCGCCTTCAGGGGTTGAGAGTGTTTTGCGAGTATCGAGACCCTAGGTCCCTTCCCTTGTTGATTCCTCTTTTGCAGGAGCCATGCCCTGTTGAAAGGATGAGTGCTGTGTATGCCCTTGGTAGAAATCCTTGTTTGCGTGCAGTTGATATTTTGCTTGATATTTTGCGGCACGACAGTAATGCTTATGTACGCAGAGCAACTGCCTGGAGTCTTGGTAATTATTCCAATGCACCTGTACTTAAGCCACTTATTGCTTCTTTACATAAAGATGTTGCAGCGGTTCGATTATGGGCTTCAAGCTCACTGGCTGAAATAGGTTCTAGTTCTCTTGAAAAGGCTGAGATTGCGGCAAATGAATTACTTGTTAGTTTGAAAATTGATGTTGAACCAGGTGTTAGAAGTAATTGCATATGGTCGTTAGGACGTTTATATGTGTATTTGAATCGAGAGTTTCAGGATCAAATGGTGGAAGCAATTATTACAGTTTTATTGAATGATATGGAGCCTTCGGTTAGATATGAGGCCAGAATTGCATTAGAACAAATTGATAATCCCAAGGTACAAGAACGTTTTAAGAATTTGATTGCTGATGGACTTTTAATTTGAATTTTGATGTTTTAAAAACATTGATGTAACAACAAACAAAAAAAACCTATCTTCGCTATAACATAATTCACCAATTCTCTATCTGAATGCCTCAACGCACTCTGAGATTCAAGATCCGTCAAGATGGGCTTGTGGAAGAGACTGTTGAGGGGTTAGTTGGGGATTCGTGTCTTGAATTAACAAAAAAGCTTGAATCTGCTTTAGGGAGAGTTCAGCATCGTAAATCTACTGCTGAGGCTTATCTTAATGAGGCAAATCAAACTCAGGTCATTTCTTTAGAAATTCACTGATGTCACATTTCAGCACAGTAAAAACAGAGCTTCGCAAGCGTGAGCCTCTTTTTCAAGCTCTTATAGATTTGGGTTATTTGCCTCAGATAGGGAAAAATGTGATTCGTGGATATAGAGGTCAAACGGTGCAAGCTGAGATGACAGTAAAAATGTCTAAAGGAAGTGATATTGGTTTTAGATGGAATGAATCAACAAGTACTTATGAATTGGTTGCAGATCTTGATCTATGGAAAGAACCAGTTCCTGTTGAACGTTTTTTATCTCAACTCACACAAAAATATGCATTGAATACTGTTTTGGCAGCAACTGCAGAAGAGGGATTTGAGATTGCTGAACAGAAGAAAAATTTAGATGGTTCGATAGAGCTAGTTGTTACTAGATGGGATGCTTGATTTCCTAAATTGACTTTCGATCCTTCTTCGGCTTTTGAGTCAAAGGCTTATGAAGAATCTGGCCCGAATGGTAAAGAACCAATATTGGGCGGAAAATTACGACCGAAAGCTGTTTGGGTAGACGAATCAAAATGCATAGGGTGTACTTATTGTAATTGCGTTGCAACTAATACTTTTGCGATGGAGCCTGATATGGGTCGGGCTAGGGTCATGCGTCAGGATGGAGATAATACAGAAACGATTCAGGAAGCTATAGACACTTGTCCTGTCGATTGCATTGAATGGGTGAATTTTGAGGATTTGGATGAATTGCGCTCAAAATTAGATAAGAAGGATTTTCGACCTCTTGGTCTTCCTCCATGGACTTAATGCACTATGAAAGGGAGAAACCTTGATGGAACAATCATTCAAAAGTAGTGTTATTCCTTGTCGACGATTTGGAAGGACAGGAATTGAGATGCCTTTGTTATCATTGGGAGGTATGAGATTTCAGCAGAGTTGGAAGGATATAGATGCAAGGGAAATTACGTCTAAAAATCAACACCGTCTAGAGAAAATAATTAGCGAAACAAGTTCATTAGGTTTACATCATATAGAAACTGCAAGGCACTATGGTAGTTCTGAAAGACAATTGGGATGGGCCTTAAAGAAAATACCTGATTCTAAAAGAATTCTTCAAACTAAAGTTCCACCAAGAGATGATTCAAAAGAGTTTGAGGCTGAATTAGAGTTGTGTTTTCAAAGGATGGATTGCAAGAAAATAGACCTTCTTTCAATTCATGGTATAAATCTTCCTGAACATCTACAACAGACATTACGTTCAGGAGGATGTCTAGATGTTGTTAGGCGTTGGCAAAAGAAGGGTTTTATTGGTCATATTGGCTTCTCTACTCATGCTACATCTGATTTGATTGTGAAAGCCATAGAGACTGACCAATTTGATTATGTCAATCTTCATTGGTATTTCATTCGTCAACAAAATTCTTTAGCTTTGGATGCAGCTCTGAAATTTGATTTAGGCGTTTTTATTATTAGTCCTACTGATAAAGGAGGTCATCTACATTCGCCTTCTAAAAAACTTCTTGAATTATGTGCTCCAATTCATCCAATAGTTTTTAATGATCTTTTTTGCTTAAGAGATAAGAGGGTTCATACCATTAGTGTAGGTATCTCTGAAACTAAGGATTTAAAATTTCATTTGGATGCAATAGGTTTACTTGGAAAGACCAATGAATTCTTGCCAATTATTCAAAATCGCTTTATGGAGGCGGCTTATTCTGCCTTAGGAAAAGAATGGCTTGCAAGTTGGGATCAAGGTTTACCCGACTGGCAAAACACTCCAGGAGAGATAAATATTCCGATCTTACTTTGGCTTTCCAATTTGGTTGATGCCTGGGGCATGGAGGGATTTGCGAAAGCTCGCTATAGACTTCTTGGTAGTGCTGGACATTGGTTCCCGGGGAGTAATGCAGACTGTTTAGATGAAGAAGTTAGTGAGGAGACTTTAAAAAGTGTTTTAGGAAATAGTCCATGGAGAAATGAGATTCCTGAAGTTCTGAGATCTTTACGTAATAGGTGTGCTGGGGAAATTGGGAAAAGATTGTCAGATACTTAATTACATAAAGGTTTTTTCAGAGGGATCCCAACAGATCTTGGATATTTACTTGAGCAAGGTTGTTCAGGAACAATACGAATAACATGCCTTTCCCCTTTCTTTTGGGGAAGTTCCATACGTTCAATGATTTTTATTTTTGCCTTGAGAGTGTTTAGAGCGGTATTGAGTTCTACTTGTTTTTCTTTATTCCATTTCCCTCGATATATCAGTCCTTCTCCTTCTTTCTTTAATAGGGGTATTAGATATTCAGCAACAATAGGAGCATCTGCAACAGCTCGCGCTAGAGCAAAATCAAAACCTTCTCTAAACCCTGGCTTATGAGCAGTAATTTCCACTCTTTCATTGCAAATTCTAGTTCTAGAGGAGAGCCCAAGTTCGTTTGAAATTGTTTGCAAAATCTTAGTTTTTCTACTAAGGGAATCAATAAGAGTGATTTTTACATTTGGTAGTGCAATTGCAATAGCTAATCCAGGGAAGCCGCATCCAGTTCCAACATCGACGAATGATAACGCTTTGCTTGGATTTTCTAGTTCATTTTTTAGTGGCCAAAGGCTATCAAAAATCTGTGCTATCCAATAATCAGTGCCATCTATTAGACGAGTTAAATTGACTTGGTTGTTCCAATATTTGAGCAGTACTTGAAGCTTCGAGAATTGTGCTAGTTGTTCAGAAGAAGGATGCCAATGCAATTGATCCCAATATGTTTTACTTGGATTACATAAATCAGTATTAATAGACATATTCAAAATCGGAGGTAATGTTATGGCTTGAAAAGATAGTAGCTTGCAGATTAATTTCAAAGCACTTGCTTCATCCCTGGAGTACTAAACGTTGACTTTTCCTAGAAATCATTATGAATTACTTGGGGTGTCTTCATTGGCTGATGGAGATACTCTCAGAAAAGCATTTCGTAAGCTTAGTAAGGAACTACATCCAGACACTACTTCTCTTCCTAAAGATGAGGCGGCAAATAGATTTCAGCAAATTTGTGAGGCTTATGAACTTTTAACTGATCCGATTTTGAGAGAAGCTTATGACATAAGTCTTTCCAAAATGATTTCTGGGAGAGATAAATTCAAACCAGAGTCAGAATTCATTACTCGAAATGCTTATATAAAAGAAAGTGTTGGAGATTATAGACGTCCTTTATCAGGTGGTGAATTATTTTCCCTTTTGCTTTTGTTAATTGCTTTGTTAATTAGTTTGTTATTGGGAGTAGGATTTGCTATGGCTCAGGGGCGAGAATTAATGATTCGTCCAACATGGTTAGTGGTGCTGCTACCCCTATGAGTCAAGCTTATTCTCAAGGATTGACAGATGGCTTTATTACCACCCATTCATACACCTTTAAACCAACATTCTTTAACAGCCCTTGAAAGCTGGTTGCAAGATATTGGAGCTGAAAAAAATAGTCAGGATCCATGTCTTTGGGATTGGGAAATGCCAAAATGGAAGGCAGCAATAAAAATGGATAAGGATACTCTGAACGTTACTTGGGAGAAAGATGGAGAACACAGTAATTGCAGTTTCCCTTATGGATTATCACGCAATGATGTTCAATCTGCTATTTTTCAAGGCCCATAAAAATAAATTTTGAATCACTTTTTGCTTCAAAGATATTTTAGACCTTTGTCGATAGTCAAATAACATTTTTCTAATTCTGAATCTGTTATACAAAGAGGAGGGAGAAGATAAACTACGTCTCCTAAGGGACGTAAGAATACACCCTGCTGTAAAGCGAATTGTTTAAGAGCTTTCCCAGCTGAATTGAGATAACCTGTAGGTCCGTCAATATCAATATTAAAAGCTGAGATAGTTCCATGCAGTCGAGGTTTTTTAACCTTTGGATTTTTTAAAAGTTTTTTCAAGAGGGATCTATGGCGATCTTCAAAATCTTGAAAACGATTAGGGCTTTTTTCAAGAAGATCTAAACTTGCATTTGCTGCTGCACATCCAAGAGGGTTGGCTGTAAAGCTATGTCCATGCCAAAAGGTAAGGCTAGGATCATCTCCAATAAAAGCATTAAATATTTTTTCAGTAGCCATTGTGACTCCCATTGGAAGGAAGCCGCCAGTTAATCCTTTAGAGAGGGAGATCAAATCAGGCTTGATTTGAGCTTTTTTAAATGCAAAAAGTGATCCACAACGTCCAAATCCAGTTAATACTTCATCAGCAATAAGGAGTGAATTTGCCTGTTTAACTTTGATTGCTACTTCTTTAAGAAATTCCGGACGAACCATTGCCATGCCACCTGCGCCTTGGACTAAGGGTTCCAGGATTACAACCGCTGTTGGAGTCTCAAGCAGTTTCTCCAGTTGTTTTAGTACTTCATTTTCTCGTTGCTTTATTTCTTCGTCTCCCCACCATGTGGAAGGCCAAGGAAGTCTCTGAACAGGGAATAGCATATCTTCAAAAGGTGCATTGAAAAGGTTGCGTTCACCTACGGCCATGGCTCCGAAAGTATCCCCGTGATAAGCACCTTCAAATGCGATAATTTGATTCTTTGGTTTGCCTTGGTTATGCCAATATTGACATGCGATTTTGAGTGCTACTTCTACAGCGGTTGATCCATTGTCTGAGAAGAATAAACGTTCAAGACCTGTTATTTGACTTAGACGTTTAGCTAGACGTTCAGCTTGAGGGTGAACAAAATCAGCAAAAATAACTTGCTCAAGTTGCTTGGCTTGTTCTGCTATTGCATTCGCAATATATGGATTTGCATGCCCATGAAGTGTTACCCACCAACTACTTATGGCGTCGATAAGTGGAGGAGCATTCTCACGGATTAAAAGAGCTCCATTCCCTGAAATAACTCGTTGTGGTTGGACTGAAGATTTAATTTGTGTGAATGGGGGCCAGAGATTGTTATGTCCTTTTTGGGATATTGAATTGGAATGAGTATCCAAACAATCAATGTTCTGGCCCATTTGATTTGCCATATTTAGATGGGAAATAAAGAAACTAAGTTGAGAGCAGAAAACAAGAGTGTTCGCTTCTCTAGGAGTTTTCTTCCTGCCAGATTAAAACCTAGGCAGGCTTAGGAACATAGAGGTAGGTGGTTTTAGGGAGGTTTTTCCTGATTTTCATTGATCTGCTATTCAAGTAAATCTTGAGTTGCATGGATGGACTCCGGCTCAAA
>CETG01179455.1_pt1 | contig 11720 bp, 11 predicted proteins | sample 361471 | NCBI WGS metagenome assembly CETG01 (sample SAMEA2622696, study PRJEB7988) | marine metagenome | isolation source: saline water (ENVO:00002010), including | reverse complement strand
GTCGTTGATCAAGAATTTAAGGACATTACTCTTTCTCAGTACAGAGGGAAGTATGTGGTTTTGTTTTTCTATCCTCTCGATTTCACCTTTGTGTGCCCCACTGAAATTACTGCATTCAGTGATAGATATAGTGATTTTAGTAGCAAGAACACAGAGGTTTTGGGAGTATCTGTTGATAGCAAATTTACACATCTAGCTTGGATTCAAACTCCCAGAAATGAAGGAGGAATAGGTGATATTAACTATCCTCTTGTCTCAGATCTTAAACGTGAAATTTGCCAAGCATATAATGTATTAAATGATGATGGAGAAGCTGATAGGGGATTATTCATAATCAATCCAGGTGGTGTCATTATGCATTCAACGATTAATAAGGCTCCTGTTGGAAGAAATATTGATGAAACTCTAAGGATTCTACAGGCATATCAATACGTTGAATCTCACCCAGACGAGGTATGCCCAGCTGGTTGGACGCCAGGTGACAAAACAATGAAAGAAGACCCTAAAGGTAGTAAAGAATATTTTTCTGCACTCTAAAAGTAATAGAATAATTATAATTTTTTAATAGATAGATAAGAATTAAGAGCGTTAATTATATATTCAGGTTCTAGTGATTCAGAAACTATTAGTTCATCAACAAGACAATCCATTAATGTTGTCTTATCTGATAGCATATTTATCGCATCATTAATAGCCTTATTAGCTATTGAAATTATCTGTTTGTCAATCTCATTACTTGTATGTTGAGAATATTCTTGTCTGTTTTTCAATAGGTTTTTGCCAAGAAAAATTGAATCAGTATCCGACGCATATGCAATTGGTCCAAGATCTGAAAACCCAAACCTCGTAACCATTTGGTTAGCCCAATAATAAACATTTTCTAAGTCCTTTTGTAAGCCTTGTGTAACTTCATTTGAACCAAAAATAATAATTTCTGCAGCTCTAGAACCTAGTGATATTACAATTTTGTTATATATATAACTTCGGGTTAAAAGACCACTATCCATAGTCTCTTCATCTGGAGTAAAACAAGTCATTCCAGATATATCTCCAAATGACTTAAACAATGATATTTTCTCTAATTTATCCTGAGAAGGGATTAATAAAGCTACTAATGTTTTACCAATAATTTGATATGCAATTTGTCTTTTCTTAGCACTATCTGTTAGTGGTTTAGATAATAAACCAAAGCGTGATTTTTCAAGAGCTTTGTCTATTTCAATCGAACTTATCGTCAATTTATTATTTCTAGCGGCATAAATTGCGGCCTCATTTAGAAGATTTTGTAAATCAGCTCCTGATAAGCCAGGTGTCTTTGCTGCTAAGTCCATAAGTCTCACAGAATCGCATAGAGGCTTCGTTCTTGCATGTACAGACAAAATCTTGTACCTAGCTTTTCTATCGGGGAGAGATATGTCGATTCGACGATCAAATCTTCCCGGTCTTGTTAATGCATTGTCCAGAACATCTGGTCTGTTCGTCGCTGCAAGAACAATTACTCCATTATTTGATTCGAAACCATCCATTTCTGTAAGTAATTGGTTTAATGTCTGCTCTCTTTCGTCGTTACCACCTCCAATTCCATTGCCTCTTTGACGTCCAATTGAGTCAATTTCATCTATGAAAACAATGCAAGGTGATTTTGATTTGGCATTTTTAAATAGATCTCTAACTCGACCAGCTCCAACCCCAACAAACATTTCAACAAATTCCGATGCAGAGATTGAGAAAAAAGGAACATCTGCTTCTCCTGCAATGGCACGTGCTAATAAAGTCTTACCAGTACCAGGAGGTCCAACCAATAAAACACCTTTGGGAGTTTTTGCCCCAAGATCAATAAGTATCTGTGGATTCTTTAAAAATGTTACTATCTCTTTTAATTCATCAGATTCTTGATTTAACCCAGCTACATCGTCAAAAGTAAATTTGCTTATCTCATCTTCTTTGACTTGTGATGAACGCTGAGAAAAACTTTGAATATTGTTTAAAAACTTGGAAGACCTCTTAATTAAAAATGAAAGGGAAAAAACAAAAATCATAGCTAAACCAACACCAGTAATGAAGTTAGCCAAACGCTGTTCTGATCTGATATCTTTTACAGTAAGAGGAACATTATATTCTTCAGATATACGAAGAATTTTTTGATCATTATAGAAAATTGGAATTATTTTTTTTTCTCCATTTATGAATTCAACTATGACCTCTCTTCTATTTGGGTTTAAAATGATAGAAATTATTTCTCCACCTTCAATATCCTTTAATAATTGACTATAACTTTTATCCATTTGTTAATTATATCAATTAATTCAAAAATATTTATAGATAAACTATAGTCAAAATGCTTTCTGACTTGTGTTTATATAGAAAAAGAGACAAGAAGTCAGTTTTTCCTCAAAGGGTTTTTGTTAAATAGGTGCGTGACGTTATAAAATATGTAATCTGTAAATGTTGAGAAAAAATGGCTGTACCTAAGAAAAAAACTTCAAAAGGGAAGAGAAATCAAAGGCATGCAATATGGAAAGGTAAAGCTGCAGTGGCAGCAGAAAAGGCTTTATCAATAGGAAAATCTGTGCTTACTGGAAGAGCGCAGGGATTCGTTTACCCAATGAATGATACATCAGAAGAAGATACTGATTAACGTTAATTATGAACCAAGTTTAAAAGCCTCAAGAATAAGAGCATAAGTTGAACCAATTCTGAAATTATTAATAGTATTTATAATTATTGAGAATTTTGTAAAGTTAGAAAAAAGAGATGATCTTATTGATAACTCCATAATAAATAAAATCATAATTGCTAATAATATTGTATTAATTGATCTATCTAGTAAAAATGAAATTAAACTGTTGGTAAAGTAAAAACCAAAGAGTAAAGAAAGTAGATATATACATCTCTTGCTCCAAGAGTCGGAAATAATAGGATTTATACTTCTCACTAGTAAATTAATAAATTTATTAAATTTAGTTTTCTGCATTTTTATTAATAATAGATGATAAATATGCAAAATCAACTTTATTACTTATTAATTGCTTGCCATATATTAATTTAGATGGATTATTTATATCTCCAAGGCTATTAACACATGCATTGGCGTTTTTAGATATATTTTGGGTGGAATTTGACCATGGTGGTAATGTTAATAGGCAATTTATATTTGCCGCTTTAGCAGCTTCAACACCAATCATAGAATCCTCAATAGCTATGCAATTAATCTCAGATTTATTGCTTAATTTAAGTGCTAATTTATAAGCATCTGGGAAGGGTTTGTGTTTACTTACATCTTCATATGTAATTAACCCTGAAAAGAATTTTATATGTGAAGTCAATGAGGTTTCTAAAAAAGGGATTAATGAATCTCTACCACTAGTTGTAACAATGAATTGCTCTACATCAAAGGACGAAAGTTCATTAATCAACCTCATGACGCCATCTCTTACTTTGATTTTGCCAGATTGAATTAATTTCTTGTAATAAAGGCGCTTTCTAGATTGAATTTTGCAACATTGGCTTTCACTAAGCTGGCTATCAACCTCATTTCGATAGTGGATGATTCGTTTCAATCCTCCTGATACTTTTAGAAGTTCTAAATATTTGTTTTCATTCCAGTTCCAATCTAAATCAAAATCTTTGAAGGCTAAATTAAAAGCAACTCTATGACCGCACAATTCTGTGTCGGCTATAGTTCCATCTACATCCCAAAAGACAGCTTTTAACTTGTGCATGTTTTTTCAGAATAAAACAAATATAATTCTGATTAGAAAAGAATCAATCTAGGTTAAGCTTTTGAAAACAGACAATAATCAAGTTAAAAAATGGATGTTACCAAAGCCAATAAATCAAGATAAACTAGATAATTGTTATTTAAACTACACTTTACAGAAGGTTTTAATTAGAAGAGGTATTGATTTAAATAATGAATTGGAGGAATTCATAACTCCATCAGAACTTCCAAATCCGGAAGATCATTTCAATGAACTAAATAAAGCTACTCAAAGAATAATTGATGCATGTTGTAGAAATGAAAAAATTGCCATTTGCGGAGATTATGATGCAGATGGTATAACTAGCACTGTCTTATTAGTTGAAGTATTATCCAAACTTGGAGGGAGAGTTCATCCATACATACCATCAAGACAGAATGAAGGATATGGTTTAAATATAAAGATGATATCTGAAATCAATAATAAACAAATAAAGTTAATTATAACTGTAGATAATGGTATCTCAGCATTTGATGCCATACAAAGAACACTTGAATTAGGTATTGATTTAATTATTACTGACCATCATAAAATCCCTAATAGTGAATTAAATATCTTTTCACTTATACATCCTGAACGAACTCCCATTAATTCTCCATATAAATATTTAGCGGGTGTGGGAATAGCTTATCTCTTAGCTAAAAATATATGTAAAAAGTTAAATTACGATATCAATAACACCGCAGCAAATGTCTTTTTTAGCATTGGAACTGTAGCTGATATGGCTCCCCTTAAAGGAGCAAATAGAAAATGGCTGAAGGAATGTTTGCCGACAATAAGTACTACTAATAATAGGGGAGTCAAATCTATACTGAAGAAACTATCGATTAATAAAGAGAATATAACATCAGAAGATATCGGTTATAAGATTGCTCCACTAATAAATGCTGTTGGTAGAATTGCTGATCCAAAACTCATAATTGAACTTCTGACAAATGAGTCTACAGAATCTATTAATAAACTAACAAAAGAGTGTTTTTCTATACATAGAGAAAGAAAGAGACTTACAACATTAATAGAACAAGAAGCAATTGAAATAGCACTTAATCAATATTGCAATGATAGGCAATTTTTAGTACTCACAAAAAGGGAATGGCATCCAGGTATTATTGGTATTGTTGCAGCAAGGTTAGTTGATAAATTTAATTTACCTACCGCAATACTTGCAATAGCAAATGATGGAAAATTCAGAGGGTCAATAAGGTCTAATAATCGATTAATGGTAAATAGGGCATTAGATGAATGTAATGATCTTCTAATAGCTCATGGTGGACACTCTGCTGCTGCAGGATTTTCAATTGTAGAAGAAAATATAAATAAACTAACTGAACGACTTGATAAAATAGCCAAGAGAGAATTTAGAAACATTGATTTAAATAAGTCGATAAAACCAGAAGCTCATTTACGTTTTGTTGATATTAATCTAGATTTTTATAGACAGTTGTGTTTGATGGGTCCCTTTGGCTCTATGAATCATGCCCCAATTTTCTGGACAAGAAAATGTAAAATTATGCAGATTTATCCAATGAATGGTGGACATATTAAAATGATATTGGATGATGGTACTTCTTCAATAATTGCAATCAAGTGGAATGAAACGAAAAAGCTGAAAAACAATGATTTAATTGATATTGCATTTAACATTGAAATGAATTTCTGGAAAAAAACAAAAAACCTTCAGTTAAACATTCTAGATATAAAAAAACATAGCAAAATTGTAGAATTACATATACATAATCAAATATATAAATGTCAATTAACTAATAATATGGAAATAATAATAACAAACACAAAAGGTCAATGTCTTAGTTCAGACTTATCTATATATTCTAAGAATTCTGATAAAAAACAATCGGATTATGCAAAAAAGATTCTAACTTTTGCAGAGATTGCTCTCGGCAAATGTGCTTAACGCTTTAAACACCTCTTCTATAGAAGATCAATGCAATAATTGCTGGTCCTGCAAGAAAGACTGCTACTAGAGGCAAAAGGTTTCCCATGTTGATTTATAAACTCAATTTATTTTACTAAACAAACTGCCTTTACTTCACAATAATTAAAAAATATTGATTATCTATCCTATCAAGAGGCGGTTTTTGATTTGATCAATATTTTAATTTACCTAAATAGACCGCATTATTTCATTGGGATATATTTATTTGTAGATTAGTTGAATTAATTTATGACTCTGAAAAAACGTTTAATAATAGGGACATTATTCGTGTATTTATCATTTTTAGGCTTTATATACTATAGAATTGTAGTGTAAAGATAAAAAAATGGATAGCATCACTTAATGGGGAAGTAATGGGTCAAACTAAATCAAATTCTCAACTAGAAAAGCTTGACTCCAGAGATTCAACTCCTTTTTTTAGTATATTAATTACAACTTTTAGTACAATTTTTTTGGCTGAGTTAGGAGACAAGACTCAGCTCGCGACATTAATGCTTTCTGCTCAATCTGGTAGACCTCTAATTATTTTCATCGGTGCGGCACTTGCTCTTATCTCGACAAGCCTTCTTGGTGTTCTTATTGGTAGATGGATTGCAAATAAGCTACCAAGACAAAAATTTACAGTTCTATCAGGAGTAATTATGTTAAGTTTGGGAATTTACCTAGTATCACAAGGATCGATTTCCTTTGTACAAGATTATAATCTAAAATAAATGCTTGTTACTCTACTTTTTACAACATTTGTTACTGTTTTTCTCGCTGAAATGGGTGACAAGACTCAATTAACAACAATAACATTAAGCAGTACAACTAATAAACCATTAGCAGTATTTATAGGATCGTCAATTGCTCTTATATTAGCTACACTTTTAGGGGTTTTGGCAGGAGGCTCTATTGCTAATCTAGTACCTGCTTTCTTACTCAAACTGGTTTCTGGAATAGTATTCTTAATAATAGGAATTAAACTTCTTGCAGAAAGTAGAAAAGATTTTACTAGTGGTAGCTAGTAAATTAATCTTTCTAGAAAAATAGTCTTTTTTATAAAGACTTAAAACAATTGAAATTTAATTAACTATCAATCATTATGACCTCAGTTTTAAAAATACTAGAAAGTATTGACAGAGAAGATGGGTTAGAAGTATCCAAACTAGAAAAGTCCTTAAAGCTAACAAAAAAAATTGACAGAGATAATTTACATATAGCTATTAAAGCACTATCAAAGCTGGGCATAGTTCAATTTGTTAATGACGAAAAACTTACCGTTAACAATGAGCTTGGTTTTATACAAGGCAGGCTCCGATGCAGCAGTAAAGGATATTGTTTTGTTGTTAGAGAAGATCAAGGTGAAGATATATACATTAGGGAAGCTAACTTGAACAATGCCTGGCATGGTGATTCTGTAATTGTTTTAATCACAAAACCAGGAGTAAGAAGACGAGCCCCTGAAGGATCTATTCAATGTGTTTTACATAGATATAACGATATTTTACTTGCGAAGGTAGACTCTGAAAAATCAAATGGACATCTAAGGGCATATCCTTTGGATGACAGGATACCAGTAATTATTGAATTAGATAATGATATTTATGATCATAAGAAACAGCTAGAGAAAGATTTAATATATGAAATAAAGATAACTAAATATCCTATTGCTCAATTTAATGCAAAAGGTTCAATAATTAGAGAGTTATCACTAAATGCTGGTGTCGAAGGTGATATAGAATTATTACTTTCAAAGAATAACATTTCCAAAGATATTGTTGCACCTAAAGTAGCTCCTAGGAAAATTGCATTAAAAGGTAGAGAAGATTTAACAAGTCAACCTTCATTATTGTTTGAAAGTTGGGAGTCAGCAAATTCTCCATCACTACCAGCAATATTTTCTCAACCAAATGACGGTGGTTATAGAATTTGGATTCATTCTCCTACTGTCTCAGAAAGAATTAATTTAGGTGGTAAACTTGATCAATTTCTTAAAGATAAAGGAGAAGTTATTTGTTTAGGAAATAACTGGCTTGAATTTCTAAATGAATCGCTTAAATCAGCATCTCAATTTGAAATTGATGAGGTAAATGAGGCTATTTCATTAATGATAGATATTGATAGCGTTGGAAATATAATTGATTGGAAATTCACAACTAGTATTATTAAACCTATTAAGATTATTACACCAAAACACCTTATTGCCATAAATAATAGAAAAGCGAGTTCTAAATCCATTCCAATAGCACTTAAAACTATTAAAGACAACTTAGAAGTCATTTATACTATTATACATTCTTCAAGGCTAATAAATAATAATAATCTAACTATAAAATTAGATGAACAGATTCCAAATTTAGAAAGATTAAATGAATTACAAAAAGTATTTCCTGGACGTGATTTTAATGGATGGTCTAAAACATATGATTGTTGTGATCCACAATCAATTATAGATGTATTTATTAGAATTTCAAATTATATTCTTGCTAAACATTTGATTGAATATAGATTACCTTTTATCTACAAAGAGCATGATGAGATAGATTCATCTTTAATTAATGAATTAACTAAATCGGCATTAGCTTTAGATAATAATATAAACGTAAATATTGATGGGAATTTAACAACTTCTGAATTAATAAAATCATTCGAATTAAGTCCTGAAAAGAAAATACTTCACAAACTTGTTAAAAACTCAATTCCAGGAATTCATTTAAAGCTTTATAAGGGTAATAATCTTTTAGATAATACTTCATTAGATCCTAAAAAACCTATAAATAATGTTGAAACTCCATGGTGTTGCCCAAGCCTAAATTATTGGAATGTATTTAATCAGTTTATATTAACTTCTTTATTAAATGATGGTAAAAATAAATCTTCAAGTAGATCTAAGATATATGTAGAATTGGGGAAAAAAGATAGTTGGAATGAAGTAAGTTGGGATATATTTTCATCTAAGGTGGAAGAGAATATTAATAATCATTTGAATCTAAGGTTAATCCAAAATTTAAATGAAATAAGAAAGAAATCTAAATCATTTAGAAACAACATTATATCTATTGCACAAGGAAGAGAAGCTCAGAGAATTATTGGTCAAGAAGTAGAAGCTGTTATTACTGGAGTACAAAGTTATGGTTTTTTTGCCGAAATAGTCGATTTAACTGCTGAGGGATTAGTCCATGTAAGCACTTTAGGTGACGACTGGTATGAATATAGATCTAGACAAAATCTATTAGTTGGTAGGAAAAATAAAAAGACTTATCAACTTGCCCAAAAAGTAAATGTAAGGGTTTTAAAAGTAGATATTTTAAAAAATCAAATTGACTTAGAGCTTGTAAAAGATAATGATATAGAATCAAGTAATACAAATGATATTATTAATAATGTTGAGGCTGAAAATTTATAATTAATGACCTCTATAGTTCTTGCAATTACTGGTGCTTCAGCTATGCAAATAGGGGAGCGCTCAATTCAGTTACTGTTAGAAAACAATCGATCTGTAGATTTAATACTAAGTAAAGGTGCCTATGAAGTCGCAAAAAGTGAACGCAATATTAATATTCCAGTAGAGCCAAATGCTCAAACTTCTTATTGGAGAAATAAACTAAGAATTAAATCTGGAAAATTAACTTGTTACAGATGGAATGATCATTCAGCATCAATTGCTAGTGGAAGTCACAAAACTAAGGGTATGGTTATAGTTCCATGTTCAATGGGAACATTGGGAAGAATAGCCTCTGGTTTTTCACTAGATTTAATTGAAAGATGTGCAGATGTTCACCTAAAGGAAAACAGGCCTTTAATTATTTCACCGAGGGAATCTCCATTAAGCTTAATTCACATTGATAATATAAAACGTTTAGCCACAGCTGGAGCATTAATTGTGCCACCAATTCCGGCATGGTATACAAATCCACAAACAATTGAAGATATTATAGATTTTATAGTAGTTAGATTATTTGATTCTCTTGGTGAGGATTTAAAGTATATAAAAAGATGGGAAGGTCCTAATAAATGAAAATATATAACATAGTAAAGCTCACACCATTTTTATTAATCTCTCTTTTAATTATTTCTCTAACCTACAGCAATCAAAAAGTAAACACGAAATTAAGAATACTTATTTGGAATACACCATCATTATCATTAGGTAAGTACATTGCCATATCAACTGGGGCTGGATTTATATTTTCATATATAGCAACAAATAGTATTGCAAACCAAGCTAGATTAAAAGATAAAAAATCAATAAATTATAAAAATGAAGATATCAATGAATTAAATAATGAATACATTTCTTCCAACCTAAGAAAGTCAATAGATAAAACTCTAATAGAGAGGGATATTAATGATCCATCGCCTACTATGAATGCTAAATTTAGAGTAATTGGTAAAACAGATGGATATAATTCAGATTATCTAAACAACAATAGTATTCAAGACGATAGCTCAAATGAGATTGAAGAACCGTATCTTGAATATCGTGTCAAAAATGACAATATTAATCAAAGTAACGAAATTTCAAATGACTGGAATGATGACTCTTATACAAGCTGGTAAACAACATTTAAATAATATTGCTAATCAAAAATAACTTAACAACCATCTTTATAAATTTGCTAAAATTAAAATATGGAAGACAAAAAGACAGCAAAGAACATTCAATCCGTAAATGAAGTTACTAAGTCAGTATCTACATTTGGCTCCAATATAGAAGTTCCCTCAAATTCTAAAAAGCCTGTTAAACCTCCTAAAATTGAAGATAAACCATTTGAAGAGTTTGTAATCAAACATTTAATTCCCGGATTAAAATCCTCTATTGAGGATAAGGGTATATCAGTTATAGATATAGAACTAATTCAAGGTAAAAGACCAGTAGTAGGTGGTAACTGTTGGATGGTTTATTGCGAAATTTCAGAACAAAGAAGATTTTGGCTTTGTTTTAACAAAGAAGTAATAACCTCAGATAAAACTATCTTATTATCTGAGTCAAATTCTGCCCCAAGCATTGTTGAATCATTCCTGATTGATGAAAAGAAGACTACTTTACCTTTGTTGATTTCCAGGGTTCTTCAAAGATTAAATGGTCAGAAATGGATTGGTGCAAATTGAATTTTATTTTTGAAGAGTAAATTATTTAAATTTATTTTATTATCTCATTGTTATATAAAAAGAATAAATATGTCTTCTTATATATACAAATACGCAGTTAAGCCAACCTAATGCCATAATAAGAAAAAAAAATTGACTAACTCCTTACTAACTAAAGAAAGTGAAAGATTGTTATTTCATACCTTTGATGAAACTTTAAAACCACAAATTGAAGAATTATTATTTATTGGAAAATCCGCGGGAGCCGACCTTGTAGAAGTCTTCCTTGAAAAATCAGACAACATCTCACTTCTAGCAGAGCAGGACGACATTTCAAATGTAAGTCCGTCATTTGGTATTGGTGCAGGTATTAGGGTTTTTCTTGGTAAAAAAGATGGCTTTGTCAGTACTAATGATTTATCAAAAGCTGGTCTGCTGTTTGCTCTTAACCAAGCACTAGGAATGTTAGGGCTAAATTCTGGTGGAAAAAACAAGGCTGGATTTGATGGGTTAACAGCTTTGAATGATTTTGGTATTGAGAAGAGATATTGGTTGGATCATTCACCAGATCTAAATGAATCAACTATTAAATTACTTGATGCCACAAAAAAACTTGCAGATACAAATAAAAATCTTCAGGTAAGAAGAGCTAGTTATGCAAGAAATTGGCAAGAAGTTCTCGTAGCGGCTTCTGATGGCGTATTTGCAAGAGATATACGACTTCATCAAACAGTAGGTTTAAACGTAATTGCTCAACAAGGTATCAACAGATCGACTTCTGCTAGAAGGTATGGAAGTGCTGGTAACCCTAACGATTTAAGAAGCTGGAATATTGAAAAAAGTGCAACTGAATTAAATGAGAGTGCTCAGAAAATGCTCTATGCTGGATTTGTTGAAGCAGGTCAAATGCCTGTTGTTCTTGCCAATAAATT
>CETG01027106.1_pt1 | contig 11754 bp, 16 predicted proteins | sample 361471 | NCBI WGS metagenome assembly CETG01 (sample SAMEA2622696, study PRJEB7988) | marine metagenome | isolation source: saline water (ENVO:00002010), including | reverse complement strand
GGGCTGCGAGCCATGCGGGCAGGACGCAACGCCCGTGCAATGGGTGAGTCGCCGAAGGAGGCCACTAAACAGCAACTGGAGCCGCTGGCTAAGCAAATTAAAGAGGCTGATGAGCCTGTTCGTATTGAGATTAAAGAGGCTGAGAAAACAGTTGCGGCGAGTATTGAAGAAGCGGCTACACCTTCTCAAGCTACTCCAAGGCATGAGCATATCAACCTTGATCGAGTTACCTCCCGAGACGCCACGCTTGAAGTTGTGAAATCTATGCGATCGGGGGATTACAATCGCCTTGTGACCCGTAAGTCGATGACGGACGCCGAGCTTGCGGCTGAGGTCAACCCACATACGGCAGATATTGCCGACATGCTTGGGGAGCCTGATCCTGGAGACCTCATTGCGAGGCTTACCGCACACGGGGCTGAAGGTCGCAACTTTGTGTACCGACAGGCTGCTATACGTGATCATGCTGATCGTCTGATGAATGAAGCCGACGCTGCTATTAAGCGGCACACAGACTCTGGGCTTGATGAGGAACTGATACACGCCGATCAAATCATGATCTTGGCTAATGAGTTCTTGATCGCCGCCCGCGAAGGCGGGACCGTTCTGGGGCAGGGACTCCGGGCTCAAAAGCGTATTGCAGGTGAGGGAGTTATTCCCGACGCTCGCCCGAAAGATGTCACGAGTGTTAAGGCTGACGACGCGGCTGGAGGCCGTGAAGGCATTGATCGCGTCATGCCAGAAGATATGTACCGAGGCGATTCACCCGAAGCAGTGGCGACTCGTCAAGCCTACTTTGAAGCCGTGGGCGGGGGCAACATCGAACGCGGCAGGAAGGTAATGAAACAGCGAGCCACTACGCTTAAGAACATTAAAGATGCCCAAGGCAGTGCTGCGGCTGTGAAGGCTGCGAAGGACTTCGCTACCAAGCCTCAAATGCTTGTGGAGTATTGGATGAACTCCATTCTCTCAGGGCCTTTGACGCACATGGTCAACATGACCTCGAACACGATTAACACGTTATTCCTGCCCTTTGAGAAAGCATTAGGCAACGCCGCTACCTTCCAGTTCAAGGAAGCCGGTGAGAGCCTGAAGATGTACGCCCACCTCCACAGCCAGTTCTCTGACGCATGGACGGCGGCTACTACGGCTTTCAAGGATTGGGGAGACGACCTCGACAACCTTACGATCATGGATACCAACACGGGCTTTAATCGAGCAATCTCGGCCCGCAATCTAAAGGTAGACCCTGACTCTGTAGGCGGAGCGGCTATCGACTTTATTGGTAAAGCCTTGAACTTGCCTAGTCGGTTCTTGATTGCCGAAGACGCCTTCTTCAAGCACCTGAACTATCGGGCCACGGTGCGAGCCGGGCTCTTTAAGGAGGGTGCTCAGCAAAATAAGATTGGTGCAGAGTTGGCTGAACATGTCGAAGGCGGCATGGACACCATGATCAAGGACAGTCAGTTCTACTCTCACAAGAACGTAAGGCTTGCCGCTGATAAGTTTGCCCGAGAGCAAACGGCCAACATGTCTCCAGGCCCTGAGCGTATTAAGGCTCACAAGTCTTATGTCACTAAATACATGGCTGACAACTGGGACGAGGAGCGAGGAGCCTTGGCACTGGCGGCTCGTCAGTACGGGCGTGTGACCACGTACACCCAAGCCCTGAATGACCCCGACCGGGCTGGGATTGTGAAGGCAGCCGACAAGTGGAACAACCTTGTCAACGACGTCCCCTTCTTGCGGATTGTTACGCCCTTTGTACGCACACCTACCAACCTCGCCGCGTTCTTCTTAGATCGCAGTGCTGGGCTGTTCGTGGAGCTTGGTAAATCAGGCTTTAAGGGCTCCGTCAAGCATTGGCGTAGCTCTCAGAAGGAGATTGCACAAGCCATCCGTGAGGGCGGTGAGTCCCGAGCTGACGTCTTGGGCCGCATTTCCACCGGATCTATGCTGTTCTACGGGGGCTACCTTGCCTACAACTCTGGAACCCTTACAGGCGGCGGACCTTCAGATCCCCAACGCCGTAAGACTCTGGAGGCTACAGGCTGGCAGCCCTACAGTTTCCGAGTAGGTGATGAGTGGTATTCCTATCGTCGCTTTGATCCCTTCGCCTCCTTCTTCGGCACGGTCGCCGACATTGGCGAAGCGTTGAGAGAAGCCCCACCCGAGGAGAGCGGATCACTTGAGGCCCTGATGGGTGCTGTGATTACGGCGGCTGCTAAGAACGTCACGAATAAGAGTTATCTGACGGGCATGGCTCGCGTTGCTAACGTGTTGTCCAACCCGGATCGGTACGGCAGTGCTTACCTTGAGCAGACTGTGGCCTCTATGGTCCCCTTCTCCTCAGCGGCTGGGCAGACTCTCGGCAGCAGTGAGTTCAAGAAAGAGATCAGAAGCGTCCTCGACGCTGTTCGAGCCAAGTATGGCTTAACAGGCGAGACGGACTTGGCGTTCTTGGGCATTACTACTCGTGTTGAGGACCGCCGCGACATGCTTGGCGATAAGGTTGCGAGGCCCAGCTTGGCTCTCAATGCGTTGCCGATCCACTACTCGGAAGTCAACGACGACATTATCATGAATGAGCTTAGCGTCCTTGGGCACCAAAGTGCTTTAGGAGCTCCGCCTCGTGTAAGCAACGGCGTGGACATGCAGGCTTACACCAACTTCTCAGGCCAGACGGCCTATGATCGTTGGGCTGAGCTGCACGGACAGGTCCGTATTCGAGGTCGCAGCTTGAAGCAGACGCTTAAGAAGCTAATCAAATCAAGTAAGTATCAAGCCCTACCGATTGAGGATCTCCAAGGCATGGGGAGCCCTCGTATGGCAGAGCTTCGCAAAGTTCTTACCAAGTTCCGAGCAGCCGCTCGGGAGCAAGTAATGCAAGAGTTTCCTGAGTTGGGGAACCTTGATAATCGCAACACACAGATCAAAGCATACCGAAGGGCTGGGCGAGACATCCAGTCATTGCTGGACTATTGACCGAGGTAACACCATATGGCTCTCACATACGTCACCTACACCGCGACGGCGGCACAAACTGACTTCACAATTACCTTTCCTTACCTTGACACTACGCATGTTAAAGTATCAATTAACGGCGTTGCTACAACGTCCTTTACAGTTGATGTTTCAGGCACTCCTAAAGTTGTGCTGTCAAGTGGAGCAGCCGCAGGCGAAACCGTTAAAGTCCACCGAGAAACTCCAGGACGCTCCGCTGACCTGTCTACATTGCTTGTAGACTTCCAAGACGGCTCGGTACTGTCCGAGGCCGATCTGGACAAGGTTACTAACCAGCTTCTCTATCTCGCCCAAGAAGCTGAAGAAACCGGAGCCTCTAGTCTGCCTCTCGACTGGGATGGCAACTACCACGCACAGTCCAAACGGCTTAAGAACCTCAGCGGCGATGTCACCGGAGATAACGACGCTACCACGAAGGCTTACGTTGACGGCCTGAGCCTGTATGGGGGCAGTGTATCTCTTCCGCAATCATGGTCTTATCTAGGTAACGATTCGGGGTGGTCAAACCCCTCGGGAGACGATTGGCAACTGACGCTAAGCAGTCCCACGCCTACCAGTGACAACCAAGATTTATTTGTAGTAGCTTTGAATGGCTTAACGCAGCGGCCTACTACTGACTTTACGATTACGCAAGTAGGTGAGTCGTACATTATTAAGTTGTTAGGGTGGACGGACAAAAAGGCCACGGACATTATCAGTATTACCAACTTCGGCGTTGCACGCACCTGGATCGACCAGCCTCTAAAGGGAGCTACAGCGTCTGATGTCAGCCTTACGGTTCAAAGGCACACAGACGGCCAGTCCGCCAACCTGCAAGAGTGGGTTACGGAGGCGGCAACTCCTGTTGTCTTGGCGTCGGTTAATGAGGATGGCGATGCGACGTTCGTGGACGTAACGGCCACAGGTAACGCAGCGGTCACAGGGACCATGGGTGTTACAGGTGACGTAGCCGTCAACACGAATAAGTTCAACGTCACGGCTGCAAGCGGTAACACAACTGTCGCAGGTACACTGGGTGTTACAGGAGCTACCACTCTTGGCGGCACTTTAGCCGCAGGGCCTACGACAATTACAGGTGCTACTGCAATTACAGGTGCTACTGCAATTACAGGTGCTACCGCAGTTACGGGCACTACAACATCGAGCGACAAGCTTACTGTGTCTGCCAACGGTGCGGATATTACCGGCAACCTGAACTTGTTGACTGGAGCATTACAGTACGAAGGCGAAGGTGCGATGACAATTCGCCAGATTGTATCTGCGACGGCGGGGTCGTACAGAGATTCTTCGAGTTCTAGTTATCTAATAGTTTCGGACTTAAAATGCTCAGTAACTCCAAAAACAGCCGCATCTAAGTTCCTGCTGTTAGCAAACCTTGATTGCTATTACTATGACACCGATGATCCCGGTAGTCACGACAACCGAGTGCTAGGCATAACTACACAATTAGTCGCAAACACTACTTCTGCCGCTGGTGCTCAACAAACAGACGGCACCAATGTAGGCCCCGAAGTTCAGACTCGCCTTGATCGTGTGTTTCTATCGAGTGAAAGCAACATAGAAGAGTATCGGCATAATATCCACACATACCTCTATGAGCCGGGAAGTGCGGACGACTTTACCATTGATGTATGTCACCGAGCCGCATCTACACATGTAAATAAAGCCCGCGTCCGAGTAGACTCTTCAACATTTTACGTTATCGAAATCGGTTAAACCCCAACAAGAAGAAGAATCATGGTTACAACATTACCTAAAGCTGCCATTCCGGGGCTTGACACTACAGATAGCCCTGTGTTTGCAGGCATTAACGTCGGCGAAGACACCCTTACCGTGTACGATGAGGGAACCTGGACTCCGGTCATGAAGATCGGGTCGACGACGATTTCGACGTCTACCAACCACGCTAAGTTTACCCGCATCGGCTCCATCGTTTACTTCTGTGCTTACATTGCCTTTAACCGTGGAACCAACACGGGCGACGTGACTATTACTGGGCTGCCTGTAGCCGCGTCGGCGTCAGGAGTCGCCACACTTACTACGCTTTGCGGCAACTCAATTAACGCCACAAACCTTGTAGGGCTAGTTGCAGCTTCAGGCTCAACCCTTTCGTTGCATGTTAATTCCGCAGCTACCGGGGGAAGTCAGGCGAACATGTCGGCCACGCACATTGCTGCAAGCACCGCTTCGTCAATTAACTTCTCTGGCTTCTACTTCGTATAAGGCTCCACATGGAAGATACCCGCGAGATCCTTCTGGCCCTTGGTCGCTTAGAAGGCAAAGTCGAATCTTTGCTTCATATGCAACGAGCCCACGACGAAGAACTAACCGTACTTGATAAGCGTATTCGGATATTGGAGCAAGGTCGCTCCGCTATCTTAGGAGCTGCTGCTGTCATTGGGTCCGTTGCTGCAACTGTTATTTCATTAGTATTCAAGGAGTGGTCATAATGGCTGACTTAGATAAGATCCTTTCCCAACTCCATCAGGGGATTGCTGAGGAGTTACTTGTTCGTGTCCAGTCAGGCGAGGCTACTGCTGCTGAGTTGACCGCAGCCATTAAGTTCCTCAAGGACAACGGCATCGACGCCCACGTCACCGAGGGCTCTCCGCTGTTAAATCTTGCGGAAATCCTTCCATTCCAAGACCCGGAGTCGCCGATAAAGTCGGTTGGATAACTCGTGTATGGATATAGATCCACGAATACAAGACTTCAGAAACTTCCTCTTCCTGGCTTGGAGTCAACTTAAACTCCCCGAGCCCACCCCGATCCAATACGACATTGCTGACTACTTGCAGAACGGCCCTCGCCGTATGTGTATTCAAGCATTCCGGGGTGTAGGTAAGAGTTGGATCACGTCTGCCTTCGTGTGCCACCAGTTACTTCTGGACCCTTCTAAGAACATCCTCGTGGTGTCGGCGAGTAAGACTCGTGCTGACGACTTCTCGACGTTTACGTTGCGGTTGATTGAGGACATGCCGATCCTCCAGCACCTTAAGCCCCGTGAGGGCCAACGGAACTCTAAGATTGCTTTTGACGTCGGCCCTGCTCCGGCGAGTCACGCCCCTTCGGTCACGTCTCGTGGGATCACCTCCCAGATCACCGGCCAACGTGCTGACCTGATCATTTCCGACGACAGTGAGAGCCTCAACAACTCGGCGACCATGGGAATGCGGGACAAGCTGGTCAGCTCCACTCGGGAGTTCGAGGCTGTCATTAAGCCCGAGGGTCGCATTGTCTTCTTGGGCACTCCTCAGACCGAGATGTCAATCTACACGTCTCTCCCAGAGCGTGGGTATGACGTCAACATCTGGCCCGCTCGCTACCCTGATGAGAAGACGGTGGTCAACCTTGGCAACCGATTGGCTCCTAAGATCCGTAAGTCTTTGGAAGAGAAGCCGGACTTGTCTGGTGAACCTACGGACCCGAAGCGTTTCGACGCTATTGATCTCATGGAGCGTGAAGCCTCTTATGGCCGGTCGGGCTTTGCCCTTCAGTTCATGCTCGATACGTCCCTCAGTGATCAGGACCGTTACCCCCTGAAGCTCAGTGACCTTATCGTCATGAATCTGAACCCTGATGATGCTCCTGAGAAGGTGGTGTGGGCTGCGTCCCCGGACTTGGTGGACAAGGAGCTGCCCAATGTCGGCTTCAATGGCGATAGGTACTACCGCCCCATGGCTACTCAGGGCGAGTGGCTGCCTTACAGCGGCTCTGTCTTGGCGATTGACCCCGCTGGTAGGGGTGCCGATGAAACGTCTTACTGTGTTGCCAAGATGCTCAACTCCCAGGTCTTCATCCTAGAGGCCGGAGGTCTTCAAGGCGGGTATGACGAGAAGGTCTTGAAGTCCTTATCCATGATTGCCCAGAAGCAGAAGGTCAATCAGGTAATCATTGAGTCCAACTTCGGCGACGGCATGTTCTCGGCCCTCTTGACCCCGGTCTTGGCTAAGATCCACCCCTGCACGATCGAGGAAGTTAGGCACAATATCCAGAAAGAACGCCGCATAATCGACACAATAGAGCCATTGCTCTCATCTCACCGTCTCATTGTAGATCGGAAGCTGATTGAGCAAGATTACCACTCAACTCAACACCTTCCGCCTGAAAAGGCCCTCAAGTACCAACTGTTCTACCAGATGAGCAGGATTACTCGCCAGAAGGGTGCCCTAGTCCACGATGACCGCCTCGATGTCCTGTCGATGGCTATTGGGTACTGGGTAGAGCAGCTCTCTGCTGACCGGGACCGGCTTATGTCAGCCGCTAAAGAAGTGAAACTCCGCGATGAGCTGGAGAACTTCATGAAAAACGCCCTCGGTCGCCCTAAAAGGCCTACAACCTGGATGTAACTATGTTTGATGACCTCAGCTACCAAGAGGCATTAAAGCTCTTGAAGGCCTATAAGTCCTCATATTGCGATCTGGTCGCCCGATGCTACATCATCTGCCTGATCTACGAGAAGTATCTCCTAGATAAAGCCACCCACATCGACCTCGCCGAGGAGATGCAGGAGCTTTTAGAGTCATTGCCAGATGAGATCATCACTGGACTGACACTAGACGACATCTTTAACAGCCCTGAGAGCCCCTCTGACGAAGAATCAGAGGATTGGTAGGCCCCAGCACCCCTAAATCCTAAAGTCCCTCCACCAGCCTCTCCGGCCCTCTCACAGGAAGACGTCGGTAGACGGTAGAGACGATCAACCACTCCCCTAAAATAGACGAAAAAAAGATCAAGAATCTGGTCATTTAATCTTACGGGGGGAGCCTATGCGCTATATGATCTTAAGTATCTTAAAATACCTTAAGACCCTAAGAGTCTTAAAGACTCTTCAAGCCCCTTAATTAAAGCTATTTATTGACGTTGTTGACTATCTTAAGTCCACATCTGGATCTAATAGTACCTATAGGTACTTATAGATCATTATGCTCTGTAGATATCCCTAGATTCCTGAAGGAACACCCCCATGGCAGAACGAACTAAGATCGTCTCCTCTGGTCGAGGAACGACTACCTTTAACTTCACAGTCAAGAAGGGTCAAAATGACTCCACAAGACCCCGGACCAATAAGACCAGCCAACGACTGCGTAGTAAAGTCCACAACAATAAGGCCTATAGGCCTGAAGACCGACTGCTTGCTGTAGACCCCCTGCGACTTAAGATCCGTAAGGTCCGGTGAGATCCGGTGGGTACACTAGACCGTAGGCTAGTCGTCGTGACATGGCTCGATATTACAGGCCACGAACGACCCTGGCATGAGGCCGAAGAGGCTGAAGGTCTAAGACCCGCTGAAATTACGTCTTTGGGACTTCTGGTCGCTGAGAATGATGAGTACATCACAGTGGCCGGAAGCTGGGAAGATGACGGTTGCCTTTTAGGGAACGTCAACTGCATACCCCGTGGGGTCATAAGGAGCTTGAAGACCTTTGGTAACACTGCTGCTCTGGCCCCGGTTGATCCTACTGGCTGATATGCCCTATATGGTGCTTTGTTGACCTTGGGATCTTTAGGCACAAAAATCTGAGGGGGCTTACGTATATCGTAGGCCTTCGATTTCCCCCGCGGGGGGGTGCGATCGCCACGTAAATCCGCCACACCCCACCCCATTACATCGTTCCCACTATCAATAGACAGCATTTGATCAGGACCACCGATCCGATGCTAGGCCCGATCCAGCCAGCAAGCTGGATGGCTCAATCGACCGCCTCTCTTTGAGGTGGTCTTTTTTGCGATCAGATTTCTTTGAGAATCTTAAAGCCTACTGGTTGACTGGTCGACAAAGGACTGTAACATCCTATGCAACTCGGCAATGAATGCCGGACTGGATGAAACACTCAACTGGAGTAATACGATGACACATGAGACCAAAGTTGGAAGCACTATCTACCACGTATCACCTGCAACACTCCGCCGAATCAAAGCGGCTGTGAAGTACGCTTCTCCAAACGGCAGCCTTACTTGGCAATCTATCGCCACCCGTCCAGCCTCTGTCAAGCAGTTCTTGGATGCCGTCGAAGTTGAAATGAACGCTCAAGCCAAATGACCTAACCACCACCACTTCCAACAGGAGAAACCACAATGCCACACACAATCGCCGATCTTCCCGACGCTGTACACTGCCCTATCAATGACATCGGGCGAGCGAAGCATTTCCTTCTTATCATGTTTGAGACGTACGGGTTTGATTACAGTCCAAGCAGCAGGGCCAGCTCCAACATGCACGGCACGGACTGGGGACGCCCGCTATTCAGTCCAAAGGCGTGCACCATCATCGACCAGCGACATGCTGAGCTCTACGCTCTGGAATCTGCCGACTGGAAAGTGTGTCACGCGCTGAACGCTCTGAGCTGATAAACCACTCAACACTCAACTGGAGAAACCATCATGCCCATCATCGACATCATCCTTACATTTCTATTTATCCTTGGAGCCCTCACAGCCTTAAAGTACATAGACACCTTCACGAGCCTACACTCTGATATCAACGATACTGCTCGGCACGAGTCCGAATCGAAGTAAACCCTTCAACCTGGAGAAACCGAAATGGAACGTATAACCAAGAAGCACCTCGACAGTCGTATTGAGCTCCTCAATGAGATTACAGGCCAGCCTATGGAGGCGTACGCCAAGGATGACGCCGGGGAGTGTCTACGCATCAACGGGTGTCTTGTGTCCTGTAGTGGACATTATCTTCTCAACTGGGCCTATGGTGCAGTTGGAGTTGATCAGATGTCCTCCGGTGGAGGGGCTCGGGATATCCTCCCACTGGGGACCAAACGAGAAACATATGAGCGCCTCAATGCCCTAATCGACGGAATCCGCATCGGGCAGCAGACCGCCCCTCCGGTGCATATTGTCGCTGCTGCTCCTCATGATCGAAACGGGAATCCACGGCGGGTATCGGTCCAGATTAGCCCCACTCGGGGCATTATCGAGACGGCCGATCATGGGTATCGAGGCGCGCCAAAGCATTACAGCTATGAAGCGATGCGGGTGCATGTATCAGCAACTGAATACAAGGAACTAGTCGCCATGCCAAGAGGTGAAGCATGAGTATTGATTATGGAACGTGGGAAATCTTCACCCGTACGTGGTGGAAGGCCAATCCCGATTATCCACGCGGACTCGAACCGTGCATAGGCCCCTCTCGTAAGATCGGCACCGCCTCTACCATTGAGCAGGCTAGGCTGATGTGTGAAGAGTGGAACGCATCGCACACTCCGGGGAGACTGAGCCGCAAGGCGGAGTTTCGACGGATAGGATAACCAAGACCCGCAACACCTTGCCCCACGGGGCAGGGACTTGCTGGCCTATGGTGGCTTGCTCAACCTGGAGAAACCTATGAAACCTAATGAAACACTCCCAACATGGACCCGACCTGATTCATATATTGGCCGGGCCTGGCACGGGTGGCTTATCGCGCCTGTATCCCGTCATCGTGACTCCGATATCCTTACACTTTCCAACTGGGAAATAGTCGTGTCCCGCCTTGACGGCCTTATGGAATCCGATGCTGGCCTATCTGGCGACTGGATCGATCCGTATACAGGCGAAGAATGCGGGCCCTTTGAGATAGTGCACGAGCGGTGCAGCCTAGTTGGCTGGGTAGAATGGATTGCCATACATCCTGATGCGGCTGTATTGATCCAGTACGCGCTGGAAGTATCCGAAGCCCTCGAAGCGTATTGTATACTTGACGAGACGCATTTCAGTGACGCGGAGCACGATGCCGCATATGACGCATTCAAGGATGAAGCGGACGATTTCCGCGAGCGTGTGATTGAACGCTTCCCCGCCCTACGTGCACGCCTTGAGGCCTTAGACACGGACTCCCTCTGGGCTCTGTATATGGCTGCGGATATTTGCGAGCACTATACATCAGATAATGGCGGTACATACGTCTGGATTGTATGCGCAGCCGATGCCCTTAATGCCGATGTTATTGATGCCGCCCTTGCCCCTATTCCAGGAGGTGACGCTTGAATCTCGATCACCATCGTAAACTAATAGCGGCCCAACTTGAAACGCTGACCAAACTGGAGCGATCGTTGGCTTTGGAGCGGCGATTTCCAGGGTGCTTTGATTCAGGTACCTGCAAGGTGCGGCCCGCCTCCAAGTATCCGCACAAGTACCCGGAAGACTTCACGCTGACCGTCGGCGGCATCACAGTCGATGGCAGAGTCGAGCCGGAAACACTTATAGAAATACTTGGCCCGGCGGTGCCCGCCCGTGCAAACTAACGCCCTAACCTCTGGAGAAACAAGATGACTGAACGAAGACCCCTATCTAACGACCTTACCGACCAAGGAAAGTACCAACTAGCCCACGGCGAGCCCAGTACAACGCATGCCATAGTCGTGCTGAGCGACGACGATACCATCGAACCTGCGGACGGCTGCACTATGGAGGTGTGGACTACCGATTATGAGGATATGGACGAGCGCCCCGGCCCTGATGACGGTGACCTAATATCGTCCTACAACGTGGCGGCTCTGCCTGATCTAGTGCAGGCACTTGGAGCGATGCTTGTGTTTTTCAGAGTTTATGAGTCGAGGGCTGGCAAGACCTCCGAGACTCGACGCTTCTACTTGGCGGCCGTTGAAATGGCTCAACGCGCAATCGCCAAGGCTACAGGAGGCGACGTATGACTCCTCAAGACCTCCAAGCCCTAACGGCCCACGATGTCTACCAGATCCTCAAGCACTGGGAGGATCGAATCATCGTATTCGT
>CETG01112588.1_pt1 | contig 11766 bp, 14 predicted proteins | sample 361471 | NCBI WGS metagenome assembly CETG01 (sample SAMEA2622696, study PRJEB7988) | marine metagenome | isolation source: saline water (ENVO:00002010), including | reverse complement strand
CTCGTAATGCTTTGACCACCCTTGCTCTTAGGCCGTACATGGTCGATAGTAAGGTTGTGTAGTTCATAAATTCCTCCGCAATAAACACATTGACAATTAAAATGCTCTTTTATAGCTCTTCTCCATAGTCTCTTTGACTCTGAACTTGTCATGGTTATTAAGTTGTGTAAGTAGTAATCAGGTGTTGGTAGTAATGGGGTCATTTTTTACGGCTTTTTCGGTTAACTTTTGCTGGACACGTCTTTCCTTTAGTCTTGCTGCCTTTTGCATGGCAAGAGTCTTTACCGTCTCTGTTACCGTAAGTGCCAAGTTTCTTGTTAAGTTTGTTTGCATTGACTCGTATTGCTAACCCCTTGGGTGTTTTGTTGTATTTTGCCTGCTGCTTGCGACGTTTAGCCGCAGCTGTAGGATTTTTTTTGTAATAACTAGAAGTTTTTGCCATAGACTTTCCTCTTGACTAGCGATGGATCAACAGTTGGGATGAGTTTGTTTAACTTATCAAGTGGGCTGCCTTCGTAGGCAACGCCTGTTATATCATTAGTCTTAAGCCAGTCAGCGGCTGCCTTTAAATCTTGTGTAGTAGCTTCACCACTACGTATTCTGCGTAGAAAGTCCTCTGTTACAAGGTAGTGTAGCTCGTTAAAACTGTCCTCGGTAGCCTTCTTAGGTATTACCCTTGGATTTTCGTTCATTATGATTGACCATATACGCTAGTTTTGCTTCCAAAGTCTTCTAAATACCGTTCTCGAGCTCTGTCAGCCTTATCATTCAACCTTTTTCGATCTAATCTTTCGCCAGACCGTATTTGTTCTGTGATAGATACTGTAGGAATTTTTTGAATATCTTTACCCATAGCGAGTTTTGTGTTTTGCTCGTCAAAAGGTTTGATTTTTTTTGCACCTTTAGATGCTCCTGATTTTGCCATGTTACTTAATGTCTAATCCTTTTTTAACTATAGCTAGTGCTTTATCGTCTAGGTCGTTATCTGTTTGTTCGACAAGCTTTTCTAATAAGTCTACAACGAAGCCTTTAAACTTGTCACTTTTTAAAAAAGCCAAAACGATTGGTTTTAGAATTGCTAGCATTTTCTTTAGGTAGTAATGTTTGTATTGGTACTATATCTGAGCATATATGATATACTCTTGTATTGGGCCGTATAGCAAAGCCTCTTTGTTGCAGCTCTGCACACTTCAATGCTCGTACAAGCTCAAAGTCTAGCTGCATTTTTTCTTCTTGACGTTTAGCTATGCGTCTACATTGTCTAAGACCTTCTCTATCCAGTGGTATCATAAAGTTAACTTGAAATCCCCAGTTTTCACTTATGACATACCCATCTGGATCTACAGGTTCAGTATCGTTGCCCATGTAGAACGGGCTAAAAGTCATAGTTGACCCATTACATGCAATGTTTGGGCCATAGTTTTGACGTGACGACGCACCGTTGTTTTGAAACTGCACTGCTTGGTTAGTCACGTTGCCTGTAGCTGCTGCCACAGGGTTAGAAGTATTGTTAGTCTCAGCGTATGTTGGTGCTACTGTGAGAATACAGAGAGCGATGTAGTAGTAGAGTTTATTGTGTAGTTTGTTGTGGTATCCCACTGCTCTACTAAACCAGCTGATCTTGTTGTTGTTTCTAGTGTCCACGGTAGAGTTGTATCAGTTACTGAAAAGGTTGTACCAGTGCCAGATATGTCTGCTGATGGCGTAACATTGCTACCTGACCATGTGGATACAGCCGCCCCAAACACTTGTTTTTGGGTAACTTCTGTAATAGTTTGTGTTGTCGTGGTTGTACTGTTCATCGACCCTGTTGTAAACTGGGGTGTAACAGTGTTTGCTCTTGCAGCTGCGGGTGACAACAGAGCTAAGAGAAGAATCCATTTCTTCATGTTTTTGGTGTGTCTTGTTTTTTCATCATCGGGCATGTAGGAGGTTTAGTACCATTAGACTTGCCTGTAGTTAGCCCGAATGTGGCAAGTGCCCCCGTAAAAACGCTCGCGACGAAAGTGATGTCAGAGTTACCTGACTTTTTTATCATCGGTATTTCTACATAGTTTAGTGTAATAATAAACCCAGACCAGATGACTACAGCTAATCGCACAATCGCAGCTAGTATAGCCATTTGTTCGTCATGGTCATCTATACCTTCTTTTATTTTTGTAAGGATACCTTTCTTTTTTTCTTCCATTTGTCTATCTTGCCTTGTAAGAACTTTTGTACTCGTTTCTTAATTACATCAAAAAATGGTGTAGCAAGGGTGGTTGTAGCCACCGCCGCCACCGCCGTAGTTACAGCCGTAACCATGACTTCTGGTGACGGAACAGGCATCTGTATATCTATGATAGGTATATCTAACTTTCTTGTCTGAGGTTGCACCTCTTTGGTTTCTGCTGGTTGTGTCCCTTCTGGTTCGCGAAGATCGCTCGGAGGTACAACCAACGGGATGTAGCTTGGAACATCTGCTGTAGGGAGAGGTATTGACGGGGTTTGTATAACAGGAAAGGTGGGTATTTCCACTATGGTTTAGGATACTTGTCCTTTATAGCTTTAATGTCCGTCTTCCAAGCATCTATACCTGAGTGATAGATTTTGTCAAGCTGGTCTTGCCATGATGGATACTCTTCTGCTCTATCTCTTTGATACTTAGTAGCCGCCAAAGCGTCATCTATTGATTTACGAGCTGCTGCTACTTTGGCGTCATCAAGTGTTACCTTGTTACCATCTTTGTCGAACGCTCCAGCGGAGTCGTCTATTGTTACTACTGTTCCACTATAAGCAGAATAAATTGCTTCGTGATCCATTTTGTTAAAAAAAAATAATTGTTTGTATGTTTGTTAGTAAACAGGCTATGCTGCTACCTCCATTACTGTAATGTGACTCATAACGGTGGGATAATATTTAGTATCAGCATCTTGCCAGATTCTATTAAGATATACAGTTTGCCCATAACTATCTGTCCATTGCAATTTATATGTTGTAGAACTTGTAGTGTCAGGGCTATCTAAAAACATATTGTCATAATTTACGCTCTGGTAAGCATTAATAGTCCAACCTATATTTGTAGCTCTTTGTCTGTAAGAACCGACTTGATCTCCTATGCCTATAGCCGTACTACCTCGCATAATTCGTGTCATTACATTGTAAGTACCAGAGTTAGTACAAAGACTTAAATGATAAGTAACTAATATTTTACTAGAAGTTGCCGAAGGTGTAATATCGACACTTAATCCTGATATATCTGTATAAGTATTATCAGTAAGAGTTTCACTTACACGGCTAGTTTGAACTGTTTGTTTTACTTGAAGAATTTTACCACCACCAAATCCTGTAGCCGTACCAGAACATGTAGCATTACCAGATATAGTTGTACTTCCGTCAGCAGCTAAAACAATATTGTTAGAACCAGAGGAAGCATGTTTTAAATTTGTTGTGTTTAAAGTTGCCATTATGCTGCTACCTCCATAACTGTAATCGTGCAAGGACATCTTAAGTGTTGCTGATAATTACCATTATCTCCTGTAGTTCCTACTCTTCCAGTGCCACCTGAGTTAAAAACTTTCATTAGAACACCGTAAGTATGAGCGTTGGTATCTGCTGGTGTATCTATGTACATAAAAGCTGCTTCTTCTGCATGATTGTTTGAACTCTGTCTAAATCTAAAGGTTCCTGATTCTTGGTTATTACCAGAAGCTGCACCTATTGCACCAGATATTGCAGTTCCATCTTTTGCTAATTGAAACCCCACGGCATAATCTGCTGCACTATTACCACCATATAAAGTTACATTTATCAAAATTTTATTACTTGTTGAAGCTGCTGTGATTGCTTGAGTTAAACCTGTAATTAGTGCATAACTTGTGCTATTTGTTGAGTAAACATCAGTTTTTACTGTCTGTAAAACTTGTAAAATTTTACCTGTAGCTCCAACTGCTAACGTGCCACTACCAGTTCCGGGTACAGTCAGTTCAATAGCTGCATTACCAGCTGTACTGGCTGGCCCTTTGATAGCAACTGTACCTCCACCGCTGTCTGCGGTTAGTTTTAATTGGCTCATGCTGCTACCTCATACGCTGTAATTGTTGAAACACCTACCATGTCGTAAGTAGAATCATCATAGTGTCTATAAGATCTATTAACATAAAAAGTATTTCCATGATAGTCATAAAATTGAACTTTATAAGTTAGTTGACTTGTTGAACTTGGACTATCTAAATGTTGTCCTGAAGCTGTACAGAGGTTAGCATTATGTTGAGGTTTATTTTGAAATGTTCCCCTCGGTCTGTTGTTTGCAACATCACCTATTGCTATTGCTGTGCTATCTCTCACAAATCTAAAAACTACTAATGAATGAGAAACATCTAAACCAAAAGAAACATTAGCCGTAACTAAAATTTTACTACTTGTTGCACTTGGGGTAATATCTACGCTAAGTCCTGTAATGTCAGTAAAAACTTGTGCGGTAGAACTTGAAAATATATCTGTTTTTGTTGTTGAAACAACCTGAAGAATTTTACCTCCAACACCGCTTGCTAAATCAGCACTTTGTATTATTCCGTCTGGTAAACCACCAGCCGATATACCGGTCACTGTGCCAGACCCGTTTAATGTAATTGGCATAATTTATACGATTGTCCAGTTTTCTCCAGTACCAATCGTTACAGCCACACCACTATTAATGGTTATAGGGCCAGCACTCATGGCATTGTTGTTATTACTAATTGTATAATTAGTTGTTACGGTTTGACCGTTTTCATAGAAGATTTTGTCAGTTCCTCCACCTACTGCTCCACTAATACCAGTTAGTGCAGCACCACTACCAGCAAACGCTGTAGCAGTTACAGTACCTGTACTTGGGTTATAATGAAAATCTCCGTCAGATTCTAGTCCACGACTACCAGCACCTTGAGCATCTTCTACAAATGCTATAAGGTTATTTTCGTCTGTGTTTTCATTATCCGTAATTGTAACGTGATCTGCTGTACCAGTTGTATCTTGGTTGAGTGTTCCGACTGCAAAATCTAAAGTACCATCACCATCTTCATACGTAACTGTAATACCTGTTTCAGTATTACCAGTCACCATACCACCAACGATATCTTGTACTTCTTCAGTGCTTAGCTGTGTGTTAGTATCTGTAGTTTGATTAACCCAAGATAGATTACCACTACCGTCAGTTTTTAAAACCTGATTAGCAGTTCCATCATCATCTGGAAGAGTTAGTGTATAACTTGCTGCGGCACTATGAGCTGGCCCTTTAATTTTTACACCATGACTATTATTTTCACAGTTAAGCTGTAAAGTACCAGCATTTGTATTACCTTTAACTTCAAATACACCTGTACCGTTTGGAGTTACTTTTATGTTTCCGTTAGTTGTACTTGTGTTTATTTCGTTTGTTTGTACATCAAGATTACCGCCAAGCTGAGGTGTAGTGTCATCTACAATATCTTGAGTAGATGTAGTTACAGTAACAAACTCAAGAGCATTACCAGCTGCGTTAACTTTTACTGTTTTACCAGCTGCACTTCCAAAGTTGGCTGGAGTGTCGGATAATCCCGTAAAGGTAGAACTACCACCACCGCCTCCACCGCCTCCAGTGTCATCAGCAATAATAAACTTAGATGTAGAACTATCATACTTTAGTATTTTACCGTCAGCTACACCAGCTGTATTAACATCAGTTAGTGCATTTATAGAGTTACTTGATGTAACGTCAGCTCCAGTTGCAATACCTGATAATTTTGTTTTTTCTGCATCTGTAAAAGCGTTGGTATCAGAATTATTTTCATATGCAGTTTTTATTTCTGTATCTGTTTGATCTGCTGTAGCTGATGTTTCTATACCATTTAATTTTGCATGGTCAGCATCAGTAAATACATTACTATCTGAAGCAGCTTCTACAGCTGCCCTTATTTCAGCATCACTTTGATCTCCAGTAGCACCCGCTTCGATTGCGTTAAGTTTTGTATGATCTGCATCTGTAAATACGTTACTGTCAGTTGCACTCTCTACAAGTGTACGTATCTCGGCAGCTGTTTGGTCTGCGGTAGCTGCGGTTTCAATACCGTCTAATTTTACCTTGTCAGCAGCAGATATAAAACCTTTTACTGTCTGTGTAGAGCTTACTATGTTTTGCTCTTCTTGTACAGCAAACAACAGTTGCTTATGGTTAGCATTTAAGTCGTCTGCTTTGACTGATGACCCTGCTGTGTATGTAGCCTTTGCAGCATCTACGCTTGTGTCACGAAAGATACGTATAGCTGCTGGGCTAGCTGGTATATTACCAGATGTAAATACAACATTACCACCGCCTGTTGTTGTGTAGCTAGTAATATTGTAATGTGTGCCTGACGATTTTAGTACTTCGTCTACAGTTACTTTTATGTCAGATTCTTGAATGGAGGGAAAGGAAAACGCCTTAGTCGCATTTCCATCCCCAGTATAGTCTACGAATGTTGTTGCCATTTATTTGTATATGTTGAGGATGTTTGCCGAAGTTGAACGCTTAGCTACTCGTTGAAGTTTTCTAAGTCGTTGCCTTTCTATTTCTTTGTTTATCTCAGGGTTATCTTTAATTGAGTTCCAAGCTCTACGTTTAGCGTTTTTAAATAATTTATCTATAACTCTGTTGTGATAGTAGTCTCGGGCGTCAAAGTCACTACGACGACCAGATTTTATATCTTCGTACATTTGTTTCATAGATGCTAATATTTTTTTATTTCTAGCTAACTTGTTTAGCTCTAGTTCTAAATTAAGAGAACCTAGTGCTCGTTGAAACTCAGATCTTATATAAGGATGATCTGTTAAATTAGTACTGTCAGGTGCATAATAAGTTGATGTACGTAAGTCGTACCCACTGTCAAATAAGAAGTTTCTACCTTCGCTTTGATCTAAGTTAAGACTTACTGGACTTACTGCGTTGTAAGCTCTAGTTAAGAAATCCCAATCTTTTAAAGGTTTACCATTAAGCATATCATACTTAATAGGTAACTGTCTAGATGCAATATTTTCTGTAAGTAAGTTACGGTTACGTATAGACTGTCTTACACCTGAGTTTATCTCACGCATAAATGGGGTAAATAATCTACCTAAGTCATTACGTATACCAGCCAGTGGTACTTGGTTATTTACAAGTCCAGCTACAATACGACCAGTCTGACCGGGTCTGCCTGCAAATAAGTCAACAAAAGACTGTATACCAGCTAAGTACGACTTACTTGTTACAGCCTGAGCTACAACAAGAGCTATCTTACCCAGTTCGTTTTCTGTCCATTCTTCACCCATAAGTTCGCTAGCATCACCTACGTCAGCTATTGTAGACATAATAAGGTTGAATGGTTCAAATGAATCATAACCTACACGTACAGCACCAAGTTTTATTGTTCTAGGCTCCCACTTACCATCTAACCATAATTGTCTTTTTTGTCTATCTATTGGGCCATTACCGTTAAGATCACCACGCATCCAAGCTTGTGTAGCCATAAATACTACAGCAGACCCTATTGCTAGTCGGCCTGTTTGTAAAGCACGTGCGTTAGCTAGTTCTTCTACGCTTGTAATACCATATTTAGCAACACTAGCTAAGTCGTTAGAGTTTGCAAAAGCAATATCATTAAACTCTTTGACTAAGAAGTTAAATCCGGGTGTATACTTACCTGTAAGTGCAAGACCGTTTACACCAGTTCTAGCAAACAAGAAGAAAGGTTTAGCTAAGGGTGTAGCACTAAACACATCGTTTAAGCCTTTTGCAAAACCTGTAAGTTCCTGTGTAAGTGTTACTTCTTTACGTGCAAACTTAGTTGCTTCGTCTATTATGTTACCGTTTGCGTCAAAGATCTGTGCATAAAAATCATCTTCATATGCTCTCATCAGTTCTGGTGTTATCTTAGGTGTCTTGTAACCATTGTCCTGTAACTCAAGAACTCTACGCATAGCTTTTTCACGCATCTTAGCACGGCCTAAAATGTATGCAAAGGCATCATCAGTTGCGGCCATGATCTTTGTAGAGTATGTTAAGAAGTTTTTATTATTCATACTTCTTGCCATATTAGCCATACGAAACGCTGCTGTTTCTCCGGGTGTAGCTCTACCACTATCTTCTGCCCATCTACGTAATATTTCCCAGTTATCGTCGCCTGCTGTAAACTCTACAAAACGTGTTTTTATTGATCTTATGTCACCTTTCCAATAAGAGTTAAGTTTACTTCTAAATACAGTAAATGATTCTGGTATAGCTTCTACCATAGCATTAACTGATGCAAGGCTAGATCTAACTGTTGCTACATTACCGTCAAATGGTAAACGTAATACAGCACCTAATGCTTGGGCTAATGGACGCAAGAATGTTGCAGCTGATGTACCCATAATAGCACGACCCGGTGTTTTAGGGCCAGATAGTATGCTATGTGACATAACTCCTTCTAGTTCTCTTATTAGTGCACCGGTACGTTGAGGCCCGCCTGCTTCTAATGCACCACCAAGTATAGTCTTTCTTGCCCATGCGTCAAAGTCGTCAAGAGTATTTACATTCTCCATCATAGAAAAAGCTTCAAACAACGCGTTTATCATATCATCGTTGTCATCGTCTTTTGCTATTTTTAAGATAGACATTATAGACTCTCTAGCGTCAACCATAGCGTCTTGTGTAGCTTCTTCGACAGCTTTCTTGCTTTTTTTACCAAGTCCTAATTCTCTAAATGAGTCAGACTTTACAAATCTAGCTTTCTTTGTTTCATATAACGCAGTAAGCATAGTATCTACAATCTGTTTAGCTGGGCCGTCAATGTCTTGTAAATCAACTAAGTCAGCTATTTCTCGACCAGCTACACCTAAGTCACGTACCTGTCGTAATAATGAACCTATAACTAGGTCTGCAACAACCACATTCTTAGATGTCCATATAGCATTACCATCAATAACATCGTTGCTTTCAAACAACTCTTCTAGATATTCTTTTGGTGACATATCTATAGCATTTCTGCCTTGAGTTATACGTTGATGTGCTTCGATAGCTTCTCTGTATTTATCAACAAGAGCTTTTCTATTACCTTTAGCTGCTTCTAGTTCTTTAGCAAACTTCTCGCTGCTCATCAACCCACGCATGATTCTTTCAACCGTAGCGTCGTCTGTACCGCCTTTTAAGCCTATTCTTTCTCGTTCTACGGGTGTAGTGACCGATCCAGTAGAGCCCTCCTCTGAGCCCCATGACTTACGTGTTTTTGATAACTGTTCTCGAGCTGCTTGAGGATCTACCTCGGATACGTGTGCCCCTTGGTGCGGTTGAGATATAGGAGCATTTTTATCTGCTCTAAACTGTGTCTCACCTTCACGAATCTGTGCTATACCAGCTTGTACTGTTTGATCTTCTAAACTTTTATTACGTTTAGTAATCTGTTCGATGGCTTTATCACCACCTTTTTTCAGTGTGTATGCAAACCCGTCGAAAACTAGGCCAATACCCATACCTTCAACAATATTTTTAAGTTTCATCACTACTGGGTGGTCAGTATCTTTGGTAGATATTGGTGTATCTATCCATCCATACCTATCACGTAACGCACCTAATGCGTTTTGCTCGTCTGACTCTTTAGATACAAGGTCAGACACAGCTCCTACAGCTGCACCTCTGACTAGATTACCTTTTGTTAGTGCTAGTAAACCAGCCGGTATAGTAACTACACCTGTAGCGGCCGCAGCCTTAGCTGCTGCAACAGTACCTACGGCTAATGTACCAAAATGTACCAAGCCTCGTAGCTGTTTACCCCACCATGTTCTAGTTTCTATTGGGTTATCATATGCACCAAAAGGGCTGAAGTCCGGTCTGTATTCACCAGTTTCTTCTTTTTGTTGCTGCATCTCACCAGAAAGAGCGTCTATTGTACGTTCTGGAAAGGTGGCTATAGATGATGCAGTATCTTGAAGGCCACCAGATAGTATGGACTGACCTTCTTTTATGAGTGCCTTAGCACCCCAGTTTTCGGCATTTCGAGGATCTTCTTGCTCTGCAACAGCTTGTTTATCTTGTTGTTCCAAAGTTTCTTGTGCTCGCTCCTGTGCCTCAACCTGTAGTTGATATTCTTCCGCAGCTGCCGCAGCTTCGTTAGCTACATAGTCTAGCGTGTTTCCATCAACATCAACTTCTATATTAGAATAGTTTGAATCAGTCATAGTTATGGAGTTGCAATAATTCCTTCAGTTTGTCTTCTAGTTTCTTCTTCTCTTTCTCGTCTTTTTCTGTCTTCTATATCTTTATCAATAACACCATCTGCAATAGCTAACACAACGCCACCTAAAAGGTTTTGAAACTGGTTCATAGGTATGTTACGTAAAGCTGGAAACGCATTTAATACTACTTCTTGCTCAGCATTACTTAATGAAACTAATCTGTCCCATCTTTTTTCGCTTTCGTCACCTTCAAATACAGTTTCCGTACCACCCTTTTTAGCTTGTATAATAGCACCTCTGATAGTGTTTGTTCGATTAGCTCTTTGCCTCATCAATTCGACTACTATTTTACTTTGTGTATCTTCGTTGAACAAAGCATCACCATCTATAACACCGTCTTTTAGAGCATCGTTAAGCTCGGTAGCAGTAAGATGATAGATGCCAAACTTACTACCGCCTCTGTTAGCTAATGTAAGTATTTGATTAACAGTAAGTTTGTTACCGTTTTTTCTACTAAAACCAAAAGCTGGTTGATAAAAACCTTCTTTTACGTTTGATATTTTAAGTGCGTTCAAAAGCTTCTTTGTATTTTCTCCAGACGGATCACTTATAAAGTCTAGGTTTTTAGTTAGGTGTGGTTTGACTTCTAGTGTGTTTCTATCTTTTAATGTAAGATCGTACTGTGGATCAACCATAACCATGTTTGGTACTTGCTCTCCAGCATCATTTGTTATGTACCCATCTTGCACTACTCTAGGTCTTATCTTTATCGTACCGTCTTCATTTAGACCACCTGTAGCTTCTAATCTAGCATGAGCGTACTGTTTAGGTGACATCTTAGTTCCGTTTGCTACTTTATTAAAGTAATTAGGAAAAGGATCACCATATATTAAATGTTTTTTATATTGCCCTATAGCTTGCTTTTCCCACAGAGATACAAAATTACCTTGATTTGTAGTTTTAGCAACATTAGCTTTTACTATATTATTGTCATCTTGTATATCTTTAACGCTTGGTGTACCACCTTCCTGTTTTTCAATAGTGCCTAGAGCAAAGTCACCAGCTGCTAATTCTTTTTGTATTTGAGGTAGTACTAAAGATATAGCTTTATCATAATCTATTCCCTCTTTTAGCTGATTACCCATCCGTCTATCAAACTCGTCATAAGCTTTTTTAACTTCAAGTTTTTCAAGAGTGCCTAGCTTTTCACCTTGAGTATAGTTTGGATGAAACTTCTGTAAACCCTCTTCTATTTCTAGACCTTCTGGATTAGCAACCCCTACTCTAGAATTACCGCCGTTAGTAGATGTACCATCACTTCCGTAATTTATTTTGCTTACATCAAGACCTCGACGTTTTGCATCTTCTATTCTAGGTTTTAAGATTTCTGGTGGTATACCGCCTTGATCTATGTACTTTTTTTTAAGTTCATCTATTTCTTGTTGTTCTAGTCTTAACTCAGCTAGCCTTGTTCGTTCTACATCTTCAGCTAGTTTAGTCTTAGTATCCTGTATAAGTTTGTTATAACCATCTCTCTGTGCAAACTTACTATCTTCAATAGTAGTACGAGTTCCGGGTGCGTAGGATGGTACAAACTGAGCT
>CETG01191884.1_pt1 | contig 11785 bp, 10 predicted proteins | sample 361471 | NCBI WGS metagenome assembly CETG01 (sample SAMEA2622696, study PRJEB7988) | marine metagenome | isolation source: saline water (ENVO:00002010), including | reverse complement strand
TCCTGCTTGTAAGGCAGGCGCTCTACCGCTGAGCTAATCGCCCAATAGTTCTATTCTGCACTATAGAACAACAAAATAGAGCATAAGTCACGTTTCAAAGAATTACTTGGAGTTTTAATTGCATTTAATGCCAATAAATTAAAGCTTAAATTGATAAATAAAAATTGATAAGAAAGAATCTCTATGAAATTCCATACAATCAGTGTTGAAAAATAAATCAACGGTATAATAAGGAATTAAATTTATCAATAAATTGGTTATGAATGAGTTCATAAAGATCTCTTCACTTATTAACATCATTGCTGAACTTAGAAACCCTAGCAAGGGATGTCCTTGGTATTTAGAGCAAACTCATAAGACATTAATACCATTTGTAATAGAGGAAGCATATGAAGTAACTCACGCAATAAGAGAGAGTTCAGACAAAAACATGGAAGAGGAACTTGGAGACCTTTTACTTCAAATTCTTGTTCATGCACAAATCGCAAGTGAAGAAAAAAGATTTTATTTTCAAGATATAGTTAATAATCTTGAGAGAAAGTTGATTAGGAGGCATCCTCATGTTTTTGGCTCTAAAAAAATCAAAACTACAAAAGAAGTAAAAGAAAACTGGGGGGAAATAAAGAAACAAGAAAAAAACTTAAATGGCTTTAATGATCTAAAATTAAGTGAGGTGATATCTCAAGAGATTAAGTCAAAACCTCCCTTAATGAGCTCTACTCATATCTCAAATAATCTTGCAATCAATGGATTAGAATGGGAAAGTATTGAGCAGCTGTGGCTTCAAATAGAAGAAGAAATTTATGAGTTAAAAGAAGCAATAAAAACAAATAGAAAAGATTCAATAGAGGAAGAACTGGGAGATATTTTATTTACTTTAACCAATATAGGTAGATGGTTTAATATTTCACCAGAAGAGAGCTTAAGATTAGCAAACAAAAAGATTTTATCCCGATTCTCCTTCATTGAATCCAATCTAGATGGTAAAATATCAGAACATTCTCGTGAAGAATTAAAAAAATTATGGAATACAGCAAAAAACATCTCATCAATTAATTAATCCAAAATGAAGAATAAATCAAATAATAGAAATACTTGGCTGAACGAATATATTGATAACGTTAGCTACGGATTAAAAGGGGAAATAATTATTGAAAAAAAAAGTGATTTCCAAAAAATAACAATATTTGAGAGTATAAAATATGGCAAGACTCTATTATTAGATGGATGCTTCATGACCTCCGAGAAACAAGAAAGGTCCTATCATGAAGCAATTGTTCACCCGGCTCTTTGCGGCGCAGAAACAATAGAAAACGTTCTTATAATTGGAGGCGGAGATGGTGGAACAGCACGAGAATGTCTTCGGTACAGTGAAGTACAAGAAGTTCACTTGATTGAAATCGATGAAGATGTCGTAAATATTTGCAAAGAATATTTACCAGAAATAGGAAGTAAAGCCTGGACTGATAAGCGCCTCAAATTAATTATTAATGATGGAATTAAATGGGTGTCAAAAGCAAAGCCATATAGTTATGATGTAATTATTGTAGACGGATCAGACCCTAAAGGTCCCTCGGAAGGATTATTTAATAAGAGCTTCTTTGAAAACTGTAAAAGAATATTGAAACCAAATGGAATATTTGCAACTCAAAGCGAATCCCCTGAATCTTTTCTAGAGATTCATGTAGATATAATAAAAACTATACGTTCAGTCTTTAGGTTCGCAGATCCACTATATGGATTTGTTCCAATATATCCAAGTGGATGGTGGAGTTGGACTTTTGGCTCTAATGATTGCAAGAGATATTTGAAACCAATTGAAAAAAGAGTTAATGAAATAGAAGAGTATACTGAAATATGGAGTAAAGATTGGCAAGAAGCATCATTTAAAACTATTCCTAATTTTCTCAAGAAAAGATTTAAAAATGATAAATGATACAGAAAGCTCAATTCAGCTATTTGATGATGAAGGTGCCATATATATGGGAGCCCAAAGAGAATTGCAAAATTGTGAAATTGGAATTTTTGGAGTTCCCTATGATGGAACAACTTCATATAGAGCAGGTACTAGATTTGGTCCTGCAAAGATACGCGAGGTAAGTTCATGTCTAGAAACATTTTGTCCACAACAAGAACTCGATCTTGAAGATATTAAATATGCAGATTTAGGAGCACTAAAAATTTCAAACGGGAGTCCAGAACCAGTAATTGAAAAGGTTATTAGTGGCACAAAGTATCTTCTTGAACATAATCTTAAGCCTATTATGCTTGGCGGAGAGCACTCAATAACATACGGTGCAATTAAGACCATCTTAAAAAAATATCCAGATACTATACTCATTCAACTTGACGCTCATGCTGATTTAAGAGATGAATGGTTGGGTGAAAAACATAATCATGCATGCGCAATGCGTAGATGCTTAGACATTATTCCTAGTAAAAATTTATTTCAGGTTGGAATTAGAAGTGGTACAAAAAATGAATTTAAAGAACTTAAAAAATCAGGGCGCTTAATCAAATCCAATAATAAATCAATAGCAGAAAATCTAAAAGAAAGGCTTTCATCTTATCAAAAAAATCCTATTTACATAACTATTGATTTAGATTGGTTTGACACCAGTGTTATCCCGGGTACTGGGACACCAGAACCTGGTGGTTTTTTTTGGAAAGACTTTTCAGAAATAATAAATGTAGTAAAAAATTTTAATTTAGTGGGAGGAGATATAGTTGAACTAGCGCCTCAATATGATATATCCGATTGCAGCAGTATTCTAGCTGCAAAAATAGTTAGGAGCCTAATATTACTTGCAAGTAAATAACATTAATATTACCCACTTAATAAGAATTATAAATCTAACTGTGCAAGGTCATGCCCGAAATCTAATTGCTTATCACGTGCAGAAGAGACTTTTTTATCATCCACAATTGGGAGACTAAGTGAGCGTCGGCTCCAATGGTGACAAAAAACATATGAGGATATATCCCCATGAACAGTGATTTTTCTCAATCTGCACCATGAACTAGTAGCACTCTGACATGCAACGCTATGCAAGCAAGTTCTGCAGCATTCTTTTGTGGAGATGGGAAATGCCCGAGGAAGCTCACCTTAGTAACGTTTGAAGAATTCGACCACAATCATGCAAAAAATTACGACTTTCTCTCTCATTTCAAGAAAGACTTCACAACTAAGTCTCTAATCATTCAAAATTGCCTTATGGAACTTAAAAACACTCCGCTTCACTCGCTTTGCAAAGAAAACGGGTGCAAATTCGCCTCTTTTGCTGGCTGGAACATGCCAATTCAATTTGAAGGTCTGATAAAAGAACATGAGGCAGTTAGGAACTCAGTAGGGATATTTGATATATCCCATATGGGAGTTTTTCAATTAACAGGCAAAAAAGTAAGAAATGAACTGCAAAAGTTATTTCCCTCTGACCTTGAAAGGATCGCGATTGGAGAGGCATGTTATACAGTAATACTAAATGAAGATGCTGGGATCATTGACGATGTAATAATTTACGATCTGGGTTTATTAAACGATGACAAGGAAAATTTTATGATGATAATCAACGCAAGTAGAATAGAGAAAGATTTAGAGTGGTTAAGGACTTATTTATTAAATAGCAACATTGTAATCCAAGATACAAAGAAAGACGGCGTTCTTTTAGCATTACAAGGTCCAAACGCCGAGAAGATACTATCAAGAAAAACAAATTTCAATCTTTCAAGTCTTCCAACTTTTGCTCATAGACAATTACATCTCAAGCTAGCTAATGGAATGGAAGCCAATAATATATTTATTTCCAGAACTGGTTACACAGGTGAAGATGGTTTTGAGATATTACTACCCGATACATTTGGAAAAGAATTTTGGCAAGAATTACTAAACGAGGGCGTCACTCCTTGCGGATTAGGATCAAGAGACACTCTTCGTTTAGAAGCAGGAATGCATCTATATGGAAAAGATCTTTCTATCAGCACAACACCATTTGAAGCAGGTCTGGGATGGCTAGTACATTTGGAGAAAAATAATAATTTTCATGGCCGTCAAACTCTTGAGAAGCAAGCAAGAGATGGTATTCAGAAAAAATTAGTCTGCTTAGCAATTCTCGAAAAAGGAATTGCTCGAAGTGAGCATGAAGTTTTTTATGGAGATTTTTGCATTGGAAAAATAACTAGTGGAAGTTGGTCTCCTACTCTTAAAAAAGCTATAGCAATGGCTTATGTCAATAAAGATTATTCAAAACCAGGAACAAAATTGACAGTCAGCGTTCGTGGTAAAAAAATCTTAGCTCAAGTTGTCAAAAAACCTTTTTATAGAAAAACAGCTAAGTCTCAATGAGCTGAAATTTCTAGCTTAGAGAGCACTCCCTATGGCAAACTTTAGCTTCGGGTAGATGTAATCATTATGCGCAATAAAAATTGTGGGGATCTGCGGAGTGCTGACATAAACAGTGCTGTTGAACTTTGCGGGTGGGTAGATAGACTCAGAGATCATGGAGGGGTGATATTTCTTGACCTAAGAGATCGCTCAGGCACTATCCAAATAACCATTGATCCCGATTTTGGAGAAGAGCTTTTTAAAACTGGTGAAAGCATCCGTAATGAGACAGTCATTCAAGTTTTAGGAAAAGTAAGACTCAGACCAAAGGAATCAATCAATGAGAAGTTGCCGACAGGAGAGATAGAAATTCAAGCAACCACCATCAATATTCTTAATGAAATCAAAGGGAACTTGCCCTTCTCTATATCCATACATGATGAGGAAACTGTGAAAGAGGAAATTCGATTGCGCCACCGCTATCTAGATCTCAGAAGGGAAAGAATGTCTAAAAACCTAATAATCAGGCATCAAACGATAAAAACTGCGAGACATTTTCTTGAAGAAGAGGGATTCATTGAAGTCGAAACTCCAATTCTTACAAAGTCAACCCCTGAGGGAGCAAGAGACTATCTGGTCCCATCAAGAGTTTGTCAAGGAGAATGGTTCGCACTTCCTCAATCTCCCCAATTATTTAAACAGCTACTCATGGTCGGAGGAGTCGAGAAATACTTCCAAGTCGCAAAATGTTTTCGCGATGAAGACTTGAGATCTGACAGACAGCCAGAATTCACACAACTAGATATCGAAATGAGCTTTATCTCTGAAAGGGAAATCTTGAAATTAAATGAAAATCTAATCGCAAAAATATGGAAAGAGATTAAAGGTATTGAATTAGAAACTCCTTTTCCAAGAATTACTTGGCGAGAGTCTATGGAAATTTATGGTACAGATAGGCCTGATACGAGATATGAAATGCATCTTAAGAATATTAATGATATAGCAAGAAATATGGGATTCAAAGTATTCTCAAATTCGATAAAAGCTGGTGGCTCAGTTAAATGTATAAATGTAAAAGGTGGAAATGAGCTTATAAGCAATGTAAGAATAAAACCAGGAGGAGACATATTTAGTGAAGCACAAAAAACAGGGGCCGGTGGCATGGCATTTATCAGAGTAAGAGAAGAAAATGAAATTGATACTATTGGCGCAATCAAGGAAAACATGAACTCCGATCAAAAAGATAAGCTACTTAAATTGGCAGAAGCAGAGCCTGGAGATTTAATACTTTTCGGAGCAGGTCCAACAAATACTGTCAATAAAACACTTGATAGAGTAAGACAATATTTAGCTAAGGAATTAAATTTAATGAAAGATAATGATGATTGGAAATTTATTTGGGTCACTGACTTTCCAATGTTTGGATTCAATGAAGAGGAAAAAAGGCTTGAAGCTATTCATCACCCTTTCTGTGCACCAAATCAAGAAGATATTGGCGTTTTAGATAAATGGGCAGATAATCTCCCTAATGCGCGAGCACAAGCGTATGACCTAGTTCTTAATGGCCTAGAAATTGGAGGAGGATCTATACGTATACATAACTCTGAACTTCAAAAACTAGTCCTTAAAACTATCGGTTTAGATTCTTCAGAAATTCAGAAGCAATTTGGCTTTTTGTTAGAAGCATTAGAGATGGGAGCGCCGCCTCATGGTGGCATTGCATTTGGCTTGGATAGAATAATTATGCTTTTATTAGAGGAGGATTCAATTCGTGACACTATTGCATTCCCTAAAACTCAACAAGCTCGATGCCTTTTAGCAAAAGCGCCAAGCGAAGTAAATACAAAACAACTAACTGAACTGAATGTCATAAGTACTTGGGAGAAACCTGAACAAACCCTTTAGGTATAAAGCAATACATTGATTGAGCTATTTTATTTAATAAAAAAAAACCCCAAATTTATAGAGCCTTTTCCCTCTAAGCGTTAACTTAAGGAATACCTTAGAAACAAATGACAAAATTTGTCTTCGTAACTGGTGGTGTCGTCTCAAGCATTGGGAAAGGCATAGTTGCGGCCAGCTTGGGTAGACTCCTAAAATCCAGGGGCTACAACGTTTCAATATTAAAATTAGATCCTTACCTGAATGTTGACCCGGGAACGATGAGTCCCTATCAACACGGTGAAGTATTTGTTACTGAAGATGGAGCCGAAACTGACTTAGATCTTGGGCACTATGAGCGATTTACAGATACTGCAATGACAAGATTGAACAGCGTAACTACAGGTTCCATCTATCAATCAGTAATAAATAAAGAAAGAAGAGGGGATTATGAAGGTGGAACAGTACAGGTTATTCCGCACATTACTGCAGAGATCCGAGAGAGAATTCATCGAGTAGCCGCAAATAGCGGCGCTGATGTCGTCATCTCAGAGATAGGAGGTACAGTTGGTGATATTGAATCACTACCTTTCCTAGAGGCTATTCGGGAATTCCGAGGAGATGTAGGAAGAGAAGACATTGCATACATTCATGTAACTCTACTTCCATTTATTGGGACATCTGGTGAATTAAAAACCAAGCCAACACAGCACTCTGTAAAAGAGCTGAGATCCATAGGTATTCAACCAGATCTACTCGTTTGTAGAAGTGATAGACCAATCAATGAAGACTTAAAAAAGAAAATAAGTGGCTTTTGCGGAGTTAATAGTCAGGCTGTTATTCAATCCTTAGATGCAGATAGTATTTATTCTGTACCACTAGCATTAAAAGAAGAAGGACTATGTAGAGAAGTTTTAAGTGTTTTAAACCTTTCAGACCATCCTTGTGAGTTAGAAAGATGGCAAGAAATTGTACATAAATTGCGCCACCCAGGACCTGCAGTTAAAGTTGCATTAGTAGGAAAATATGTTCAATTAAATGATGCGTATTTATCAGTAGTTGAAGCATTACGTCACGCTTGCATTGAAAAAGATGCCTCACTAGATCTTCATTGGATATGTGCTGAACAAATAGAACATGATGGACCTGAAAAACTTTTAAGAGGCATGGATGCTGTTGTAGTGCCTGGTGGATTTGGCAATCGTGGAGTAGATGGAAAAATTGAATCAATTCGATGGGCTAGAGAACAAAGAGTTCCCTTTCTTGGACTCTGTCTTGGGATGCAATGTGCTGTTATTGAGTGGGCGAGAAATCAAGCAGGTCTTAAAAACGCAACCAGTTCAGAATTAGACCCAAATTCTGAACATCCAGTCATTCATTTATTACCCGAACAACAAGATGTAGTCGACTTAGGAGGAACTATGCGTCTTGGTGTTTATCCATGTCGTCTAAAAAGCGAAACATCAGCCCAAAAACTTTATGGAGAACAGGTCGTTTACGAGCGCCATAGACACAGATATGAATTCAACAATTCCTACAGAAATCTTTTCATTGAGTCTGGATACAAAATAAGCGGCACCTCGCCAGATGGAAGACTTGTTGAATTAATTGAGCTAAATGGTCATCCTTTCTTCACGGCCTGCCAATACCATCCAGAATTCTTATCACGTCCGGGAAAACCGCATCCTCTTTTTAAGGGTCTTATTGAAGCCGCACAACTCAGATTACCTTCATCTCCAGTAGAGGTACTAAAACAATCAACGATGAAAGACCAAAGGAGTGCGAAGAACATCTAATGTCTCTGCAACTTCCAGTTGTAGAAAGTTTTCACTCACTTCAAGGAGAGGGGGCTCACGCAGGTAAGAGCGCTTATTTCATAAGGCTTGCCAGCTGCAAGGTTGGATGTGCATGGTGTGACACCAAAAATTCATGGTCTATTGAAGATCATCCCCTAGAAACAATTGAAGATCTCTCAACAAATGTCGTTAAGGCGAGAAGGGATGGTGCCGGATTTGTTGTATTGACCGGAGGGGAGCCTCTTCATCATGACTTGAACGCCCTTTGTAGTGAGATAAGAAGAAAGACAGAAGATTTAAACCTCTCTCAAATGAAAATTCATATTGAAACAAGTGGGGTGGATATTCTTAGTGGAAAACCTGACTGGATTACTCTTTCACCGAAACCCCATTACCCTCCTCGATTAGAACTTTTAAATTTATGTGATGAAATGAAAATTATTATTCATCGCAGAGAGGATATTAATTTTGCTGAAACAATGCTTAGTAAAATAAACAAGGAAAAGAATCCTAAATTATTTCTACAAGGAGGTTGGAATAATAAAGTAGGGCAAAACCTTGCTTTTGAATATGTAAAACATAATCCTAGATGGAGGTTGAGTATGCAAACACACAAATGGCTAGGAATTATGTAGAAAAAATTTTATAATTAAAAAAAAATTATAAATAGTTAAAATTTCATGTCATTAAAAGAAAAACTAACTATCGTTTCACTTTTATCTGGAGGCCTTGACTCAGCCACTGCAACAGCACTTGCTATCGAAAGAGGATATGACGTAATAGCACTATCAATTGATTACGGACAAAGACATATAAAAGAACTAACATCTGCAATCTCTTTAGGCGAAATATTAAATATTAAAGAGCATAAAATCATTTGCATAGATTTAACTAAATGGGGAGGTTCATCTTTGACAGACAAGAATACAAAGATACAAACAGTTGGATTATCTAATGATATTCCCAATACTTATGTACCGGGAAGGAATACAATATTTATTGCCATGGGATTAAGTTTAGCGGAAGCAAAAAATGCAAAAAAATTAGTTTTAGGAGTAAATGCAATTGATTATTCTGGTTATCCAGATTGTCGCCCAGAATATCTTGACGCATATCAAAAACTTGCCAATCTTTCAAGCAAATCAGGTGTATCAGGCAATATTATAGAACTATGGGCACCATTAATTAAAATGAACAAAATAGAAATAGTTAAAGAAGCATTGAGATTAAAAATACCAATTGAAAAAACATGGAGCTGCTATGAAGGCCTTGATGAACCATGCGGAATTTGTGACAGCTGTAGGATACGGAACAAAGCACTTTCTGAAGTCAAATATAGCAAAAATATATAACCTATAAATACAAATGAAGCTACTTAGTAAATCATTAGAATGGATAAATCCAGAGATATTTGTTAATCACTTAGCTAATGATTGGGGAACAAAAGGATTGATATGGCTTGATGGAGATGGAAGCAATTTAGGAGGAAAAGTGACAATTGGAGTGAATCCAGTAAAACAAATCATTTGCGAAGGATTACCAAATGATCCTAAAAGTCAAAATCCATTTAAATATTTACGAGAATTAGGACCTGGTCACTGGTCGGGCTGGCTTAGTTACGAAGCTGGGGCTTGGACTGAACCAAATACTTCATGGAAAAGGGGCTGTATGGCTATTCTATGGATAGCATCACATGATCCAATATTTAAATTTGATATCGTCAAAAAAGAATTTGTGATAGAAGGAACTAATAAAGCTAATTTTGATACAATGAAAAACTGGTTAAAAAATATTGACAATAGTAAAGTTTCAATAAAAAACAAGGTCAATCCTAAACAAATTAATATCCCATTGAAATCATGGGAATGGGTTGCAGACTTGAATGTGTTTGCGAATCACGTGAATTTTATAAAGAAACTTATTGAAAGTGGTGATATTTTTCAAGCAAATCTATCAACATTATGTAAAACATTCGTAGATGAAGATACTTCTGCTTTGAGTTTATATCTTAAACTTAGAAAACATTGTCCAGCTCCTTTTTCCGGATTAATTATTAGGAATAATATTCCAAATGATGAGGCGATTATCTCATCATCTCCTGAGCGTTTTCTAAAAGTAACTAATGAGGGCAAGGTGGAAACTCGACCGATAAAAGGAACAAGACCGCGCAGTTCCTATCCAGAAGAGGATGCTCGCCTTGCGACTGATCTTATTTGCAGTTCTAAGGATAGAGCCGAAAATATAATGATAGTAGACTTACTAAGAAATGATTTAGGTAAAGTTTGCAAACCAGGAAGTATAAGTACTACTAAATTAGTAGGATTAGAGAGTTTTAAGAATGTTCATCATCTCACTTCTGTTATACGTGGTAGTCTGCAAGAAGGAAAAAGTTGGGTTGATTTACTTGAGGCGTGTTGGCCTGGTGGATCAATAACAGGCGCTCCAAAGATAAGAGCCTGTAGAAGAATATATGATTTAGAATCTCATGCAAGGGGACCATATTGCGGATCTATTATTAAAATTGATTGGGATGGATCATTTGATAGTAATATATTAATTAGGACAATGACACTTAAAGACAAGTTACTAGAGGTGCACGGTGGTTGTGGCATTGTCGCAGATTCCAATCCAACAGAAGAAGCAAAGGAACTACGTTGGAAATTATTACCTCTTTTAAAAGCTCTAGCATGAATAAAATATTATCAGAGAATATTGGATGGATTAATGGACAATGGAAAGATATTGATAAAATAACTATTCCGGTAACAGATAGAGGTGCAAGTCTAAGCGATGGAATCTTTGAGACCTTACTAATTTTAGAAGGCAGACCAATTTTCCTAAAAGAGCACATTGATCGTTGGACAAAAAGTGCAAAGTATCTAGGGATGGAATCACCTCCAGATACGAAAAATATCTCAACCCTTTTAAAAGAAGGTCTTAATATAAGTAGTTTAAAGTCAAGAAATTTCTCAGTAAGATTAAATTGGACAAGAGGTCATCAGATAAAACGAGGAATAGAAATAAACATTTTAAAAAAGCATCAAAATTATAACTTTTGGTTAGAAATGAGAAGTTACGAACCTTGTTTCAGTGAAATCTCGGCATTAATCTGTAAGAATGAAAAAAGAAATCCTCACAGCCAAGTAAATAATGTAAAAACATTTGCCTATAGTCAACTTATAAATGCTAGGAGAGAAGCAAATAATAAAGGATTTAACGATAGTATCATTTTAAATATTTACGATAATGTTTGCTGTGGATCAACAAGTAATCTTTTAGTTTTATATAAGGATAAATGGATAACACCACCAATTGAATCTGGTTGCTTACCTGGAATAATGAGGCAGAAAGGTATAGATACTGGTCAAATAATAGTAGACGAAATAAAATCTTTAGATCAAAGTGAAATTAAAATTATGCTAATAAATAGCTTAAGCTGCAGGCCAGTCAAAAAATTAGATAGTAAACAACTAAAGACATATTCCTATCCAAAAGAATTTTTTAATTCAATAATTAACCAGTAATGCTTTCTTTGACAATTCAAAATGGGATTGGCATTGTTACTTTGGCAGGCTCAGGAGAACACTCAGGAACTTGATAATTAATAGCAGATCCAATTAATACTATTGAGGGAGAAACAAAATCAAGTCGCTTAACTTCATTATAAAGACTCAAAAGTGGAGCCTTTAGAAGTTTTTGCCCGCAAACCGTACCTTGTTGAATAACAGCTGATGGAGTCTTAGGATCTAACCCTCCAATGATTAATTCCTGAACTATGTAACTGAGG
>CETG01042357.1_pt1 | contig 11788 bp, 5 predicted proteins | sample 361471 | NCBI WGS metagenome assembly CETG01 (sample SAMEA2622696, study PRJEB7988) | marine metagenome | isolation source: saline water (ENVO:00002010), including | reverse complement strand
CACTGGTTTTTGAGACCAGCGCGTCTACCAATTCCGCCACTTCGGCATATTAATTTAAGAGGTTATTTTAAGTTATAATACGTAATAGTTCAAAAGAATTTAGTTAGGTTAAATAAAATTGCCTCTTTAAACATAACAAGTCAAACAGTATATTATATCTAATGAGTATAAAAAAAGAAAACGAAACCATATTTAAAAATTACCAAAATCAACGGTGGTCCTTTCAGAAATATGATGATTTGCAATTAGATAAACTGACACAAGAATATAATATTTCAAAAACATTAGCGCGTGTATTAATTCATAATATGCGAACAGATGATATAAATACCATCAATTCAATTTTGAATCCGGATGAATCACTACTTCATGATTATAAAGGATTTTGTGACGGTAAACAAATTCAATTAGCAGCAGATCGAATCAAAAAAGCACAAAAAAATAATGAAACCATTATCATTAATGGAGATCCAGATGCTGATGGGATTTCTGGTACAGTTATATTAGTATCAGCGTTAAGGCAGTTAGGCATAAAAACGGATTATTTATTTCCAATCAGACCCATTGAAGGACATGGGCTACAAGTACGAATTATTAATCATGCTAAAAAGGTTGGATCCTCATTAATCATTACAACAGATTGCGGTACAAAAGATATTCAGGCTGTTGAATATGCTAATGAATGTGGGGTAGATGTCATTATTACAGATCATCATATTTTAGGTCATGATATGCCAAAGTCTATAGCAACCATTAACCCTTTTACAGAATCTAATAATACACATTTTAATTCTATATCAGGAGCCTCTGTAGCATTTAAATTTGTTCAGGCTATATATGATTATATGGATGTTGAGTTTCCAGAGTATTTGTTTGAGCTGAGTCTAATTACAGCTTCTTTAGGATCTATTTCAGATAGAGTAAGTATGCTCAATCCATTAAATAGGCTCATTGTAAAACATGGCGTAGATTTCTTTTTTAACACAGATCGAGAAGGATTAAAAGCATTGCGTGATATTGCTGTCATATCAGATAAAACTAAAAAGCCAAGACATTTATCTCGAACTGTCATACCATTATTAAATGCACCAGGACGTATCGGAAACCCAAAAGAAAATATACCTGATTCATCCATCGTTGTAGATTTACTATTATTAGGAAAAGGAAAACGAAATAAATCAAAAGCTAATTTTGTATCTAAAAAATTAAAAGAAATATTTTTGATGGATGATAGTAAAGCTGAAAAAAAAGATGAGGCAGAAAAATCAATAGCGGCTTTTAAAACAGCTAGTGATGTTGATACGGTTAACGAAAAAAGAAAACATTTAACAGCCAAAATTGAAGATGAAATGGATGACTTAATTGAAAAACAAGTTAATCCTGATTGTGATAGAATTATTATTTTAGATGGAAAAGATTGGAATTCGGGGGTTATTGGAATTGATGCAGATCGATTAAAAGAACGTTTTTTAAGACCTTCGATTATTTTAAACTTTTCTTCTACATCAGAGTATGTCAGAGGATCAGCGCGAAGTATCCCACGTATTAATATTTATGAGCTTATTGATCAAGCAGAGCAAGTATGTATTCAACAACATAAAAAACGTTTATTTGAAATTGAAGTTGAAATTGAAGGACAAAAGCAAAAAGTAAATGCGTTTGGAGGCCATTCTCAAGCCTGTGGATTTACACTACATAAAAATGATATTGATTTGTTTAAAACATTATTAGTAGACCAAGCAGAAACATTACAAGCAAATCAATTTGAATATCACTATGATGTGATTGATAAATTGCAAATAGCACAAATAACGCAGAAATTTATTTCAGATTTAGATCAATTCAGCCCCTATGGCCAAAAATTTGAATTCCCTATTTTTTATATGCAAAATTGTATGTTAAAAGGAGGGCGAGAGTTTGGTAATCGCTATCAAAAATCAGCAAAACAACACGTTAGCTTTTCTATTTTAGATACGTCTAATAAAAAACATCAAAAACAAATAGAGGCTGTTGGATTTGGACTTTGGGAAAAATTTAAATACGTTAGAGAGCATAGTGGGAGAAATACCAAGATTGATCTTATTTTTAGGTTAGAAATGGATCCTAGGGCCAAGAAGAAGCACAAGGAACTGCGGCTTAATGTACTTGATATAAGATTATCAGAAGAATAGGCTTTTCAATAACATAAAGCTGTAGGAGAATGGGTTTAAACTCGACTCATGCAACTATTTTCTGAAGATTAGAACGTTTGTGTAGTCCCTGTTGTTAAATATCCCTATCTAACGATATATTAAGACAGACTGATCAAGGCGAGGGAATGCTTGCTATACTGACATTGTTTAATTTTTTTTTATAGATAGGGAGTCTATGACTATATTGCAGTAAACCGATCAGGGGGGAGAGAACGCACGGTGTGCTATCATTTGTTATGATTTTTTCTTTCGTTTCATAATGCGTTGAATTTCTAAGTGTTCATCGTAGGTTTTGCTAAAGTGGTGCGACCCATCAGGTTTGGCGACAAAGAATAAATAAGGCGTTGTATCAGGATTACATGCCGCAAAAAAGGCTTTGGTACCAGGAGATGCAATGGGTGTGGGGGGGAACCCAAGCCGTCGATAGGTATTATAGGGTGATTTTATTTCTAGATCTTTATAGTAAACACGATCTTTGTAAGATTTGCCAAGCGCATAGACTACGGTAGGATCTGAGGCTAAATACATCCGTTTTTTGATACGATTATAAAAAACAGATGATATTTGAGGCATTTCATACAATTTTCGGGTTTCTTTTTGAATCATAGAAGCTAAAGTAAGGAGTTTATGAAAAGAATAAGGATAGGATTTATTAGCAGCTTTAAATGGAGCATAAATATTGTTATCAAATTCAACAAGCATTTGTTTTATAATTTTTGTTGGGGTATCTGATTCTTGAAAAAAATATGTTTCAGGAAATAAATACCCTTCAATAGTATCTTTTGGGATATTAGCTAAAAAGGGAAAAGAATCTTTAAAAACAGTTTTAGCATTATGGTGTGCAAATGATTCAAAATCATGTTTACTACAGATATTATGAGAGGCTAATCGTTCCGCAATTTGAGTAATTGAAAACCCTTCTGGAATAGTAATTTTAGTTAAATTATGACTGCCAGATTCATTAATTAATACGTAAATTAACGATTGTTGATTAATTGATTTTGGAATTAAAAAATGGCCAGCTCTCAACTTTTTATCAGCATTCATAACACGTATAACAAGCTTAAAAAATCGCTTTGAATGAATAAGATGTTTATCAGCTAAAATATGAGCAATAGCATTAACGCTACTTCCAGAAGGAATATGAAGGATATAAGCTTTGTCATGAGTAGATGCTGGGAAAAATGATAGATAAATAAAGATAAAAAGGGAAACCACCACAGTGGTAAGTAAGCCCATAAAAATAGAATAAATAGATATAGATTGTCGAGTCATGAAACATATAATAAAACGATCTTTAAACAAAAAAAAGTTATTTTAAATAATAACGATTATTTTAATTAACAAAAATTACTGATATATTAACTATTCTATTTTTTAGGGCGGTTAGCTCAGTTGGTTAGAGTACTTGCTTGACATGCAAGGGGTCACAAGTTCGATTCTTGTACCGCCCACCACCAGTTAAGATAAAAATGTAAAAGATTGTAATTTAATGGTAAAATTTTAGGGTGCCCAAAAAAAAAACAGTAAAAAAAAATAAACCAAAAATAAACCGAAAAAAAAAGGTAGAATTAAGCCCAATTAATCTTATTTTTCAGCAACTATTTTCAATTATTTGGATAGTTTTAGGTGTGTTTGTTTGGATTCATCAATACATCGATACAGAGCAAGGTTTAGTCGGTTTATTGATAGAAAAAATGACATTAGAATGGTTTGGCCTATTAGGATTTTTAATACTACCATTTTGTTTGATACTATCAGGAGTATTAGCAGCATTTGCTAAAAAATCATTATGGTTTCATTTTATTGTTAGCATAGTGACTTTTATAGGAAGTCATCAATGGGTAGCCTTGCTTCTCAATATATCAAATCCATTACAATTACGAGATATTGGGCATGTCGGTTTAGCAATTAATAAGTTTAATTTAGTTGTATTTGGAAATATGGGGGCTTTAGTGATTTATGCTGTGATAATTTTAACACTTAATACCTATTCCATTGGGTGGCCTATTTTTAAAATCTTTAAACCATTTCAGTGGATTCCAATTAGCTTTCATCGTATGAATCGGTGGTTTTTAGGATTTTTAAAAAATACGGTTATGGAATATCAAAAAAGTAGAAAAGGAAAAAGTTTTCAAATTTGGCTTATTCATAAATTATTTTTTATAAAACTAAGTCCACGCAATCCAATAAAAGCAAAAAAACCATTAAAGCCAGAAACAAAACGACTGATAGAACGAAGCATGGCCTTGCCCAATAGAAATAAGAGTTACTTTAATGACAAAAATCCATTTAATTTTGACAGTATAGATTTACAAAAATTTGAAGAAAACGCCAGTGAAACTAATAAGAAAAATTCTGAAATAGAAAACCTAAATCGATTACAAGCATTAGCCACTGTTAAGGAAGAAGAAGAGAAATCCTTAGATCCTGTAGTTGAAGAGAAAAAACCAAAGCAATTTATTGATACATCATTTATAAATGATGAGCCCCCTCTTAAAAATAAACCACTAAAAGACTTTCAATGTCCTCCTATGGAGTTATTAGAAAAAGGGAAAAAACCAAAACATTCACTAAAATCTCAGACAAAACAACGTGTAGAAAAAGCCGCTATTTTAGAAGAAACATTAGCCAGTTTTAATGTAGCTGCAAAAGTGATTAATATTACCCCTGGACCAACAGTCACACGTTATGAACTGCAACCAGGAGATGGCGTTAAAATCAGCAAAATTACGTCGTTAAGTAAAGATATTTCATTAAAGTTAGCAGCTCCAGATATTCGAATTGAAGCACCTATTCCAGGAAAGGCATTAATTGGAATAGAAGTGCCAAATGAAGATGTGCAGATGATTACGTTACGATCTATCATTGAAGAATCAACGGTATTTACTTTAGAGGATAAGTTGATTGCAGGCTTAGGTAAAACCATTACAGGAGAATCCATTATTATGAACCTAGGCAAAATGCCTCATGTTCTCATTGCAGGAGCAACCGGTTCAGGAAAAAGTGTTTGTATTAATAGTATTATTTTATCAATTTTAATGAGATCAACGCCAAGTGAAGTAAAATTTTTGATGATTGATCCTAAAAAGGTAGAATTAAGTTTTTATGATGAAATTCCTCATTTATTAGCCCCTGTCGTAACAAACCCTAATAAAGCAGCAGCCACCTTAAAAAAATGGGCATTAGTTGAAATGGAAAATCGCTATGAATTATTTTCAAGGGTAGGCGTAAAGGATATTACTGGGTTTAATGCATACGTTAAACGTACATTAGAAGAAAATCCTGACGCAACGATTTTGGATGATAATCTTTCATTAGAAACATTGCCTTATATTGTGGTTATAATAGATGAGCTAGCTGATTTAATGATGGTAGCATCACAAGATGTAGAACAAACCATTTGTCGATTAGCACAAATGGCAAGAGCAACGGGTATTCATTTAGTCATTGCAACACAACGACCGAGTGTTAATGTTGTAACAGGCCTAATAAAAGCAAATATTCCATCACGGGTATCATTTTATTTACAATCACAAATTGATTCTAGAACCATTATTGACATGGCTGGTGCAGAAAAATTATTAGGAAAAGGGGATATGTTATATTTTCCTGTAGGATCTTTTAATCCAGCAAGAGCTCAAGGCGTCTTTGTAAGTGAAGCAGAAGTAAAGCGAGTTGTGACATGGTTAAAAGGCCAAGGTAAACCTGATTATTTAAATGAGATTATAAATGTAGAACCATTAGAAAATACACAAGAATCAGGTAATAAAAACACATCAAATCAAGATGAATTATACGAAAATGCTAAACAATTAGTAATTAATACTAAATATGCATCAACATCATATTTACAACGAAAATTAAGAATAGGCTATAATAGAGCCGCTCGCATTATGGATGAATTAACCGAAGAGGGTGTGATTTCAGAATATGTAGGTGAAAAAAAATCAAGAAGAGTTATATAGAAATTAGTAAAAAAATGCAAAATAATGTAGAAAAGTTACGTGTTATAAAAGGGAGTTGAAGCATGGCAGGACATAATAAATGGTCATCCATAAAACATAAAAAAGCAAAAACAGATGCTCAAAAAGGAAAGATCTTTTCAAAGGTAGCACGAGAAATTATGCAAGCAACAAAGCTGGGTGGTGAGGATCCTGGGATGAATCCAAGGCTTCGTTTAGCCCTACAAAAAGCAAAAGAAGTGAATATGCCCAATGATAATGTAAAGCGTGCTATTCAAAAAGGAGCTGGCTCAGAAGGGGAGAATCAATTAGAAGAATTACAATTTGAAGCATATGGGCCTCATGGGATTGCTATTTTAATTGATACCTTAACAGATAATCGTAATCGTACGATTACAAATTTAAAAGTTATTTTAAATAAGGGTGGGGGTAATTTAGCAGACAAAGGAGCTGTTAGTTACTTATTTGAAACAAAAGGACTAATTTTTTTTGAAACAACAGAACATGAAGATAGCATTATTGATTTAGCCATTGAAAAAGGAGCTGATGATATAGACACGAAGCCAGAAGGAGAGATAGAAATTATTACATCAATTGATAATTTAGAATCATTAAAAACATGTTATGATAACCAAGGGTTTAACTATGAAACAGCTACATTAACAAAAATACCGTCAACCTTTGTAAGTATTACACACGAACAGTTTGAAAAAGTAGAAGCCTTATTAGAAAAAATTGAAGATGATGATGATGTTCAAGAAGTATATTCAAATATAGATATAAAGGAGTCATCATAGATAAGTATGAAATTAGCAAGACGTTGTATAATAAAAGATGTTTAATTGTATACTTAGAAGGGTAACGTAATGAACATATCAAGAATAAAAAGGGTACTGCAAAATAATGCTAGCATAAGCATATTGCGAATCATTATGAAAAGGGTAGTGTATGAGAACTAACATACAACAATATTGTGTGCTAATACTAGTAATACTATGTAGTTTTTGGATACCAGAGAAAACCTTTGCCAATTATACAGCGAGTACATCACCAATCAAAGGCTTTGTTCCTATAGGAACAGAAGTAGCTGTATTTACACTAACCATTACCAATACTTCAACTACATCAAATATGACATTAAGCCACATGAAATTTTCAAAAACTGACGGGAATTTTAATTTTGATCAATTCGACTCTATTAAAGTATATCAAAATACTGATGAAGATAGTAATTTTAATGAAAGTTCAAATGATTTAACAGCAGAACAGCTAACACTAGGAGGCGATGCTACGACAGTATCACCTTCTAACGATAATACAAATAAAACAATTAATCAGGGGGGTGAACAAAAACTATTTTGGATTGTCTTTAAATTAAAAGACAACACCACATTAGCAGATACATCAGGGATTACATTTGATAAAGTAACCGTATGTGATGATCAAAATAGTTGTACACCGACAACACTAACTGATCCCAATTATAAATCAATAACGGCAACAGGCATAGAAGTAACCTATGCAGATAATATTGCTCCAAGCATTATTTTCCCTGGGTCAAAGAATGTGCCAATAGCGTTTTTTCACATAGCCGCAAAAGGAGATAATGTAAACAATCTAAGTTTAAAAATTACAGATACTTATGGTAATTTTGTAGGGAACCAAGGGGTGGAAAAGGTTGTATTATCGAAGGACCCAAGTTCAAGAACTATAAATGAGGTAGTGCCTGGAAACTATTCGAATGCTACAGTACAAGTAATTCAAGAAAAAGACATAAGCAGCAGCGATAGTGTATCTGAATCCATTATAACCTTGAATCAATGGACAAACTTAACAACCTTACTTACGGACGAACTCGATCCTTATAATATATGGTTAGCCTATGATTTTGGAGAGGATATTCTTGTAACAGCAGATAGTAAATTAAACATATCGATTACAGGAAAAGATGATTTTTTTGGTTTTGGAGAGGCAGAAGACTCACGAACACTCACTACACCAAATGAAAACTTAACTATTAGTTTTGCGGGTATTGAGATAGCAGATATTAACCAAATTTCGGGAGAGAATAGTTATGATGCAAATACAACGATTCCTGCATTGGCATTTTCGCTTAGAGCGCATCAAGCGGTTGTTACAGTGAATAAAATAACGATTGTAAACAACGGAAGTATTCCCTTTTTTGCATCAAGTGGCCCTAAAGTAAATATTGAAAAAGTAAAAATTTATCGTGATACAGGAGGAGGGGCATATAATACTCAAGATGATATATTGGTAGGAGAATTAGAGTTAAACGGCAGTGACTCAGAACAAACCACAAAGATTGCTCCGATAAGATTAAGTATTCCAAATGATGATTTTCCAGACGTAGTATTAGAAGCATATGATAATAACCCAAATAATGTACAAACATTTTTTGTGGTTTATGATGTTGCATCTGATATAGTATCAACAGATTCAACGACTAAAAATTATGTGACAGCTGAAATTGGGGATATAACGGCAACTGGAAATTCAGGGAGTATAGATATTTTATTTAAAGCAAGTGGTGCTTCTAATACGGCCACTTTGCCATTAGATTCAAAACCTAGCATTGATTTAACAGAGACAACAATTCAAATTGTAGAAACAATCGATATTTCACCAACAACGGCATTTGATGGAGAGATAAAAGTGCCGATGTTATATATTAATTTTAAATCAGATACTGAAGTTCAAACTGGAAAAATTAAAATAAAAAATAGCCAAGCTAATTTTTATTCAAAATCTACCGGTATTACGAAAGTATGGGTCTATGAGGATAAAAATAGCAGTCAAACCTTGGATGATGGAGATAAGTTTTTAAGAAGTGTAAGCCAGTTTCCTAATCCAAAAGAAGCTCTATTAGAAAATATAGAATTTAATCATGACAATGAATTTTTAATATTATACGATATAGGTCTTTTAGCATCAGAAGAAAATAAACCATTTGCAGCACAAATAGCAGAAAATGGTTTAGAAATAGAAGGGGGTTCATCAACGGTTAGTGGCGTATTGCCAAGTATAGAAGTGGCTCAAATAACAGCGGTTAATAATCCATTAAAAGTCGTAACAATAGAAACGGTTACGGATGCCATAACAACATTTAATATTGAGCTAAGTATTACAAATGATAGCGGATTAGCTCTTAATATAACGGAAATAAAACCAAAATTTTATCTTAGTGAAAAAGGAGGTTTAGACATTTCATATGAATTTACGACGTCAGTTGCTACCGTTGATGGGGCAGATTCCTTTATATTAAATCATAATGACACAAAGAACATAAATTTTAATTGTTCTCACACAATTCCTTATTCTCAAGGAACGGTACTAATAGATGCTCATGTTATGTATCAGAAACAGGTGTCACCGAATCAGAAAATTAGTTTACAACGATATCAAGATGGGTTAGGAGATTGGAGTTTAATAGTTAATCCAGACACACATGAAAGAGAGATTATCAGTAATATGACATCTGCTACTATTCCCCCTTCTTATTTAGTGCATCCATTAAAACTTTGTAGTAGCGAATCTAGTAATACCTGTGAAAACTTTTTAAATGGAACGAGTATAGGAAAAAATAAAATACTGTCATTAGAGTTTGTTGATTCATCCATTATTGATGAAAGTTCCATTCGTTTGATTCGTGGGAATGATATTTTATTTCAGAAAGAAGAGCTAGATAAAGCTATCAACAGTTTTACACTAGATAAAACGACAAATTTTTTAAAATTTTATGTTGGAGAAACATCCGCTGATGTATCGTTATCTGTAGAAGATTTATCCGGTAACGAAATGAGTATAACAAACTTAAGTTACTTAATTTCAGAGTCAATTGACATTACAAATCCTGTATTTTATCCAAATCCACATATATTTGGTTCTAACAACTTAAACCTTGGTTTTAGTACTTCACAAGATAATACAACAATAAAATTATATATCTTTAATCATTTAGGCCAACAAGTATTTTATCATACAGACATAGTACAATCGGGTTTAAATATAATATCTATTAGTGACTTATGGATAGACATGGCTCCTGGGATTTTTATTTGTCGTATTCTTTCTGAAGAAGACGGACGTATTGTATCTTCAAAAACAGCAAAGTTGGCAATTTACTAATGAAATTAAAATACATAGTTTTTATAGTTAGTTTTTTTTTGGTAGGGATTTCTAGCCTGTTTGCTATATCAAAACACATTTCAAATCCACAGACCATGATGGTGGGTGCAAAAACGATTTCTTTAGGAGGTAATTCAGCATTATCAGGAGATATTGCACATTCGATTATGAATCCAGCGACAAACTCTGACATTAATCAATTTCCATTTTCAATAACATCGCAACGTTTATTACAACAATTTAATTATTTAGTTGTATCAGCAGGTATTCCTGCTGTTATTAAATTTAAACAAAAAGGAGAAAGTTATAGAAAGGAGTTTGGAATAAACATATCGTATGGGAATCTATCACTTAATAAAATACCTAAAACAGTAAGCGTAGATGGATTAGCATACCAAATTGGGTCATTTTCAGCAGGGTATCATTTAGCTCATATAGGGGTAGGGACAAATTTTTATGAAACATTTTCTATCAATAAAATTGCCGTAGGGACTGCTTTAAAATCACTAACTTATTATGTAGGTTCAGAAAATTCATCAACAATAGGGATTGACTTTGGCGTAATCGGTACACAATATATTGATAATAAAATTATTTCTAGTATAGAGTTAGCCGCGGTTATTCACAATGCTATAAGTCCAAGTATAGAGATTGAGAAAACTAACAATACTATATTACTTCCATTTGAAATTAACGTAGGAAGTAAAGTAAATATATTAAATGATCGATTAAGCCTGTTATCATCTATCAATGAATTAGGCTTTTCTATTGGAACTGATTTTGAAATTGAAAAGGGAGTGTATGTTAGAGGATCAACAAATTTTAAGGATTTAAGAGCAGGAATAGGCATTGAGTTAGATAATATTCCGACAGGAATTTCAACGGTAGGATTTAAAGGAAGATTTGATTTTAATTATACACATGCTGCTTTTCCAATGAATAAAGATGGAACCTATGTGTTTTCATTATCATCATTAGGGCGATCTATCCCTAAAAAACCTGAAATTTTAATTCCAAAAAAACCGTTAAACATAACATCAGAAAAAAAACAAACCATATCAGGTGTTGGCCCTAAAAATACGACAATTCGAATTTATAATAATAATCAACTTAACAAATCAATCGTAACAAATAAATTTGGAAACTGGAAAATAGAAAATCTGTTATTAAAAGAAGGAGAAAATCAACTATATATTAAAGCCTATGATATGAGTAAAGACCTATCGTTAAAATCAAACCAAGTGGTTGTTATATCAGATACGACACCTCCTGACTTAGATGTGAACATATTTCCAGAAAATTCAATTTTGATAGTCCAAATTGAGTCTAATGAGAAATTAGCCAATATTTCTGCAGAGATAGATGGGAAAAAAATTAGATTAAAAGAAATAAAAAAAGAAAATAAAGAGGAAAATAAAGAGGAAAATAAAAAGATATACTTAGTGCCAACACAATATGAAGGCCGAGCCGAATTACCCTTATTAT
>CETG01002146.1_pt1 | contig 11794 bp, 7 predicted proteins | sample 361471 | NCBI WGS metagenome assembly CETG01 (sample SAMEA2622696, study PRJEB7988) | marine metagenome | isolation source: saline water (ENVO:00002010), including | reverse complement strand
AAAGACCACTCTTCTAAAGTATAAAAAATAGGTTTAAGATTCATATTTTTTATATTAGAAGAATTATGTGCAAAAAGATTGGGAGAACTTGCGATAGAGGAACTAATTGTATTCCAAACCACCAAGCCAAAGCCTAAATATATAAAATAAGACTTAAAGTCTGCTACTGAAAAAACTGTGCCATAGACAATTCCTAAAGTTCCAATAGATAATAAATTTGAAAAACCTAACCAAAAACTTCCAAGTGTAGTTCTTGCAAACCTTGCTCTTGATCTTGAGCTAGCCGTATACCACCATGCTTTTCTTGTTTTAAAAGCAAATTTAAAATTATCCAATAACATTTTTACGATAATAATCATGCGTATGATAGTAATTCAATGCGGCATCTAAAGGACCATCATAGGCAACTGATCCATGACTAAAAACAATACCCCGATTACAAAACTGTTTCAAAAGTTCTTCCGAATGACTAGCTAAAAATAATGTCGCCGCTGATTCCATAAATTGTTTCATACGCTCTTCAGCCCTATCACAGAAATCCGAATCGCCAGTTCCAAAGCCCTCATCTATTGCCAAACATTCATGAGGACTAGAGGTAAGGATTGAAAAAATTAATCTTGCAGACATTCCTTCACTATAGGTTTTTATAGGTAAAGAAATATATGAACCAAGTCCTGAAAATTCTATTATTTCATCCAAAAAACTTTCAAAGCCTTCGAGACTATGATTTTTGAGTAAATAATGGGCTTTACAAGCATCAATTCCAGAAAGTTCTGAACTGGTAAGAAAAGTCTTTTGAAGCATCGGATAAACTTTAACTAAAACATTTATCTTTCCGTTTGTTGGATGATAAATTCCAGAAATTAACTTTAAAAAACTACTTTTACCAGAACCATTATGTCCTATCAATCCTACTCTTTCGCCCTTCATAATAGTTAGATTAATATTATTTAGTGCGATTACATTAGTTCTATTTTTTGTTTGATCTAATGCCCCACCGGTAATATTAATTACTTTCTTCGCAAATTTCTTTGTTAGAGATCTACCCTCTAACTGATAAATAGGTATTGAAAGAGAAAGATCTTCAATTTTTATAGCTGGTTGATTTAGTATATTTATTGCAGAATCAGACAATGAAAAAATAATATTTTTAATCTGCTCAATAGTTGTCTTATCTTCAGTAATATTATAAAAAAAATTAGACACCTTAACAAATGAGCTTCCTGAAACCCAAGGAGATATTGATTCCGGTTTGTATAAATTAATCAAAGTGATGCTCTTACTTATTTGCTCTGTAAATAATTCAGCAGCTAAAATTTTATTTTTTAGTATTTTACAATCCCTTTTTTCTTGATCAGAATTTATTAAGTAAGGCTTCTTGATTGAAAAAATCAATTCATAAACTACATCTGCAATTGTATATTCGTGACTATTAAACATTTCCATCCAGTAATTCAAACCATCAAAATCAGCTTTTCTATTAAATAAATTTAAATACAATTTATTGATCTTAAAATCAAGAGACTTATTTAAAGAAATATATTTTAAATATTCATCTTGTCTAGATAATTCATTAGATATGGCCCTTAAAGTAAGTGATTCATTTGAACGTGAAAGCCAATAATTAATTCCCGATGGATCCCCAGGTCTTCCAAAATATGCTAGATATAATTTTTGCAACTCATTCGAACCAATATTAATCATATGAATAAATTAAATAATTTTATTTATGCCTCTACTGACTTTTGCGCTGGTTGAAACATGAACATAGAATAAATAACATTCCTTCTCATATTTATCATCATATCTAGAAACATGTCATATCCTTCATTTTTATATTCAATCAAAGGATCTTTTTGTCCATATCCTCTTAAGCCAACTGACTCTCTTAATGAATCCATAGATTGTAAATGCTCTCTCCATAGAGTGTCTAATTGCTGAAGTATGAAAAATCTCTCAGCTTGCCTCATGATTCCTGGATGAGTTTGTTCTAATTCTGCCTCCTTGAGATCATAAGCATTTCTCAATTGCTCTTTAAGAAAATCTTTCAATTGATCTTTATTTAATTGATACAAGTCTTCCGATTTTAGATCCTCTAATAAATATACAAATTCTTTCACTTTTGATAACAAATTCCCAATGTCCCACTCTTCTGGAGGTAAATCTTCATTTACATAAGCATCAACAATTTCCTCCATAGTTCGTTGTCCATATCCAATGACTTGAAGTTTTAATTCTCGTCCGTCTAAGACTCTTCTTCTCTCTGAATAAACAGCCTTTCTTTGATTATTCATAACTTCGTCGTATTCAAAAATTTGCTTTCTAATATCGTAATAGTAAGTTTCTACCTTCTTCTGGGCTCCCTCCAAAGAACGAGTAAGCATTCCAGATTCAATTGGCATATCCTCCTCGACTCGAAAAGCATTCATAAGACCAGCAACTCTATCTCCACCAAAGATACGGAGTAAATTATCCTCAAGTGATAAAAAGAATCGGGTACTTCCTAAATCTCCCTGGCGGCCAGCTCTTCCTCTTAACTGATTATCCACCCTTCTTGATTCATGACGTTCGGTACCAATAACATGTAAACCACCAACCTCACGGACATATTCCTCCTCTTTACTTAGAACTACTTCATATTCTTCTTTTATAAGTCGTATGGCATTCCTCAATTCTTCAATATTTTTATCTTGAGTTGGTGTTTTTTCAGCAGCAGTAGCTATGAAGTCATCCAACTCAAGAGACGTTAAAGATCGATCTCCCCATTCTTTGACTAATTTTGAAGCTAATGCAACTAGTTTTTGATCTGTCTCCTCCCTCAGTTGAACAGGAAAAATATTTTTCAAAGATATTGATTGATCATTTCTGGAACTTATAGAAGTAGATTTTTCTTTTTCACTAAATCCCGAAGCTTTGGAGTTCCGTTGAAGAGGTATTGGTGGTTTATGTCCTTCCTCAGGTTTAACTAATCTTGAACTTAAAATTTCCTTAATTTTCAATCTTGCCATGTAATCACTATTTCCACCAAGAATAATGTCTGTTCCTCTTCCAGCCATATTGGTAGCAATAGTAACTGCACCTGAACGTCCAGCCTGAGCAACTATCTCTGCCTCGCGCTCAACGTTTTCCGGTTTAGCATTAAGCAAATTGTGTGGAATTTGTTGCTCGGAAAGAAGTGTGCTTAGTAACTCACTTTTTTCAACACTAGTTGTACCAACAAGAACGGGTCTTCCTTTCTGGTAAATCTCCGCTGTTTCTTTTGCGACTGCTCGCCATTTACCTGATTCTGTTTTAAATACTTGATCAACCCAATCAGCTCGGGATATCTTTCGATTAGTTGGTATTACGGTTGTTTGTAATTTGTAAGTTTTTTCGAATTCAACCTCTTCAGTTTTTGCAGTTCCTGTCATTCCAGCCAATCTGGGATACAGAAGAAAGAAATTTTGATAAGTAATCGACGCTAAAGTTTGTGTTTCTGGCTGAATAGGTAGATTCTCTTTTGCTTCAATTGCTTGATGCTGTCCATCACTCCAACGTCTTCCAGGCATAACTCGGCCTGTAAATTCATCAACTATTACAGCTTCTTTATTTCTGACTATATAGTTCACATCTTTTGTAAAAAGCTCTTTTGCCTTTAATGCATTAGTTAAATAGTGAGCCCAAGGATCTTTTGGATCAAATAAATCTGTCACCTTTAAAAGCTCTTCTGCCTTGGCAAAACCTTCGTCTGTAAGAACGCAGCTTCTTTGTTTTTCGTCTACCTCGTAATCACCAACTGGATCTATACCATCTTTACCCATCTCTTTAGCTCTAATCAAAGAAGCTACAACTTCTGCTGCTTTCTGATATTTTTCTTGAGGCCTTTCGACTTGGCCAGAGATAATTAAGGGTGTCCTTGCCTCATCAATGAGGATTGAATCAACCTCATCAATTACACAAAATTGAAAATCTCGTTGAACAATCTCAGATTGATCAGCTGCCATATTGTCTCGAAGATAATCGAAACCAAGCTCTGAGTTTGTGGCGTAAGTGACATCGCATTCATAGTTCTTTTTCCTTTCTGAAGGAGACATCGTTTGTTGAACTAAACCTACACTTAATCCAAGAAAACGATGTATTTGCCCCATCCATTCGGCATCTCTTCTAGCCAAATAATCATTGACAGTTACCACATGAACTCCTCTTCCTGTTAATGCATTTAGATAGCTAGGCAGGGTGGCAACCAAAGTCTTACCCTCTCCTGTTTTCATCTCGGCAATTTGGCCTTCATGAAGAACCATCCCACCAATTAATTGAACATCAAAATGCCTCATGCCTAAAACTCTCCTTGAAGCTTCTCTAACTAGCGCATAGGCTTCAGGGAGAATTTCATCTAGATAAGTAAGTTCTTCTTTTTTACTTTTAATTTGACTTAATTCTTGGCGAAAACATGATGTCTTAGATCTCAATTCATCATCTTCGAGATCAGAGATCTCATCCTCCAAGAGATTAATATCAGTAACTATTGGCTGAAAGCGCTTTAAAGTCCTTGTATTAGGGTTGCCAAACAAATTATTCAGCATCTATTCAAATTAAATTTATTAACTACACTTATTATATAATAGTTTGTTAAGTAATTTGAGATTAGACAAAAAAACTTTTTAATAAACCCTTCTTTTAACCAAAATTTAATTGGTTATTAATAATTTAAATTCAGATTAGATACAAATAATTAATATGTTTTTATTCTTTAAAAACGACTTCCTGATTGATTTCTAGTGAAAATTCTTGAAAACTAAAAGAATATAATATTTTACTGAAGATCAAACTTAATGATTTCCTTATTTGCCAATGTTGTACAATAAATCAAAAAAAAACCGTGCAAAAGAGAAAAATAGCTCTAATAACAGGAATTACTGGACAAGATGGTAGTTATCTAGCAGAACTACTTTTAGAGAAAGGATATGAAGTTCATGGAATCATAAGAAGATCTAGTAATGCAAACACAGAGAGAATCGATCATTTAATTAATAATCAAGATAATATAAATAAACTATTTCTTCATCACGGAGATTTAACACATAGTACTAATATTCTAAGAATCATCAAAGAAAGCCAACCAGATGAGATTTACAACTTAGGCGCACAAAGTCATGTTGCAGTTAGTTTTGAATCACCAGAATATACGGCTCAAACAGATGCTCTCGGACCTTTAAGAATACTTGAGGCTGTAAGGATTTTAGGATTTGAAAAGAAAACTCGTATTTATCAAGCGAGCTCGTCAGAATTATATGGATTAGTTAAGAATATACCTCAAAATGAAATGACTCCATTTCACCCAAGAAGCCCATATGGAGTTGCAAAACTATATGCTTATTGGATTACTATAAATTATAGAGAATCGTATAATATGTATGCATGTAATGGAATATTATTTAATCACGAATCACCAAGAAGAGGTGAAACTTTTGTCACTAAAAAAATAACCAAAGGCTTAGCAAGAATTCACTATGATCTACAAAAATGCCTATATTTAGGTAATTTAAATGCATTGAGAGATTGGGGACATGCTAGAGAATATGTGGAAATGCAATGGTTAATGTTACAACAAGAAAAACCTGAGGATTTTGTCATCGCAACCGGGAGACAAACATCAGTAAGAAAATTCATTGAACTCTCAGTTAAAGCACTCAACTGGGGGGGTATAACTTGGGAAGGAGAAGGGATTAATGAAGTAGGTATTCGAAAAGATAATGGTGAAATAATTGTTAAAATAAGTACAGAATATTACCGGCCAGCTGAAGTTGAAACCCTTTTAGGTGAGTCAATCAAAGCGAAAATGAAACTAGGGTGGGAACCTTCAATAGGTATTGAAGAACTTGCTTCAGAAATGATTCAACATGATCTAGAAGAAGCGAAGAAAGAATCATATTATAAAGCTAAAATGCATTGAAAATTTGAATCATGCAAACAACATTAGTCTCTAAAATATGAGAATGAATTTAACTTATGTTGATTTAATCAGTTCAAGACTTACTGAGCATGCACGTAAAGTAAAAAACTCAAACTCAGAAATAATTAGTTATTACTTAAACAATACAAATGGAATGAGTACAATAGATTTATATCAAGGAGACTCAATTCAAAGAAATTATTATACGATAAATAATATAAGTCATACATTAGAGTCAAAAAAATTTATAAGATCAATTTTTGATCAATTAGATCCTTTAATTGATTTAGATTTCCAAGAGATGAACCATAGTAATGGTTCTTTTATTGATATTTATTCTGTAGATTATTCCTCAAGTTTCATAGCTGCCAAACCTGATCAAGTTGTCTTAGGACAAGTCATACCCCAAACATCTCAAACAGGTTCATGGTGGGATATTTTATGGAAAAAAACTAATAATTCCATAGATCTTGTCTCTACAGATAAAAATACAATTATTCATGAGATTGGACATACACTTGGTCTTTCTCATCCTAAAGAAGATCCGTTTAATCAAGCGTGGGACACCGACGATACAGTTATGTCATATAACAAGTCAGTAAGTGGCTGGGATTATTGGTTTAGCGATAGTGATATTTTAGCCTTACAAAGTATATGGGGGAGAGAGAATGATAACAAAATTATGACATTTAAAGGAGAGAGCAATGACTATAAATTCCTAAGGTTCGAAGATAATACTTTTGGAATTAAAAGTGAAATCGGAAAAGAAAATATTGATGACATGGAAAAATTAATATTTGATGATAAAAGTTTTAATGTTCAAGATGATATTAAAGAAACTTTTAATCAATTAACGGGAATAGATGATGTTACTGGAAGAATCTTTAGGTTATATAACTCAGCATTGGGTCGATTCCCTGATGCTGATGGGCTTAAATATTGGATTGAAAAAAATCTTACAGGAGAAAATACTTACAGGCAAACTTGTGAATCTTTTATTATCTCAGAAGAATTTAAGAATAAATATGGAAAATCTACGTCAAATTCAACATATTTAACAACTCTTTATTCTAACGTACTTGGCAGATCACCTGATCAGATTGGATTTAATTACTGGCTAAATCAATTAAATAATAATATTGAAAACAGGGGGGAAGTATTAATGGGATTTTCAGAATCAGTAGAAAATAAAGCATTATTCCTTGCCACAACTGGATTAACTTATGAATGATTATTTTCTTATAAAAATGTTCGGCAATCACGACTGTATTCATCCTCAACACAATGGGATACTTTGTTAGTAAATTAACTACACAAAAAATGGCAAAGATTACAATCGATAATAAAGATTATGAGTTTGAAAATCTTAATGATGAAAGCAAGCAACAAGTAAACAATCTTAGATTTGTTCAGACTGAATTAGTAAGACTTCAATCCCTTCTAAATGTCACTAAAACTGCTGAGCAAGCTTATATCAAAGCACTGAAAGATACATTGGAAGATTAATAATTTGAAGCTAATATAAATAAATGGATATTTTAAAAAAATTTACTAATGATTCAATTAAATTATTAAAAAAATATAACTTATTAAAACCACTTGTTAAACAACTTATTCTAGATAACTGCATCAAAGATACTCTTATAGAGAAAAAAAGGATAGAGGATATAAAGCAGCAAATTTTCAAAACACAAAATTTAAAAAACGAGGAAGAATTTGCATCATGGTTAAATAATTCAAGCAAGACTGAAGAAGAGTTTTTCGATGCCATTACAAAACCAATGAAAATAAATGACTACGTTATGAAAGAATTTGGCCATAAAACAAGATCTAGATTTGTTCAGAAAAAAAGCTCACTTGACTCTGTGGTATATAGCCTAGTTAGGGTAAATGATTCATTTCTTGCAAAAGAGCTTTACCATCAAATATCGGATGGAGAATACACATTCGAAGACATTGCAAAACAATACTCAGTAGGACCAGAGAGACACTCAAAAGGAATTGTTGGTCCAGTTTCTCTTGAGGGCGGGCATCCTAAAATGAATGAGCTACTGAGGGTTTCTCTTGTGGGCGAGGTGAATGAGCCAATACAAATCAATGATGTTTTTGCTGTAACTCGCTTGGAGCATATCAATGAAGTGAAGTTAGATGAAAAAATGGAATTGCAAATGGCAAAGGATATTTTCGAAGAATGGTTAGATAAGGAGGCTTCTCTAGTATGCTCGAATCTAAAGAAATAGCCTCTCTAAAGCAATTTTCGCATCATGAAAAGCGCAAATAATCCTGAAGAATTAAATATCTCTAGCCTGGACACACAAAAAGAAAAAATAATAAATGATTTAAATATATTTAAAGAGTCAGATCAAAAAACATTAGAAAAACTTACAACCAGTTCAAAATTAGTATCATTTAAAATAGGCCAAGTTATCTCAAGCAATGAAATCATAGGAAAAAATATATATATTATCATCGAAGGATTGGCAAGATTACTTATTCACTACAAAGGCAAAGATCAAACTTTAGCTAAATTAAGTAATCAAACTTTAATAGGTCTTGCCTCGCTATTAAGGATGTCCCCCTGCGAGGAAGTAACTGCATCAACAAACTTAATTGCATTATCTATACCAATAAATATTATCGAGGAGCTTTATTCTGAAGATGAAAAATTCAATACTTTCTGTAGAAGAAATATTTTCCCATCTGAAATAGCAGAGCTTGCACAATCATTAACTAAAAAATCACCCAGGAGTGATATTTCAATCAGAGCTGCATTTAATATTTTAGTAAAAAACACCCAATTAATATCTGTAAATAATGAAAGCAATTTCATCTCAAAAAAAGTTGATAATTGCCTTTGGTCAGGCAGCAACAATATTGAAGATTATCCAATTGGCAAAATCTTTGAACAAAACGAAAACATTAGATTATTTAATGATAAATTCGATGCTAGAATTCTAAGCTTTTCAAATAAAATATACGAAGAGTTCATGAAAAAAAATGTAGAAAATCAAGAAAATAGTTCACAGAGTAAAACTCAAAATCCGCAAATTGATAATAAACAAATATCACTAGCACCTGCATTTCCAGAAAAGTCTGATGTTAGTTTTGAAGATATTAATTCTCCCCAAAAAACAAAATTAATACTTGCAAAAGGTTTATTGGCTGAGTCAATAGCATGCATTCAAATGCTTACTTTTGAACTTGAAATGCCTTTCAGAAAAGATTCTGTAGAAAAATTGCTCAGAGATGAATTGCGAAGAAAGAAACAATTAAATATCGAATCTCTTGGAAGCATAACAACGATGCTTGGTTTGTACTCATGGGGGAAAACAATTCAAGCAAAAGATTGTTCAAGATTAATTACTCCATGCATTATTCCATGGGAAAACTCTTTTATTTTGGTAAAAGAATCATCTTCTAATGGGATTAAAGCAGCATCTCCAAAAGAAGGGAACATCTCAATTTCAATAGAAGAAATTGATAAGGAATTTCCTGAAGGGATAATTGTTTTATTTGTAGAAAAAAGTAATCTAACGCCAAATAAAAAATTTAATTTAGAGTGGTTTTTACCTTCAATAAAAAAATACAGAAGTTCACTAATACTTGTTTTAATAGCTTCTTTTGTAGTGCAGCTATTTGGCTTGGCAAATCCACTACTCATACAAGTCATCATAGATAAAGTAATATCCCAAAGAAGTTTAGATACTCTTCAAATACTTGGATTTGCATTGATCGTTGTCACGATACTGGGGGGTTTTCTAGGTGGGTTAAGAACTTTCCTTTTCACAGAAACAACTAATAAGATTGATACCAGGCTTGGAGCAGAAGTTATTGATCATCTTTTACGATTACCTCTTAATTATTTTGATCAAAGACCTGTAGGCGAACTTGGCAGTCGGGTAAGTGAATTAGAAAAAATAAGAAACTTTTTAACGGGTCAAGCACTCACAACAATCCTTGATGCATCTTTCTCAATAATTTATATAGTTGTTATGGTTCTATATAGTTGGAAGCTTACTTTTATTGCTTTAGCCGTAATACCTATTCAAACGATTATTACTTTACTAGGATCACCCTTATTAAGAAGGCAAATAAGAGAGGTTGCTAAGCAAAATGCCTACACTCAAAGTCACTTGGTTGAGGTTTTGACAGGAGTACAAACAGTGAAAGCGCAGAACATTGAGACAGTAAGCAGATGGAAATGGCAAAACCTTTATACAAAATACATATCAAAAACATTTAGCAAAGTAATAACAACAACTGCATTAAGTCAATTAAGTACTGTTCTTCAGCAACTATCTCAATTAATGGTGTTATGGATAGGAGCAGAACTTGTTCTTCAAGGAAACTTAACTTTGGGGCAATTAATTGCATTCAGAATTATATCTGGTTATGTCACGCAGCCTATTTTAAGGCTTAGCAGTATTTGGCAGAACATACAAGAACTTAAAGTCTCATTCGAGAGACTAGCTGATATCATTGATACCCCGGAGGAATCAAATGAAAGTGATAAAAATAATATTGGATTACCAGAAATTAAAGGTCATATTCAATTTGAAAATGTATCCTTTTCATTTCAAAAGCATACTAAAAATGTACTTAGACAGATCAATTTTACTGTAGAACAAGGTAAATTCATTGGTATTGCGGGCGAAAGTGGTAGTGGTAAAAGCACCTTAATGAAACTACTTTCCAGGCTATATGATGCCTCCAAAGGGAGAATTCTCATTGACGGCTATGACATAAATAAAGTTGAACTTTATTCACTAAGAAGACAAATTGGAATTGTTCCGCAAGACCCATTATTATTTTCTGGAACAGTAAGTGAAAATATCGCAATAACCAATCCAGATATAGGTAGTGATGAAATAGTTAAAGCTGCAAAAATAGCAAATGCTCACGAATTCATAATGGAATTACCTCAAGGATATAGCACTTTTGTAGGAGAAAGAGGATCAAGTTTATCAGGCGGACAGAGACAAAGAATAGCTATTGCTAGAACTATTTTAAATAATCCAAAATTAATTATTATGGATGAAGCTACAAGCGCATTAGATTATCAAACTGAAAGTAAAGTTTGTGAGAATTTACGACAAAGCTGCCAAGGTTCTACTGTATTCTTCATAACACATCGATTAAATACCATACGCAATTCGGATTCGATTATTATGATGGATAAAGGTTGTATAGATGAAATAGGTAATCATCAAGATTTAATTGCAAAAGAAGGGAGATATTATGCTTTATTTAAGCAACAAGAATCAAATTAATGTTACCCAATAATAATTTCACATCCCTTATGAATTTTCAATCAAAATGAACATTAAAGAAAAACTCTTAAAGGTTAATAAAAATAATCTTCGTCTTATTTATGTAGATATTAAAGAAGGTATTAAAATTAAAACCATTAAACTAAATAAGAAAAAAGATGACATTATTTCTTACATAAAGAAATTGTCTGAAAACAAATTCACATTACAAAAAAATATTGAGAATGTGAAAATTAAAATTAAAAATATAAGAGAAAAAAATGTATTCTTGGAAGCACAAAACTGGATAGAAAGAAGAGCGGCCGGAACAAGTGAATCGGAGGTACTTTTAAAAAGATCTACCAAATGGGCTTCTTACATAACATGGTCACTTATAAGTGGTACTGTTTTTGGAGTTGGGTGGCTTGCAATTGCCCAAACTGAGGAGATAATAATCACACAAGGAAAATTAGATCCAACATCAGAAGTCTTACCGATACAAATGCCTATTGAAGGTATCACTGAAGAAATTTTAGTTAAAGAAGGAGAATTAATAAAAAAGGAACAAGTATTAATTAGATTAAATACTGAATTGAATGAAAACCAAGTAAAC
>CETG01077737.1_pt1 | contig 11803 bp, 8 predicted proteins | sample 361471 | NCBI WGS metagenome assembly CETG01 (sample SAMEA2622696, study PRJEB7988) | marine metagenome | isolation source: saline water (ENVO:00002010), including | reverse complement strand
AATTTAAAACATCAATCTTTGCTTTAAATTTATTAATTACCTTTGTATCAATTAATAAAGATATATCTTTTTTATTCTTGTTAATTGTTTTCTTTAAATTTGTAATAAAATTGATAGAATTTTTCTTCATAGTTTTAAGCAGATTCTTGTTGAAGGTAAAGAGCGAAGTATCTTCCTTTAAGTTTCATAAGTTCTTCATGTGTTCCTGTCTCGGCAATTGAGCCTTGATGTAGCATCACAATTAGATCAGCGTTGCGAACTGTACTTAGTCTATGAGTGATAAAAAATACAGTTGATCCTTGGGAGGATAATTTAAGTCCTTCGCAAACTTTTCTTTCTGTTTGATAATCTAAAGCACTGGTGGCTTCATCCATTATTAATAACTTTGGATTTGATAAAAGAGTTCTTGCAATAGCAATTCGTTGTTTTTGCCCTCCAGATAGTCCAGCACCTCGCTCACCAATATTAGTGCTATAGCCATCAGATAATTCCATTATAAACTCATGAGCATTTGCAATTTTTGCAACTTTTACTATATCGTCTGATGAAGCTTCAGGATCAGTCAGGGCAATATTTTCATTAACTGAACCTGCAAATAGTAATGGTTCTTGTGGCACTATTCCTATCTGTCTTCGTAGAGAATATAATTCCACTTTGTCAATATCATATTGATCAATGATTATTTTTCCTGTATTAGGTTTATATAATCTTGGTAGTAATTTCATTAATGTACTTTTTCCGCTACCACTTTGCCCCACAACTCCTATAAACTGACCTTGATTGATTTTTAGATTTATATTTTTAAGAACCTCAGGCTGACCTTTGCTAAAACTAAATGAGACATTTTGAAATTCAACTGAACCTTGAATACTGGGTAGTGGAATTTTGGATCTATCTGTCTCATTCGCTTCTTCTGGGGTATCAATAATATCAGCTAATCTCTCAAATGAAACTCTTAATTCTTGGATGTTTTGCCATATCGTACTTAATCTAAGTAAGGGTTGTGTTACGTATCCAGAAATTATTCTAAATGCTATAAGCTGACCTAAGGTGAGTTGACCGTCGAGGACGAGTGTAGCACCAATCCACAATACTAGAAGTTGGGAAAGCTGCTGTAATACTTGGCTTGTTTCATTTAAAGCTGTACCTGTGATCGTTTTCTGGAATGATTTTGAAATATATTGAGCATATAAATCTTGCCATTTCCATCTACTTATACGTTCAACATTTTGCGCTTTCACTGTTTGAATCCCAGTTAATACTTCAACTAAATGACTTTGTGTTTTAGCATTTTCTTTGGCAATTTCTCTGATTTGTCCTCTAATTAAAGGTGTTCCAATTATTGTTATCAGTATTTGAATAGGTACTACTCCTAAAGCAATTATTGTTAGTAACCAGCTATAAATAACCATCACAAAAATATAGATTAATGAGAATATTGCATCCAGGATTGTTGTAAGAGCTTGTCCCGTAAGGAAATTACGAATTTTTTCTAATTCTGCTATTCTGCTGCCTAACTCACCAACTGGCCTACGATCAAAATAACCTAATGGTAGTCTCAGCAAATGATCAATAACTTCAGCACCGAGTCTAGTGTCAATTCTATTTGTTGTTTCATTGAATAAAAAGGTTCTCAAACTACTGATTACTCCTCCAAGAATTGTTACTGCGACAAGAGCTATCCCTAGGATTTGAAGTGTATCTAAGCTTCTTTGACTAATTACTTTATCTATAATTACTTGGATCATTAAAGGGTTGACTAATCCAAACAGTTGAACTACAAAAGATGCTAATAAAACCTGAAGAAGTACACTTCTATAACGTTTTATAGCTGGTAATAGCCACTTTAAACCAAACTTTGATTCTGGAGTTTGATCATGTTTCTCGACGAGAAGTATTTCAATGAAACCTTTTTCAAAACTTTCTTCAAATTGTTCTGGTTTTAATTGAATAAATCCTTCACTTGGTGATACTATTTCAAGGATTTTTGAATTACTTTCTTTCACTACTGCAAAGCTTTCTTTCCAGCAAATTAAAGATGGTGATGGGAGTCTGACTCCAAGTTTGGTATTTAATCTTGCACCACTAGTATGTAACCCCATCATGGAGGTAATACCTCCAAGAAGTTGCATAGTTGGTTTATTGCCTTCTCGTATTGAGTCTCTAAGAACTTTTTCTATTGCATCAACTTTATAAGGTAAATCTAATTCATTCGCTAACATTTGTAAGCATGCTAGTGATTCTCTAGTCACACCATTTGCTTTGATAAGTTTAAACTCTTTTTTATTCTTATATTGTCCTATATTTTTATCGCTTTCGTTCAATAGCCCTTCTTCCTTTAAGTTATCTCCGGTGATAGAAATAGAACTTTGATTATTTGGTTCTTCATTTAATTTCTTTGTATCATTTAATTCAAATAAGGAATTATAAAACGATTTTTCAATACTTAAAATTCTACCTGAGAAAGGTTCTTTAATGTTTAGTTTTTCGTCATTTTCCAAATTATCACCTATATTTTTGCCAACAATATTGGCACTAGATACAATATTTATAAATGACTTATCCTGTTTGTAGTTAATTCCATTTTCTAGGGAAATTAATTTAGTATTTCTAACAAGTTTTTCTTTTAATACGTTCAGATTTGAACTTATTTTGGGATTATTTGAATATATTTTATATGCTATTTCATGAACTTCAGCAATACTTAATTTGCTATTGCACCAATTCTTAAACTTAACATTTTCCTTATACAGATCAATTACTGTATTGTCAGATATTGCAATTGCGATAACTTCACTGCTTGCAGAAATGTATTCAGAGCCTTGAGCTCTTAAAAGTGAAGTTAAGCCTATAAATGAACCTGTACTAAGTTTAGATATTGTTTTTGTATTATTGTTTTCGTCTTCAGCTAGAAATCTTGCGGTTCCGTTCAATACAATAAGAATTTTGTTTGGTATAGTTGTCTTCTCACAGATTGGCTGTCCAATTGTGTATTTGAGTAATTCAATATCTTCTTCTATTCTTTTTATATTTGAATCACTTAGATCGCTAAATGCCTCAATAGATCTGAGGTTGATTTTGATTTCTTTATTCATGTTTGTACACCATTATTTGAGCTCGATGAGCATTTATTGAGTAACTGCTTATTCAGGTCTTTTGTTTGCTTATCGATCCAATCAGCGAATAACTCTTCTTCCATTTTTTCACGCATGAAATCATCTAGATGTACGGGATCGTAGGATTCAACTCTAGTAATTAGGAAAAAGCCTTCAATTTGTATTGGTTCCTTTGGAATTCCTACTTTACTAGTCCTTAAAGATGCAGCTAAGGCAGGATGTGCTTTTGACAATGGTTCAGGTCCAACAAGTCCACGAGTTTTTCTCTCAATACCTTCAGAATATTTTGAGGCTAATTCCCCAAAATCTTCATTATCCTCTGCAATTCTTAGATATAGCTCTTTTGCTTTAAAGAAATCCTTGGTTCTGATAAGGCTGTAGACAATTATGTCTAATTGATCTTTTCTTTTTAAAAACCAAGACTCAACTTGGCTGCTAAAATTTTCTTTTGCATATTTTCTTAATTGACTTTCAAATGATGCAAAATATTCTACATCTCTATCACTGTAATGGGTTTCAGATTGCCATTTTTTAAGTGATTCTTTGTCTTTTACACCTATAGACGTTGTAAACTCTTCTAGATTTTGCTCTTGCTTTTGCTTATCTACTGAAACTTTAGATAATACTTCTTTGGTTAATTCTGCATTGATTAATTGCATAAGCAATTTATTTTTATGCAATAGAAGAATACATTCTGGACTCAGGCAATCTAGTGATTTCATTAAAACTTTTAACCCATGCAAATAATTGCTTTTACATAGAAATAGTTAAACATAATACTAGTTTAAATAATTAGTTTATTTATTATTTTTGACTATTCTGGCAGCTCGTTTTTTAAAGCACTTGAGTAAGCAACTAGAGCTGTTTTACTAACCGCCGTTAAAGCTTCTAATCTTTTGATTTCGTTTTGAACAAATTGCAAGCTTGCTAATTGCTCTTTTGCGTTATCACTTAAATCATCTAAATTGTAGTCTTTACCATCGATAGTAACATTTGGCATTTTTTTAAATAATTAAATAAATTAATTTTTTACTTTAGCTTACGGATGCCTAATTGTCCAAATTGTTTTGTTATATTTCGCATTCAAGTTATTTGATTGCGGCGTCAAAAAATACTAGTTTCCTCTGCAAATATTAGTTTATTTTCTGATGACTCGGAAAATCCCATCAATAATTCACTTCTGTTCTCTAGCCCAACCTCTAATTGCTTTGACCAATAATTAAATCCATCAATATCAGGCTCTCTTTCTAAAATATTATTATATAGAGCTGTAATATATTTTTTATTGCTTATTTTGTTCCCATATAAATTAATGAATTCATCAGAAAGAATAAATGAATTTGCTATGTTCCGGTATGTATCTTCACCAGAAATATTTTTTTCTGTCCAATATTGTAATCCATCTTTATCAGGAAAACGACCAAATGCCGCGTTGTAGAGTCTATATATTTTTCGGCTTATTTCACTTTCTTCTGAGATTAAATTAAAAACACCTATTATATCTTTCTTCACATCAATGGATTTGTCCGTAAATACTAGAGTGTCAACTAGAGTTATTTTTTCTTCACCTATTTCTGTCTTGATTATGTATTCATTCTCTGGAGTTCTCTTATATTTATATTCATAACTTTTATTGTCGTAATTAGTTTTTCCTGAATCATCTTCTCGCCCCCAAATACTGATAAGTGCATTTAAATCAGTCTTTGAAAACCATGTGCTCCAACCACTCTCGCTGATATTATAGGACATTATAGTATCATTTGAATCCCATGATTTGTTTTTTGGATCATCATATGGATGACTTAATCCCAGTGAATGTCCAATCTCATGAATAATAGTGTTGGTATCCATGTTTATATTAATTTCTCCTGTTAAAGGTGAATCTTTCCAAAAAATATCCCACCAAGAACCATTAATAGTACTTTGGTTAATAGCCTGCCCAACCACATCTTCTTTGAAATTTGATGAATAATTAATATGATAAATATCCAACATCGAACCATTATTGTGAAGCATTTCTTGAAAATCAAGATCAATAATTGGATCTAATGTTTGAAATGTATTTCTAATAAAGTTTTTTTCTGATAAGTTGTGACCTACATTATAAATATCTATAATGCCAGTTTTATAAAAGTTCTCGTTGGCAATCTTTATATATCTGTCTATTGAACTCCAGCCATTTGTATCATCAATATAATATGTAAGAAGTTCATTATTAGATATAGTTTCTTTGGTGTGAGAAACATTAGAATTACTTATTAGTCCATTAAAAGAAAGCTTCAATTATTCTGATAGATAATAGATAAATATTATTATATTATTTCATATACTGCGCTTCTTTTTCAGCTATTTTTATATCATTTTCTACCATTTCAGATATTAACTCGGTTAGTGAGGTTTTTGGTTCCCATCCAAGTTTTTCTTTTGCTTTCCTAGGATCACCTTGAAGAGTTTCAACTTCAGCAGGTCTATAAAATTTGGAATCTATCTTGATTACTGTCTTATGATTATCTTTTCTTTTACCAACTTCATTTATTCCTTTACCCTCCCAACATATACCTTCCCATCCGAGTTTTTTAGCTGCAATTTCTATGAATTCTCTAACTGAAGTCATTTCTCCAGTTGCAATCACATAATCTTCAGGATGATCTTGTTGTAGCATTCTCCATTGCATTTCTACATAGTCTTTTGCATGTCCCCAATCTCTTACTGAATCAATATTGCCCATGACTAAATGATCTTGAAGGCCAAAATTTATTCTTGTTAAACCCCTTGTTATTTTTCTTGTGACAAATGTTTCACCTCTCCTCGGTGATTCATGATTAAAAAGTATTCCATTGCAAGCAAACATTCCATATGATTCTCGGTAGTTTACTGTTATCCAGTAAGCGTATAGTTTAGCTACTCCATATGGACTCCTTGGATAGAAACGAGTATTCTCAGATTGGGGCGTTTCTTGAACAAGTCCATATAGCTCCGATGTACTTGCTTGATATATTCTTGTTGTTTTAGTCATTCCCAAGATTCTCACTGCTTCAAGAATTCTTAGTGGTCCAAGTGCATCTGTCTGTCCCGTATATTCAGCTGATTCGAAACTTACTTTTACATGACTTTGAGCACCTAAATTATATATTTCATCTGGATTTACTTCCTTAATAATACGCATAATATTTGTGCTATCTGTAAGGTCTCCATAGTGAAGAACTAATTTATTTGATTCTTCATTTTTGATTAGAGAATCTATTAAACTGGTATTAACTTGACTTGACCTTCTTATGATTCCATGAACGTTATATCCTTTATTAATAAGTAATTCGGCAAGATAACTACCGTCCTGCCCAGTTATACCGGTGATAAGAGCAGTTTTATTTGGACTCACTATATCCTCTCAATAAAATTTAATGCATACTACCTTACCGATGATTATCTCAAAAGATAATTGATTTTTAATTCTTTCTTTTGGACTTATATGCAATGTCTTGTGTATTCTTTTTGCTTTTGTTTGTAAAAAATACTTAATGGAAGAATCTAATTTTTCATCTATTGGAAATGCACTTATCTTTTTGATCGTATAATATTAGTACTTTATATTTGTTTTTAATGTTTGGTCAGTTACTAGGCGATCCAAATAAGCGTAAGTTAAAAAGTTATTATCCAATTGTTGCAGATATCAATAGTCTGGAGGAAAAGTTAATTAATCTAAGTGATGACGAACTTAGAGGTCGTACTGGTGAGTTTAGACAAAGTTTAGAAAAAGCTACTAATTATACAGATCAGATTAAAATATTGGATGATCTTTTACCAGAAGCATTTGCAACAGTAAGAGAGGCCTCTAGAAGGGTTTTAGGCATGCGGCATTTTGATGTTCAGCTTATTGGTGGGATGGTTTTGCATGAAGGTCAAATAGCTGAGATGAAAACGGGCGAGGGAAAAACCTTGGTTTCTACTTTGCCAAGTTATTTAAATGCTTTAACGGGTAAAGGTGTTCATGTAGTTACCGTAAATGACTACCTAGCAAGAAGAGATGCAGAGTGGATGGGACAAGTCCATCGCTTTCTAGGTTTAAAGGTGGGTTTAATTCAACAAGAAATGAATCCAATTGAAAGAAAAAAAAATTATTCATGTGACATAACATACGCGACTAATTCTGAATTAGGTTTCGATTATTTAAGAGATAATATGGCTGCGGATAAGTCAGAAATTGTTCAAAGAGATTTTCAGTTTTGTGTGATTGATGAGGTTGATTCAATTCTGATAGATGAGGCTCGGACGCCCTTGATTATTTCAGGACAAGTTGATCGTCCTCAGGAGAAATATCAAAAGGCTGCTCAGGTTGTTTTGGAATTAAACCGAGCTTCTGAGTTAGGGAAAGATGGAATTGATCCCGAAGGTGATTATGAAGTTGATGAGAAACAAAGGAGCTGTATTTTGACTGATGAGGGATTTGCTAAAACAGAAGAACTTTTAGAGGTTAATGACTTGTTTGACCCTAAAGATCCATGGGCTCATTACGTTACTAATGCTTTGAAGGCCAAAGAACTCTTCACAAAAGACGTAAACTATATAGTGCGAAATGGCGAGGCTGTAATCGTTGACGAGTTCACTGGACGGGTAATGCCAGGAAGGCGATGGAGTGATGGACAGCATCAAGCAATAGAAGCTAAAGAAAATTTAGCTATTCAGCCTGAAACTCAAACTTTAGCTTCAATTACTTATCAAAATTTCTTTCTTCTTTATCCTCGTCTGTCTGGAATGACAGGTACTGCAAAAACAGAGGAAGTTGAATTTGAAAAGACTTATAAATTACCCACCACTGTTATTCCCACTAACAAAAAAGTTTCCAGGGAGGATTGGGTTGATCAAGTTTTTAAAACTGAAAGTGCAAAGTGGCGAGCTGTTGCCAAAGAGACCTCATTCATCCATAAACAAGGTAGACCAATACTAGTTGGCACAACAAGTGTTGAAAAAAGTGAATTATTAAGTTCTTTGCTTTCTGAAGAAGATATTCCTCACAACTTATTAAATGCTAAGCCTGAAAATGTAGAGAGAGAATCAGAGATAGTTGCTCAAGCAGGTAGACAAGGAGCGGTAACTATAGCAACTAACATGGCTGGAAGAGGTACAGATATAATTTTGGGGGGGAATAGTGAATATATGGCCAGACTCAAAATAAAACAGCTTTTAAGTGCACGTCTAGTTAAACCTGAGGAAGGTCATAAGCCTCCACTTCCATTGCAAAGAGATCAATCTTCACCAGGTTTTAAAACTTTAAATAATAAAGATGAACTACACAGCAGCAAACAAAAAAGTTCATTAAATAATATTTTTCCAGTAGTTTTGTCAGATACAACTGATAAGGAACTTGCTCAATTAGCCGCAAAACTAGTTCAAGATTGGGGAGATAGAGCTTTGACCTTAGTAGAGTTGGAGGATCGTCTCGCAACTGCTGCAGAAAAAACACCAACTAAAGATGAAAATATTTTGGCTTTAAGAAGAGCAATTCGTCTCATAAAAGAAGAGTACGAGGTCATTACTAATACTGAAGAAAAAGTGGTCATTGATGCTGGAGGCCTTCATGTGATTGGGACAGAGCGTCACGAATCAAGAAGAGTTGATAATCAATTGAGAGGTAGAGCTGGAAGACAAGGTGATTTAGGAAGTACTAGATTTTTTCTATCGCTGGAAGATAATTTACTGAGAATATTTGGAGGAGATCGAGTAGCAGGTCTCATGAACGCATTTAGGGTTGAAGAGGATATGCCAATTGAGTCTGGAATGCTAACAAGATCTTTAGAGGGCGCTCAGAAAAAAGTTGAAACCTACTATTACGATATTAGAAAACAAGTTTTTGAATATGACGAAGTAATGAATAACCAAAGAAGAGCAGTTTATAGCGAGAGAAGAAGAGTACTTAAGGGGCAAGAATTAAAATCTCAAGTGATTGCTTATGGTGAAAAAACTATGGGAGAAATAGTAGATGCATATATCAATGAAGATTTACCTCCTGAAGAATGGGATCTTGAAAAATTAGTAGCCAAAGTACAGGAATTTATCTATCTTTTAAATGACTTAAATAGTTCAGATTTAATAGGTTTAGACAGTAACCAATTAAAAGGTTTTTTGCAAGAACAAATGAGAAATGCTTATGATCTCAAGGAGGCACAATTAGAAGAAACACATCCTGGGATCATGAGAGAAGCTGAAAAGTTTTTTATGCTTCAACAACTGGATACACTTTGGAGAGAACATCTTCAATCAATGGATTCTTTACGTGAATCTGTTGGCTTAAGGGGTTATGGACAAAAAGATCCATTAATCGAGTATAAAAATGAAGGTTATGATATGTTTTTAGAGATGATGATTAATTTTCGTAGAAATGTTATTTACTCAATGTTTATGTTTCAACCAACAACAAAAAAAGTCGAATCATAAATAATAATGGGATGTAAATGTCATCACTAAATTCTACTGAACTACAGAAGTTATACATAGCATTCTTTGGTAGACCATGTGATCCTTCAGGAATGAATTATTGGCAATCTAAATTGAATGAAAAAGTAAATTTAGTAGATATAGCTAAATCATTATCAATACAAGATGAATATAAGCAAAATTTTTCCAACTCTAGTTCTGTTGAATTTAAAATAAATCAATTATATTCCAATTTGTTTTCAAGGAAAGCAGATTTTGATAGTTTAAACTATTGGTCTCAAAAAATTAAGAAAGACGAATTAAATATCTACGATTTAGTATTGATTTTGATCCTTAAAAAAAACGATAAAGAAAAACAAAATAATAATCTTTCCTCAGAGGATTTCGCAATTCTTGAAAAAAAAGTTAAAGCAGCTGAATTATTTACTGATCAAATCAGTACAAGTATTAGTTGGATTAACTTATATCAACCAGAGTCTATTAATCCTTGGATATTAGGGAAAGCTCTTCAAGTTGGCAGAAATTATTTAAATCATGTAGATCTTAATTATGAGTTAAATCATTATTCAATATATGAAATCCTTCAGAAAATGAGCTCTGAGAAAATTAATGTTTTAACAAAGCCAATAATAAAAATAACTAACTTATCTTTGACAATTCCAATTGCTTTTAAACATGATAAAAAGTTATCTAATCTCTTGACAAAAGGTGTTCTGAATTCATTGATTGGTGGCCAATTAGTCAAAAATGAAAAGTCTGCAAAGGTTGAGGCTTTAAGTGGAATAAATCTGACTATTATGAATGGAGAAAGAGTTGCTTTGATAGGTCATAACGGCTCTGGTAAGACAAGTTTCTTGAAGATAATCTCTGGTATCTATATGCCTACCCAGGGTGAATTAGATGTTAAAGTTGAGGTGTATCCTATGCTTCAAAAAAGTTTTTTAACTAGTACAGATCTCACTGGTATTGATGCAGCTAAGGCACATTATTTATTAGTAAATAAAAGTTTGAATGGTTTTGAGGAATTTCTTGAGGATATTATAGATTTTTCTGGACTAGGCGAGTTTATTTCTCTACCAATTAAAACTTATAGTGAAGGAATGAGTGCTAGATTAATTTTCTCAATCTTGACATCAATCCCACATGATTGCTTGGCGATAGATGAAGGATTTGGTACTGGTGACACTGATTTCTTTGACAGAGCTGAGAAGCGTATGAAATCTTTTATGAATTCATCAGGTACGCTTATACTTGCAAGTCACTCTGAATATCTTTTGAAACAGTTTTGCACAAGAGGTATTGTTTTTAATCATGGATCTGTTGTTTATGATGGCTCTCTAGATGCTGCGTTAAATTATTATCACACTCATGACTATTTACATAGCAATGATAATTGATGATTTTAAGTTTGCTATAAACAATAGACAAGTTTGGTGGTATACAGCTACATCTAGAACAAGAGCAAGATTTGCAAGAACGACCTTAGGTAGTTTTTGGCTTGGATTTTCAAACTTACTATCAATATCTACTTTGGGTTTTGTATATGGGACTGTTTTTAAAGTTGATGATTTCAGTTCTTATTTTGTATATCTAGGTATTGGCTTGGTTATTTGGAATACAATTTCTTCAGCTATTTGTATGGCTCCTAGCCTTTTTTCTAATAACTCGTCAAATATCAAAAATATGAACTTGAAGCCATTATTTTATACATTAGAAGAGTGGGCTTTTCAAATTCAAACTTTCTTCCAGTCTTTTTTACTGGTTTTCATTGTACTTTTATTTTTTAAACCTGTATTACTTATCAATACATTTACAGTATCATGGATTCCCATGATTAATTTTATTTTATTTATTTATTGGTTTCCGTTGCTTCTTTGTTTGATGAGCATAAGATATACGGATCTAGCTCAACTAGTTCCAATAATTATGCAAATAGTTTTTTTAACTTCTCCAATATTATATAGAAAAGAGAGTTTAGGTAATATTAGTTGGATTACTGATTTGAATATATTTTATAGAATTTTAGATCCTTTAAGAGTCAGTATTAATAATGGTTTTGTTGATTATACAGAGTCATTATTAATATTAATAATTAATCTGATAGGTATATATTTATCTTTAAGATTTTTAAATAAAAGCAGTCGAAAGTTACCGTTCTTGGTTTAACAATACTATTGATTTTTATCTAATATTTCTTTATTTTTCCCTATAAATTCGATTATTTCTTTGTCTTTTAAATTTTGTGATTCTCCTTG
>CETG01190937.1_pt1 | contig 11815 bp, 11 predicted proteins | sample 361471 | NCBI WGS metagenome assembly CETG01 (sample SAMEA2622696, study PRJEB7988) | marine metagenome | isolation source: saline water (ENVO:00002010), including | reverse complement strand
GATTTGGATAATTATCAATTTTACTTTTAGCTTTTCTTCTATTTAGAGACATAGGGTATGATGGAATATCTCTTATTCTTGGATTAATACCAGAAGGATCATAAGCATGCTTGAATCTTAAAATAAAACTATTTAATGGGATCAAAGAGTCGCTAGATAACCTATATTGGAATATATCTTTATCCTGGTCTAAAAAAACCTTTTTCATCAGTAAGGCTTTTTCTAACCACTCTCTTAATACACTATCAGATTCATTAATCATTTCAGAGTTGTCTAACTCGTCTAGTTCCTCATAGTCATTATCAATATCATAAAGCATTTCATCTAAAGTATCCGAATTACTAATATCTCTTAACTCTCTCTCGACTATACCATCAACACCCTCAAATTTATTGATTGCAAGAAGGATTGCTTCGATGCCTAATGAGTATAAACTGGTTTCAGAGTCCTCATTTTTCTTAAGAAATGACATCTCTTTTTCAATTAAATATTGTAAACTTGCAATAGATCTATCAAAAATCTTCAAGGAAGATGATAGAAGGTTTATCCACTCAGTTTCATATATATTAGAATTATTTCTCAGAACAACAGATTTCAAATTCCCTGATCCATATCTATCCAAACGACCAATGCGTTGTTCAATACGGTTAGGTTCCAATGGTAAATCATAATGAATTAACGTTTTGTTCTTGCCCTGTAAATTTAGGCCTTCTTCAGCATCTCTATTGCATATTAATACTTTGATTTTTTTATTATTTTGAAAGTTGGAAATTATATCTTCAAATGCCATTTCATTCTCATCAGTTAATGTTTCAACAATAAAACTTTCTTGATTTAACTGACTTTTTAGCATTTTTTGCGATCTTACACTGGAGCAAAAAATTATAAATTTTTCATTTTTGGGTGATAAAGAAAAATATTTATCTAATTCATTTATACCAAAATATTCTCTTTCAAAATTTTCCAAATAAAATTTTATATTTTTTAATATTTTTGTCTCTTCAGAATCTGAAACAAGTAAAGCTTTTTCAAAAAAAGATTTATCTAAATCTTTGATGGATGATCGAGAAATAATATGTTCTATTAAATGAAAAAATTTCTTTGAATTTAAATTCTTTATCTCCTCGTTTTTCTCATTTTCATAAAGATAATTTCGCCATTTTTCAATTTCTTCCATTAACTTTTCAGTTGAATCACTTGTCACGTCAATGATTTCTACTCCAAGACGATCGGGTGTTAAACCTTTTACATTTTTTCTTCTATTCTTTAAAATCCTCTTATCTAATTTATAAGATTCTATTACATGATTTTTTAAAATATTTATTTGTTTGCAATATTCTTCATCATTTTCATCAGGAACGGTTTGAATAATTTTTCTTAAATTATCCGTATGTTCTTGGAGAAGATCATCTTCTAGGAATGTTTTTTTAAAATAACTTAGACTATTACCGATAGTAAAAACATTTTCTGGTATTAAATTGGTTGTATGAAATGCTAAATCTTTTCGGATTTCTAACATTTCTTTGAATTTTTTCTTACTTTGAATTGGAAAAATTAATGGGTCTAAAAGATGTAATACATCAAAAAAACCATCCTCATTATTTAAAACAGGTGTTGCAGAAAGAAGAAGCATTCTATTAACATTTATTTTGCTTTTCAGAATATCGTATAAGTCTAAATTATTTTTTAGGTGATGAGCCTCGTCTACTACTATCATTCCAACATCATTAATATGATTTTGTATTTCCGAAATTTCATCAAAACCATAAATAAAAATTGATTTAGATATTTGTGGTCCTAAGGAAAATTTTTTTGCTAATTCATTTTTCCACTGTGATACTATTGTTTTTGGTGTTATGACAATAATTTTATGAGAAGACGGTTCATCAAGTACATACTGTCTTATAATAACACCAGCTTCGATTGTTTTCCCTAACCCAACTTCATCAGCAAGTAAATATCTTTGCACTGGATCTTGTAAAACTCTGGTAATAACTTCAATTTGATGAGGTTCTAAATCGATTAAAGAAGAAATTAATGCTGGTATTCCAATTGAAATTGATCTTTGTTTTATAAAGTTTCTTAAATAGTCTCTTCTTTTATCAGCAAAAAACCTTGTTTCATTAAGTTTATTTCCAAGGAAGATTGAAGGATCATTAATTGGTTTGTTCCATCTAACATATATTTCAGATTGATCTAAAAAATCTGGTTCTGAGTTAGGAAATTTAGCCTCGATATTTCCATCTCCTCTGTCTTGTAGAACGCGACCTATTTTCCATTTATTAGTTTCTTGGTTCTTTAGATAAATTCTCTGTTGTTTAAAAAGCTGTGCCCTTTCTAATATGTTGTTGGGTACTTCTACTTCAAATCTAGTATTCTCAAATGGGTGATCAAAAAATTCTATTGTCGCAATATCTTCATTATTGTTAATGATTTTGGCTATTCCCAAGTTAAAAAGTTTTTTATCATTACTTTCATTAACTCTTACTAAATCACCAATTTCAATTTCCATAAGCAACTCATTAAAGATTTATCTTATAATTTAAACCAAATATTCAAATATTTGTTAAGTTTAAAAACTTATGATTATAATTTAAATATTTTTTACTATACTATCCTTTTAAATCATGAAACTTTTTTGCCATAGTAGGATTATTATTAGTTAATTTTTTAATGGTTACCTTGTTAGCCTTTTCATTTGCTAACCTAAGATTGTTTTCAGATTTTTGAAGTTGTTCTTTTGTATTTTGTAAATGTTTTATAGAGGCATCAATTTCCCTGATTGCTTTATTAAATTGATCTGAAGCAAGTCTATAATTATATCCAAAACTTTCTTTAAAATTTTCAAGAGATTTCTCAAAATTAGTAATATCTAAGTTTTGTTCCTTAATAATTGCTAACTCTTTTTTATATTTAAGTGTGTTTAATGATGCATCTCTTAGTAAAGTTATAATTTGAATAAAATACTGTGGTCTAATAACATACATTTTTGGATATCTATGGAAAACATTTGCAATGCCAGTGTTGTAAAATTCATTATCTCTTTCTAGAAAAGATACAAGCACAGCATACTCACAATTTTTTTCATTACGATCTTTATCTAACTCTTTAAAAAAGTCTTCATTTTTACTTTTAGTTTTAGTTAAATCACTCTCATTTTTCATTTCAAACATAATTGATGTTATTTCAATATCATTCTCATCATATTCTCTATAAATATAATCTCCTTTACTACCTGAACTAGCATCATTATCTTTTTCAAAATAAGCTCGAGGAAACGCTGTTGCTCGTAATTTATTAAACTCAATTTCACAATGTTGTTCTAAAGTTTCACCAAGAATTTTTGTTGATTGTCTCGCTTTCATGTCCTTTAAACGATCAATAACATCGTCTTTTTCTGACAATTTGTTTTCATATTGTTGTCTTATGTTAGTTTCTGAAAGTTTTGTTTGAATTTTAAAATTTTGAATTTCATTCTTTAAATCATCTTTCTCTTTTTCTGTTTTTCTTACAGCTTTTTCAATATCACTTTTGGATATAAGTTTTTGATGTTGAAGTTGGTGTTGAAGACTTTCTTTCTCTCTTTCATTTTCTTGTAATCTACTTTTATGACTGGATTTTAAATTTTCTATTTCTAATGCCTTTTCAGTCTTAAGTTTTTGTAATTCTAATTCTGAATCCTTTTTAGATTTTTCAACAGCATAATACTTTTCTTTATCAGCATCCTTCAGCCTTTTTTGAAGTTCATTCTCAAATTCACTATTGTGAACTTGTTTTAATATTTCTGCGTATCCTGCCTCATCTATTTTGAAAGCTTTTTTGCATTCTGGGCAAATAATTTCATTCATTTTATAATCTCCAATGAAACAAAAATTCAATTAATTATTCTAAAAATACGGTCTCCAAATATCATCCCATTCTTTGATTTGGTCATTGCCATAATCATCTAATTCATTTGGTGTATAAATATCAAAAGGAGCATCCTTGTTCTCAATAAATTTAACATCTATTTCTGTTCCATCTGTATTCCAATTTGATTCTTTATATAATTTCTCTTTCGAAAGAGATTTAAATTTTTCCAAAGCTTCATTACTACTAGATGCCTCTACCTCAAAATGGCCATGAACAATATCTTTCCAGTCAATTCTATATTTGTCCAACTTTCTCTCCATTTGTATTTTATAATTTCAACTTCAAATTATAACTTACAATAATTTTTGAATTTAATAAAATTTAAATCTGATACTAAAATATTTGTATGATATGAATATTTAAATAATGACAACATTAACTCCAATTCATATTTGTTCACTTGATGCAGCAAAAGAGTTAGAACTCTCATTGTACGATGGTGTAATTACTATCGAAGATAGTAATGTTAGAGATCCTTTAAGAATTTATAGTGATCATCCTAAGCAATTAATCCTTTGTTTTGATGACATTAATGAGCCAATTGATGAATATATTGTGCCACAAGAGAGTCACATTAAAAGAGCTATTAAATTTTCAAATAATATAGTAGGAGGGTCCTTATTAATTCATTGTCATGCTGGAATTAGCAGATCATCTGCTATTGCTTTAGCAATCATTGCCAATAACGATGGCATTGGTAATGAAATAAAATCTATAAAAACACTTGAATATATTAACCCTAATTGCAGACCTAATAAATCAATTGTTCGTTTAACAGACGATTTATTGAAAAGAAATAATATGTTATATAAAAACGTATTTAGGGTTTTAGGTTATAATTAAATACAATGGTAATGTTTAACAACATTTCTAATATGTGGACACTGAAATATTAAATATTTTCAAGCAAATTCATATAATAGAGGGATATATATTTTCATTTGCTTATAAGTAAAGTTAATTGAAGTGCAAATACCAAAAATAAATTTTGATAAAGATACATTTCATTTTCAGGACATTTTAAAAGAAGAAGTTTTACAAGTACTTAATCTTCTGTAGGCTATCTAATTTCAATTCAATATTAGTAATATCGTATCGGGTCGAAACACTGTTTTATGCTTAAGTTAACTTGTAAATTTCTCTATTAATTTTCTTTTATCCCAGAAATGCATCAACTCAATTCTTCCTTTTGTCTTTATGAAGACCCTTCTAGCAACTTTTCTTTCTCTTTTTTGAATGATGTAATCTTTTCTTTGCAGTTCAAAATAATGTTTCCTTTGAATTTCCTTTTGTTTATTTTTAAAAGCTGTTTTTTCTCTTATTGGAAGAAAGCCTAGGAAACCTGATAGTCCTTTATTAAGTTTTGCTCTTACTGTTCTTTTGAGCACTTTGAATCTTGGGGAAATGTGTCTTGGCATCAAAGAATATAGTACTTTGAGTTTTTTATAACTTAAACTGTCAAGATCAGTAATTACTTCATCAATAACTTTATTTGGAATAATAAATATCGGAAAATCAAGCCTTTCATTAATAATATCATCAAGAACATCCGGTTTTGTTTTTAAATATTTATTAACTTTTGCGCGGAGCTTTTCGTTCTTAATTTTTCTCCTTGTCAATAATACTGCGTGATCAATCTTGGTTTTATTTTTTTTGTGTTGTGCGACCTTCTGATCTCTTTCCATACGTTTTAAATGTCTGGCAGTAACTATCTGATCATTTCTGTATTGATGTGCAAATTCTTCGTAATTTTTAACAGTAGAAAATCTAGAACATCTAAAAGGTGTATAATCATTGTTTCTATTCTTAAAAGTCCAGTCAAGCAGATCTGGTGTAACTAATCTTCTTTCCTCCAGTTCCTTAAAAACAGACGCAGCAGGTGATGCAGATCCATACTGTTTATATTTTTCCATTAGAACTATCCCTTTATAAAGATAGATTTTCTGATAGTCATCAAGGTTAAGTTTTTCTGCTTTATTTGTCCACCGACCATAACCATTTATATCTGTATGTATTATGAAATCTTCAAAGCCGTATATTAATGTTTTAAGGTTTGTTTCAGATAAGTTTTCTTCGTATCCAAATAATTGAAGAAGATAATTAATTTCAAGACAGTGCGAACAAAACTCTCTAGCTACTTGTTTATAACTTCCCTGAAATGTTTTTTCCTTAAAAACTTCAAAAGAGTCTCTGGGCAGGTGTCTTCCAAAATCTTTTTCCAGATACTTTTTAAATTGCTGCCAGTTAAAAGGTTTGGGTTTTGACATAATTTAATATTAAACAAAATTATTTTAGAAGGTAAATACAGGGTTTTAAAATTAATAAATTTATTTTTATGACTTTCACTAACTAGTCCAAGACACCACAGTCTAATCCACGTAATAATGCCTCTTTTTTAAAGAACTCAATTATATCAAAATCAAAGTTTTCCCATTTCTTTACATTTTGACCATTCTCTTTAACTTCTCTAGTTGCAACCCAGCAAAATTTTTCATTTGGTATCTCTCTAATTTGTTCTAGTTCTGGTGGCATCTCTGGTGTACTAAAGGCTTTCTGGTTGTTAGTTAGAAGAATTAAAACAAAACCTATTTGAAGTATGAGTTTCATTACTCAAACCCTAAATAATTAATCTATATAAAGCAATAAAGTGATAGTAACTGTTTGCTCCAATGACTAATATTGAAAATGTAAAAGCTATTACTTTTAAGATAATGTTTGGAATACATAGTAATGCAGCAAACGGGGCAGATACTAAAATCATTAAATCTGAAATATTTAACTGCGAATAAAATTGCCCACCCGGTATCATAAACCTTAACCAATCACAAACACTTCCATAAGCAAGTATATCTAAAGTTAATCCACCAATACCCCCTAGCAAAATTACTGCGAAGATAGTCTGTGACTTTGTGTGAGTTTTTAGAAGATATTTATAAAGAACATATGAGAAATAAATTAAAATAAATACTGAAGGTAATCTGTAAATAGTTGGTTCTGAACCATCTACAAAAAACCCACCAAAATTATATTTAGGATTATCTAAATATAAAATATTATTTATGATTGTATATGGAAGTTTTATAGGAATATTTTCAGTACGAAAAAGGTATGCGAGATACAAGTTTCCAAATGCTAAAGAAGTCCCAATTAAAGAAAATAAATATTTCACTTTCTTTTTATATAATATTGTTTGGTTATTGATAATATTAAAAGAACACTTACGATTAACTAAGAAGTTCTAAGTTATTTTAATATATATTTTTATTGAACAGAATATGCCAAAATATAGTTTAAATTCTGATACCTCTAAAGTCCTTACAGATGAATTACTCCAACATCTATTAGAACAATTTCCTTTAGGTAATTCAGTTATACATGGTAAAGAACACTGGATGCGAGTTCTTTATAATGGAAGAATGATAGCTAATGAAATAGGTGCTAATTTAAATGTTGTAGAGTTATTTGCTGTTATGCATGACTGCCAAAGAGATAATGAACATTATGATTTGGAACATGGCAGAAGGGCAGCAGAATACGTGCATAAAATCCGAGGTAAGTTGTTTGATATTACAGATAAAGAAACTGAACTATTGGTTGAAGCATGTAAGTATCATTCAGATGGTTTGGTTGAAGGTGATATTACTATTCAGACATGCTGGGACTCAGATAGACTTGAATTAGGAAGAGTTGGAATTAAGCCTTCACCTAAAAGGCTATGTACTGAGTTTGCAAAGAGGCAAGATGTTATTGAAGCTGCCTATAGAAGGTCAATCAATAATTAATTTTCTACTCTCTTACATCTTCCATTCCAGCTTAATGAATAATGTGTCATTTCCCCTTTTTCAGGACCAGACATGTGAATACTTTCTACTGAGTTAATCACATCATCATTTTTAAAAATTACAGTATTCAGAATTATATTTGGATGTTCTTTCTTGTTATGATTGGCAACAATCACATGCTCATTGTTTTGTATCACTTCATGAAAAGAAACAACAGGATCTTTACCTTCAATTTTACTCGTTCTAATCAAATCTCCATTAACAGCAAATTTAAAATTGAAGTTTACACTACTAAACATTTTTTTTACCTCTTTAGATACACTTTTTAAGTCATGAGGATAATCAAGTGGGACAGTTTCGCCGTCATTATTCTTATGAAAGACTTTTTCACTGACCCAAGAATATCTGCAGTTATATTCTTCTTTAGGATTATAATCACTTTGATATTCTGCTCTTAAGGGAGAAACAAGAGTATAAATAATAAGAAATGTTATTAATGTTAAATATCTCATGCTTATTACTCTAATAAACTATAAGGCAGGAAAATGTTTTAATAGTGATTTTTTTAGGTAATGAAACCAATGTTCATGATAAGTGGACTCATATTAATCTAATAATTATCTAGAAAAAATATAGCTGTCATTGTCTTTTAATATCATTTCAAAACACCATATATCAATAATACAATAGTAAGAGAGATCAAAAATTGGCTACTATTCAGGATATTTGTTTGATCAGTGACAGGGCATCAAAAGTATTGAATAATCTAGGGTTTTGTTCTGATAAATATTCAATTATTTATGGCCTCGAGAAGTCAGCACATAAAATTTTTTATGAGGAAACTGGTTATATTGATGAGAATAGTACCGACGAAGAATGGAGCAGTGATGAAAATTATTGGGGTACCAAGTTTCAATCATTGATTGCAAATGCAATTGATAATTCAAAGAACAGGAGAGATACATTTGAATTACTTTTCAATAAAATAAAAAGTTTTGATAATTTTATAAAAAAAGATGAAGTCTTTCCTGATGACAAAAAAATTAATTATCTTTTTTCATCTGTTGATAAATTTGTAGACTTTGACCCTCATGAAAATGTTTTTATCAATTCAAATGTAAATATTAAATGGATTGAGGATTTCTCTCCAACTTATGTACAACTGGCAATAGTTGCTTCACTTGTAAATAAGGTTTTAAATTAATCGTGTAGCAGTGTACTAAAAAATTAAATTTTTGTAATTTTAAATTATAATTACTAGAAATTTCAAATTTTACATTAATCAATTACACTGCTACACCAATCTTTTCTCTGATATGTAATAACCAGCATTATTTCTTCTAATTACATAATCTGAATTGTTTGCAATACCTCTTATTCTTGCATTGAACCTTTTTTGTGGTGGAAAAAAATGTTTCGGATAATTATCCTCGACCCATGAACAAAAATCTCTATACGCATTTTTAAAACTGTAATTGTAATTCTTTTTTATATTTTCCTCAAAATCACCCCTGTCGAACCATTCAAGTATTACATCAGCCTCTTTAAACCATTCTTCAGTCGCATTAGAAACCACAGAGGGTATTTCATATCCACCATTTTGAATCACCTGCTCTAAACCCTTAACAGACAATGCAAGAAAAACATTACTTTCTTCATTTAGTATCTTATCAGCAATCATCGGTATCTGTTCACTTTTTGGGATACTTCTTTTGAAGGGTATAACATTCATCCTTCTCTCTATGCCAGCATCTACACCATCAATGAAATTGGGTAGTTCATTAGTAGCAAACAGATGAATAGCTCTCGGGATAAAGTTAAAAACATGTTTATAAATAACTTTAGCTGTGACTGTTTCACCTGTTATTACAGCTTTCATCTTATCTGATGTTATGGCCTGTGATCCTGATAATTCGTCTGTAATATTAATGCTTTTCCCAGAGAGATCAGCAAGATATTGTTCTTTATTCAGGTCACTTGGAGGAATTGATGTGCAAACTGTCTTAGGTAGGAAATGTTTTAGAAGTTTTAAAAATTGAGATTTTCCATTCATGGCTGTAGGTCCATATAAAACAAAAGCTTTTGGGGAAGATAAATGGGTTGAATAACTAGAACAGGCTACACCTGATATCTGGAACAAAAGTTTGATAAGGCTTTCCTTTGAACGTTCATCTTGAAAACAGCCATCCAGGAATATTTTCAAAAAGCCACCTATACATAGGTTCTGATCAGGTTGCCATGTAGATTGAATTGTATGTCTTTGCCGATGAAGATGGTGATGTTCAAGCAAAGAGATAGAAGGCTTGTCTGTAACTCTAATAAAACCGGAAAGACAATTAATTCCTACTAAGCTCTCACTGAAGAAACCGGGTCTGGCACATATTGAAGAAAGCTCATTTAAAACTCCGTCTATAAAATTTTTATTTGATATAATAAATTTCTTTTTTTGAAATTGAAGACCATCCAGATCCTGGACCCATTTTCTGCATATATGATCTTCACATTTTTCCCAATGTGTTTTGCTATAGGTCCAGAAAAAACCTTCATCAAACACAAGTGGAGGTTTATTGAATTCTTTTCGGGCCTTTATATATTTAGCAATTTCGGTATGAGATCCTCTCGTTATTATAAAATCAGATTGACCGTTCCATCCGGCGTCTCTTGCTTTTGTGAATATCGTTTCAATTGATATTCTATCAGGTTTGAAAGTATTCCATTTCGAAAGAACATCCTCTTTCCCCTTAAAATTATAAGGAACGCTTCCATCAGGTCGTTTTTCTGACCATGACATGAAAATTTCAAAAGCTTTATCACTTTTTGTCGATTTCAAGGCCATCCCTACATAAATCCATTGATTATAGTCTTGCGGATCAAGAAATTTTAATGGATCAGCAATATTTTCAAGAATTTTATCATTCGTGTCATTACAGGTTGGCTTATAAGTTTTATTTTCAAATATATCTTTTCGGGGAAAAGGCTTTCCAAAAAATGTGAAGATCTTTTTTTCAATGATTACTTTCAGGTAATCTATCTGTTTAATATCAATGGGAGGCAGATCATTAATATTCATATCAATAATATTATCATCTGCCCATATATAATTTTTTCCTGTATTGGGATGGATACCTGAGATTACAGCCTGGTTGCCTTTTGAGAGAAACTCGACTTGGTTTTTTTCATCACCGTCAATATAGCTTTCTGTTGATGACTTGCTAAATGTTTTACCCTCTACTCTGAAAAACAATGCAGCTTTTGGGCTTTGTCCAATTCTTATAGGTGCATGGCCAATATTATCTTTAATAAATTTTATTACTTCAAAACTGAGATCTTTATTCATGATATCAATGTCAATGACACAAACTCTGCCAAGAAGAATTCCGATGCCGTGCTGTCTGTGATCTTTGATAAGTTTTTGGTATTGATCTTGATCTATTTTATCGAAATTAGTCCATCCTTTAACAGCCGGTCTTTTCTGCTTCTCAAGAATAGGTATGGGATAAAAGCCGTTATCCAGAAGTCTTTCCGCATATTCATGAAAATATTGGAGATTAGTCATTGCTCTTCTCCATATATTGAAACCATTCATTGATTTTTTTAATTGAGAAGAGGGGAGTTCTGCCTGATGCTTTTATAGGTTTTGGAAAGTTTCTATTTTTAATCCATCTTTTAAGTGTGTCTTTATGGATATTGAAGCGTGAGCAGATTTCGTCCCTTGATATAATTTCATAAAGTTTGTGCATGCAAATTCTCCTTGCAATAAAATTGATAATTTTGGATTTGCATCGCTTTTCATGAGAAGTGGCAGCCTATGAACACCACTATGCGTATCTTTTGGTACTTTAATTTCAGTACTTCAGGCTGATCGTTCACCTTTATTTCAGAATTTTCTCTTAATACTGATACTTAATTATATCATGGTATATTAAGGTATGACAGGCCAAATTTAATTTTTTCTGGTCACATCTCCGTCACAACGGCAGCTCATTTCTTGACTTTTTAAGGTTTGCAGGCGAGAATCTAATAAATATTAACAGAGAGGTGTGATTAGCCTATAGCATTGAATTAACTTGTAAAAAGTGGTGCCCAGGGGCTGTCAATTTACCTGCCACAAGCACCAATCA
>CETG01159661.1_pt1 | contig 11815 bp, 10 predicted proteins | sample 361471 | NCBI WGS metagenome assembly CETG01 (sample SAMEA2622696, study PRJEB7988) | marine metagenome | isolation source: saline water (ENVO:00002010), including | reverse complement strand
AAGGTACTATACTAGCAATATTTGAAAATAGAGAAAAATTAATTGCCGATCTCGAAAAGATAGATGATCTTATTAAGACTGTTAAAATAGAAATTTCATTAAAGGAAGATCAAATAAAAAGATACGAGTATGCTTTAGATAAACAAGCATACTCTTTTGTTCAGTTATCTCAAAGAAAAGATGAATTATTAAAATTAAAAAAACAACAAATAAATAATATTGGAAATAAAAAAAACATTGAGATCGATCTCTTTAATTCAAAACTGAGAAGCCCAATTGATGGTTTCATTCTTTCCATTAACACAAGAGTGGGTGAAAGGCCTAAAAACGAAGGAGTCTTAGATATTGGTTCTAGTCAGAAGATGGAGGCTATTATAGAAGTTTATGAATCTGATATAGATAGAGTTTTTATTTCACAAAATGTTGAATTGATCAGTGAAAATGGTGGTTTTAAAAATACACTTAAAGGTAAAGTAAGTAGGATTAGTCCTCAGGTTAAGCAAAGAAAGGTTTTATCAACTGATCCAACAGGTGATGCTGATGCGCGTATTATTGAAGTTCTTGTAAAACTTAATGAAGAATCGATACGTTTGGTTCAGAATTACTCTGGTATGAAGGTAATTGCAAAATTCTTGCCATAATGAATTTTTCTTTTTTTAAATTTAGAAAAATACCTTTAGCTTGGTTGTTACTAACTAGGCAACCTCTAAGATTAATAGTTGCTATTGCTGGAATAAGTTTTGCTGGAATTTTGATGTTTATGCAATTAGGTTTTCGTGATGGTTTGTTTGATACCAGTGTAACTATTCATAAACTTTTAGATGCTGATCTTGTTTTAATAAGTCCTAGATCCAAAAGCTCTATAAGTATGAGTGGATTTCCAAAAAGAAGATTAATTCAAACTCTTGCTTTAAATGAAGTAGAAAAAACTGCACCTGTTAACTTAAATTATCTACTCTGGAGAAATCCAGAAAATCTTAAAACAAGATCGATATTGGCTTTAGGCTTTAATCCTTCTGATTCACTTCTTTTGAATAAGGGATTCTCAAACAAAAGTAATAGATTAAAGAATCCAGGAAGAGTAATCTTCGATAAGCTTTCGAGACCTGAATTCGGACCAATTGAGGAATGGTTTTTAAATAATCAGAAAGTTGAAACTGAGGTAGCAGGGAAAAGAGTAGTTGTTGAAGGTCTTGTTGAGTTGGGACCTTCTTTCGGGGCTGATGGAAACTTGATAACAAGCCGAGAAACTTTTTTAAGACTTTTCCCCGCAAATCCAAAAGGGAGCATTGAGATTGGTTTGGTGAAGCTTAAAAAAGGATCTAACGCAGCATTAGTTTCTAAAGTTTTGAATAATTCTCTTCCAAATGATGTCCGTGTTTTGACAAAAAATCAATTTATTCAATTCGAAAAAAATTATTGGAAAAATAGCACTGCAATTGGCTTTATATTTAGCTTGGGTGCCTTGATGGGTTTCGTAGTTGGTTGCGTTGTTGTTTATCAGATTCTTTATAGCGACGTAACCGACCATCTCCCTGAATATGCAACCTTATTGGCTATGGGTTACAGGCTAAAATCTCTTTTTATGGTAGTAGCTAGAGAAGGCTTCTTGTTAGCATTGTTTGGTTATTTACCTGCTTACTTTTCTGGACAAATACTCTACTCAATTATAAGAAATTCTACGAAGCTGCCGATAGTAATGGATGCTAATAAAACAATTCTAATTTTCGTATTAGTTTTAATAATGTGCATGGGATCTGCTGGTATAGCAATGCGTAAATTAGTTGACGCAGATCCTGCTGAGATTTTCTAATATTTTATTATAATATTATGGCAAAAATTGATTACAAAAAAATCAAAAATACTGACTTTTCAACTACTGTTTCAATAAATAATTTGAATCATTTTTATGGAAAGAATGAAAATAAAAAACAAGTTCTGAATAATGTAAATTTAAATATTGAGAAAGGAGAGCTAGTCCTTTTAAAAGGACCCTCTGGATGCGGTAAAACAACTCTTCTTACTTTAATAGGTGCTTTGAGAACCTGCCAATATGGAAATTTAAAAGTCCTGAATAATCAATTAAATGGAGCATCAATAAAAACAAGGCAAAGACTTAGGAGAAGCATTGGGATGATTTTTCAGGGGCATAATTTATTAAGATGTTTAACTGCTGAACAGAATGTTCAAATGGGTGCAGATTTAATAAAAGGTTTAACGTATTTACAAAGAAGAGAGATTGCTAGAAAATGGTTATCAGCAGTTGGTTTGGAGGATCATAATAAGAAATTACCAAGTAATTTGTCTGGAGGTCAGAAGCAGAGGGTAGCAATTGCAAGAGCACTATCTGCCAATCCAAAACTTTTACTAGCTGATGAACCAACTTCTGCTTTGGATAGTGTTACTGGAAGAGAAATAGTTACTCTTTTAAAAAAACTATCAAAAGAGCAGAATTGTTCAGTACTTATGGTTACACATGATCCAAGAATTTCTGATATGGCCGACAGGATATTAAATATGGAGGATGGTAAAATACATAGTGCACCTAGTGAGCTAGTATAGTTAAAAGTTAAAAATCTTATGTCTAAGAGAAGGAATCTAAAAAAGGAAAAGCAAGAGCGTAATCGTGCATATGCTAGAAAGTTTAAAAAAAGAAAACTTAGAAGTGATGGTAGGCCAGAGGGAGGCAATGTAACTGGTACAGCAAATAATGGTGGGGCTGCTGATTAGGAAATACTTTTGAAAATTTATATCCCAGATTTAATTTACTATCAAAATAATAAATGATTATGAATGTAAGTATTGTTATCCCAACTTACAATAGAAAACCTATATTGGAAAAATGCATTAGATCACTAGAAAATCAGAAATTAAATAAGAATGTAAATGATTATGAAATCATAATAGTTGATGATGGTTCAACTGATGGAACAAATTCTTGGATAAGAAATAATAAGGAAATACTACCTCATGTCGTTTTATATGAACAAAAACATGGAGGCCCTGCTTTAGGAAGGAATCTTGGTGTGATTAAGTCCAAATATGAAATTATTATATTTATTGATAGTGATCTTATTGTGTTAGATGATTTTATAATTTCCCATGTTGAAAAATTACTTTCATCTTGGAGAAGGAATAAAAATTGTTTTACTTATGGTTCAGTTATAAATACTTCTGATTTTGACAATCCTAAAAGTGAGAAATATAAGCTATCGGATATTTCTTTTGCTTACTTCGCGACTGGAAATGTTGCCATATCAAAGAAATTGCTTTTAAGCGTTGGATTATTTGATACTTCTTTCAGTCTTTATGGTTGGGAAGACTTGGAATTGGGTGAAAGATTAAAGAAATTTGGGACGAAATTAATTAAATGTCCTAAAGCTGTTGGTTTTCATTGGCACCCACCTTTTAATTGTGAACAAGTAGAATCTTTAATAATTCAAGAAAAGGAAAGGGCAAAGATGGCACTTGTTTTTTTTAAGAAACATCCAAATTTAAGAGTAAGATTAATGATTCAATTGACTCCGTTTCATCATTTACTTTGGCAAATACTTTGTTTGGGGGGGGTAATTAATGTAGAAAGACTATTGCCACTATTAAGATTTCTCGTAAAGTCAAGTAGAAATAGGCTTGCTCTTGAGATCTTAAGGATACCTCTGAATTTGATTTATGTTAAACAGCTAAACAAATCAAGATAAGAAACTTTGGGAAATACCTATATTTTGCTATTATATTAAAAATTTAAACCACACATCTGGCAGTTTCGGGTGATTTAATTTATAAATTTCCCGTCAGATGGAGGCTAACCCGAAACTTTTAAATTATGGCTGTTGTATCACTATCTGAAATGATGGAAGCTGGTGCTCATTTCGGGCACCAAACAAGACGTTGGAACCCTAAAATGTCTAAATATATTTATTGTGCGCGTAATGGAGTACATATTATTGATCTTGTCAAAACAGCATTATGCATGAATAATGCATACAAATGGACAAGAAATGCCGCAAAAAGTGGTAAAAGATTTCTATTTGTTGGAACTAAAAAGCAAGCTTCTGATGTTGTTGCTCAGGAAGCTGTAAGGTGTGGAGCTGCATATGTAAACCAAAGATGGCTTGGAGGTATGCTAACTAATTGGACAACTATGAAAGCGAGGATAGAGAGACTTAAAGATTTAGAAAGAATGGAGAGTAGCGGAGCTATTGCTATGAGACCTAAGAAGGAAGCAGCTGTTCTTAGAAGAGAGTTAGAACGTTTGCAAAAGTATTTAGGTGGTCTTAAAGGCATGAGGAGACTTCCTGATGTTGTAGTTCTCGTTGATCAAAGAAGAGAGTCGAATGCAGTTCTTGAAGCTAGGAAATTAGATATCTCATTAGTTTCTATGCTAGATACTAATTGCGATCCTGATTTGTGCGAAGTTCCTATCCCATGTAATGATGATGCAGTTAGATCTGTTCAACTTATTTTAGGCAGATTAGCAGACGCAATAAATGAGGGAAGAAAAGGATCTAATTCTGAAAGAAAAAACTAATTTCAAATTCAAACTTTATTAATTACAAATTTTTTATTAATTAAATGGGAAACATTACAGCCAAACTCGTAAAAGATCTTAGAGATAAGACTGGGGCGGGAATGATGGATTGCAAAAAAGCTCTTAATGAAACAGAGGGAAATGTTGAAAAAGCTTTGGAATGGCTAAGAAAAAAAGGCATAGCAAGTGCTGAGAAAAAATCAGGAAGAGTTGCTGCTGAAGGTGCTATTGGTAGTTACATTCATACAGGATCAAGGGTAGGAGTTCTTTTGGAAATTAATTGTGAAACAGATTTTGTTGCTAGAGGGGATATATTTCAATCTCTCTTGAAGGATGTTTCAATGCAAGTAGCAGCATGTCCGAATGTGGAATTTGTTTCAATTAATGAAATACCTGAAGATGTAGTTAAGAAAGAAAAAGAAATTGAAATGGGTAGAGATGATTTATCAGGGAAACCAGAACAAATCAAAGAAAAGATAGTGGAAGGAAGAATAGCTAAAAGACTCAATGAGTTAGTCTTAATGTCTCAACCCTATATCAAAGATAGTTCATTCACTGTTGAAGATCTTGTAAAGCAAGCAGCAGCAAAAATTGGTGAAAACATTAAAGTAAGACGTTTTACTAGATACACTCTTGGGGAGGGGATTGAGACAAATAAAATGGACTTTGCTGACGAAGTTGCATCATTACAATCAAACTAATAACTTGGATAATTTTATTAATGATTTGGAACTAGAGGAAATAAACTCACAGTTAAGACTTGCAGAAGTTCAAAAAAATAAATTATTAAAGAACATTCATAAGGAGTTTGAATATTATCTTAAATTAGTAAGAAATTTAATTTTCAACTCAGTTGAAAAGGGTGTTTATTGTTTATGTTCTGACTTGTCAATAACTGATATTCAATTAAATGAGAGGAAATTATGCAAACTTTTAGAAAGTGAAATAAGTCTTTTAATTAATTCACAACTACCTTTAATCACTATTGAACAATTAAAAATTAATAATACAGAAAATAAAATTAGTCAGGATTTTAATTCTAATCGATTAATAGAATTAGCAGAATTTAAAAATCAAAAAAAAGATACTTTTAAGTTTGAGGATGATTCCATTTCTCTAGAACCAACTCAGTTTTATATCAGTAATAATATTTCAACAACTTATGATTATTATCAATCTCTAAATAATGATTTATTATCATCCGTAGATTTAGATTATAGAGATGATTATAAAAACACTACTAACATAGATCATCTTGAAAAGACTGATTTAGAAAAAAAGATTGTAAATTCTTTTCTTGAATTAATTGAAAAAAATACTGATAATTATAGAGACTCTCAATATTTAAATAATAGCAGTAAAAACATTTCTTCTATTAATGAAAAATTTAATTGCTTTGAATTGATAGATGATTCGCTAACGGATTTATTATTAAACCTTTCCTATAAGATTAATGAAGAATTATTTGAATCAAAATTAATTAATAAGATTATTTCAGAAGATACCTTTAAGTTTCTAGTGAAAAAAGATTTTATGATAAAACATCCACATCCTTTTGTTATAAATTTAGAACTTAATAATGGTCAATCATTTGTGGACGAAGCAAAATTAACCAGCATTTGTTTATTTAATATCACTACTGTTGAACTAGAATTTAAAAATTTAAATCTTTCAATCCATAGGAATAAAATAAATGAAATAAAAAATCAATTTCAACTTTTGATTAAAAAGGAAAAATACTGGAGACAAAAAAAAATAAACTTAAATAAAATAGAGATATAATTTTAATTATTTTAATGTGGCCTATAGCGAAGAATATATTAAATTAATAAAAGATTGGATAAGACCTCTTCAAAAGTCTCTAACTATTGAAACGGAAAGTAAATATATTAATACTCTTGGAAGGAAGAGTTACTTCAATGATTATTTATATCAATCATTTACTAAACTAGATCATCTTAAGCTATCAGATGAATATTTAAAATTATTTAGTGAATTTTCTAATAGATATTTTAATTATAAAAAATTAGATTCTATTCAAAGAAAAAGGTTGATTATAGATACTAGAAAGTTTCTTTATAATTTTGGTAAAACATTTGATTTAGAAGAAACTAATAAAATTTTTAATAATAGTTACTCTTCATTTATTGATTCAGGTTTATCTCTTAAATCAGATATTTCTTTTATTAAAAATGTAGGGAAGGTTTATAAAAATAAGCTTAATGAATTAGGAATATTTAATATAAAAGACTTAATTAATTATTTTCCACGTACATATTTGGACTATACAAATAGAGTTAAAATAATTAATCTAAAGCCAGATAATTTATATACTTGCATCGCTAACATAAAGAAATTTTATATTTATAAGAGTCAAAAAAATAGTAATTTGTCGATAATGAATATCATTATATTTGATGAAACATCATCAATAAAAGTTACAAAATTCTTTTTAGGGAAAAGATTCAGATCTTATTCCTTTTTTTCTTCTCAGAAATCTCTATATACTCCTGGAACGAAATTAGCCATATCTGGGAAGGTTAAATTAACTGATTATGGTAAAACTTTTATTGATCCTCAAATAGAAATTTTGAATAATAATAAAGAAAACTTTAATTTTTCAGGGAAGATAATGCCTTTGTACTCTTTATCTGAATCCTTATCTAATATAAGTTTTATTAAACTAGTAAAAAAGGTGATAACTTGTTCAAAACAATATCCAGATATCCTAAATAAATCACAACTGAATTCATTATCATTATTATCAAAAAGTGATTCTTTAATAAATATTCATTTGCCTTCAAATCAACAGGCATTGATTGATTCAAAAAAAAGATTACTCTTTGATGAGTTATTTCTATTACAATTAAAATTTTTATTAAGAAAAAGAAAAGCAAAAAATATTGTTACAAAAAAATTCCTTCAGAAAAAATTTTTACTTAAAGATTTTTTAAATGCATTTCCTTTCAAATTAACTCGATCTCAAGAAAAGGTTCTTAATGAAATTAAACAAGATTTATCTAGTTCAACAGCTATGTCGAGGCTTCTTCAGGGAGATGTAGGGAGCGGTAAAACCATTATTGCTATAGCATCTATATTGATTGTTCTTGAAAAGGATTTGCAAGGCGCAATTATGGTGCCTACAGAAGTATTAGCTGAACAACATTATAAGAATTTACTAAAATTTTTAAACCCTCTTTTAGTTTCGGTAGAAATTCTTACAGGAAATACTCCCCAAAAGAAGAGAAAAGAAATTCTTTCAAATTTAAAGAATGGATTAGTAGATATTATTGTAGGTACTCATGCTTTATTTGAAGATAAAGTTAGGTTTAATTCTTTAGGGATTGTAGTTATAGATGAGCAGCATAGATTTGGGGTAACTCAACGAAATCGATTACTTAGTAAAGGCAATAATACTCATTTATTATCGATGACAGCTACACCAATACCAAGAACGCTTGCTTTATCTCTATATGGTGATTTGGATATTAGTCAGATTACTGAACTTCCTCCGGGGAGAGTTCCAATAACTACAAAAATAATTTCAGAAAATGAATTAGGCGAATTATTTAAATTGGTTGATGGAGAGATCAGAAATGGGAAGCAAGCTTATGTGATTCTCCCCTTAATAGAGGATTCTGAAAAAATGAATTTAAGTTCTGCTAAGAAAATATTTAAATATTTGTCAGAAGAGATCTTTTTTAAAAATAGAGTTGGACTCTTACATGGGAAATTAAATTCAAATGAAAAGAATAATGTAATCAATTCTTTTTCCAAAAATGAAATTAATATATTGGTTTCTACAACAGTAATTGAGGTCGGAATTGATGTTCCTAATGCTTCAATTATGATTATTTATAACTCTGAAAGATTCGGATTATCTCAGTTACATCAATTAAGAGGAAGAGTTGGCAGAGGATCTCATAGATCATTTTGCTACTTAGTAACATCTGATAAAAATGGATTAGAAAATAAAAGATTGGGTGTTTTACAAAAATCTAATGATGGTTTTTATATCGCCGAAAAAGATTTAGAACTTAGAGGTCCAGGACAACTTTTAGGATATAAGCAATCTGGATTACCTGATTTCGTATTAGATAATTTACCAAATAATAAAGTTTTAATTGAAAAGGCTAGAGAAGAGGCTATGAATGTAGTAATGAATGACCCTGATTTGAAAAAAAATAATTTATTAAAAGATATGCTTATTGATAATTCTGACAATAAATTCATACATGATTTCTTAAATTAGGATATTTTTATTGTCAATCTTTAAATGTATGCAAATATAAGTTTAAAAGAAAAATTCAATTGAAAATTTGGAATAAAATCCCAATTAAAGATAGTGAAGATAAATTAATAGAAATACCTAGCTCCTTTAAATTTATTAATCCACACCCTTACTTTATTTTAGGTGCTCCTTATAAAGATAAAGAGACTATTTGGAAATTAAGAGAGGAGGTTGTTAATAGATTAATTCAAGTAAATAACTTTTTAGAATCAAAAAATACTAGCTATTGCCTTATTATTTATGATTCTTGGCGTCCTTTAGAGGTTCAAGAATTTATGTTTAATAGAGCTTTTAGTTTGGAATGTAAAAGGTTGAATATAAATGCTTCTACAAAAAATATGAAATCTTACCCCTTAATTATTAAAAAAGTAGAGAAATTTTGGGCATTCCCCTCTTTCGATGAAAAATGTCCGCCTCCTCATTCAACTGGTGGAGCATTAGATGTAAGTCTTTCCGATAAATTTGGAAATCTTATCGAAATGGGAAGTGATATTGATCAAATGGATGCAACTTCAAAACCTGATTTTTATAAAAATGTTGAAGGGGACGAAGCATTAATCTGGAATAGAAGAAGGAATTTACTAAAAGAAACAATGATTAAGTTTGGATTTGTCCAACATCCAAATGAATGGTGGCACTTTAGTTATGGGGATCAATTATGGGCTTGGCAAAATAAAAAAACAAATGCTATTTATGGAAAAATTTGAATCTTAATCAATTTCATTTAATAATTTTATTATTGAAGATTCATTTTGAATATTAATAAAGTCCCCAAAATCTAGTTCTGGACTACTTTTCTTCCAATTATTTAATAAGGGTCTAAGGGTTTTTTCTAAATCGTCAAGGTCCATTCTTTGTAGATAAGGCTTTGCTAATCTTTGTAGGTTTTTACTACCGCCCAACCATAGTTGGTATTTATTCTGACCGCTTCCAACAAGAGCTAATTCAGCCATATAGGGCCTTGTACATCCGTTGGGACAGCCAGTCATTCTTAATAGGATTGTTTTTTTTATATTTAAACTTTTTATTAAATTATCTATTCTTTTAAGGACATCAGGTAGAATTCTTTCTGCCTCTGTCATTGCTAGACCACAAAGTGGAAGTGCTGGACAAGCTAAAGCATGTCTTTGGATTTCATTGATCTGATTTAAATTATCATATCCAATTTTTATTAATGCATTTTTAATATTGGTTTTGTTTTTATTGGGAATATTGCAGATTAAAATATCTTGATTAGGAGTAAGTCTTAAATCAAGATTATATTTTTTAACAATATCTCTAATTACTGATTTCTTTTTACCATATAGTCTTCCTGATAATAAAGGTAATCCAACAAACGAATTTTCCTGATTCTGTTCATGCCATCCAAGATAATCAATTAATTTTTTCTCTGGTTCTTTTCTAAGAGGCTTAATTACTTTTTTATAATACTTTTCTAAAAGGATCTTCTTAAACCATTTAATACCTTTCCTGTGCAAAAGATATTTCATTCTAGAATTTTTTCTTGATTTTCTATCTCCATAATCTCTTTGAACAGCAACAATACTTTGTATTAATTCAAAGATGTCTTTTTTTTCTACATATCCAAGTGGATCTGCAATTCTTGCGAATGTTTCTTCATTATTGTGTGTCCGTCCCATTCCTCCACCTACATAAAAATTACAACCTTCGAAGTCTCCCTCTTTTGAGGTGAATGCAACAATTCCAATATCATTTGTAAGAAGATCAACAGAATTATCACCGGGAACAGTAACAGCACATTTGAACTTTCTAGGTAGGTAAGTTGAGCCATATAGCGGTTCTTTTTTTGTCCCGCTAAATACATGATCTTTAAATTGTAATTTTCTGTTCTCTTGGATTTCTTTATCTGGTTTTATTTTGTATTCCAGATCTCCGTCAGCCCAAAGTTCTAAAAAAGTTCCTTGTCCTGCTACTGGGGTTAAAAGGTCAGCAACTTTTACTGCAATATTTCTTGCGGTTATGTATTCTGATGTTTCAAAAGGTGCTGCTGGAGCCATTACGTTTCTATTTATGTCCCCACAGGCTGCTAACGTTGATCCCATTGAACTTACAATAGTTTGAATAACTTCCTTTAAGTTTTCTTTTCTAATTCCATGCATTTGGAAGGCTTGTCTAGTTGTGGCCCTGAGAGTGCCATTCCCTAGTTTTTCAGATAATTCATCTAGGGATAAAAATAATTTGCCAGGAATTTCTCCTCCTGGGCTTCTTAGCCTAAGCATCATCTGCCAATCCTTACTTTTGCCGGGTGTTCTGTTTTCTCTATTATCTTGTTGATAACTTCCATGGAACTTCAATAATTGAACAGCATCATTCGTGAAATGATCACTTTCATTTTTTAATTCACTTGCAAGTGGTTCTTTTAGAAATTCACTACCTTTCTTGAAATTCTCGAATTTAGAAACTTCCAGACCATTTGCTAAGCAAACAGGCTCATTTTTAGCGATCTCTTTTTTCTTTTTTACTTTCTCGACCTTGATCAACGGACAAAAAAATAACTCTTTTTATACATTAGCGAAAAGCTTATTTAACCGGTAGTAAATTATAGTTATAGTAGTTAAAAAGTTTTCTTGTCTAAATATTTACTTGAAATAGGGACAGAAGAGTTACCAGCAAATTTTTCTCATTCTGTAATTAATCAAATTAAATCATTAATAGAATTTGAACTTGATAAAAAACTTATCAAATTCAACAATGTTCTTTGCACCTCCACACCAAGAAGAATAGTCCTTCTTCTAGAAGGCTTAGTTGATAATGCAGAGGATAAGATAGTAATTAGAAAAGGTCCAAAAGCAACTTTTGCTTTTTTGAATATGGAGCCAACAAATGCTGCTGTAGGTTTTGCAAATAGTTTGGGAATTAGTGTAAAGGATCTTGAAATAAAAAAAACAGAAAAGGGTGAGTTTGTTTTTGGAAAAAAAATTGAGAAAGGCGCATCTACAAAGTCTTCTTTATCTTTAATAATCCCCAAAGTAATA
>CETG01016650.1_pt1 | contig 11826 bp, 8 predicted proteins | sample 361471 | NCBI WGS metagenome assembly CETG01 (sample SAMEA2622696, study PRJEB7988) | marine metagenome | isolation source: saline water (ENVO:00002010), including | reverse complement strand
AAAGCGAAAGCAAACGCTGAATCTGAACTTGTCATGGTCATCATCCCCTCAATTTTCTTACTCGGATTGATACTGACGATTGGGTTACGCGATTGGCAAGTCGCCGCTGCTACCATCGGTGGCGTCTGTTTGGTGATTGGTGCTGAACTCGGTTTGCTTTCATTGTTCGACTTTGAATTTTCAGTGCTTGACGGGATTGCACTACCCATCATCATGGGGGTTGCTGTCGATGGAGCCTATTGGTATTCAAGATCATCACGGAATCGGGATGAAGTCAGAAGTATGCTGTTTGTCGCCATGATTACGACTGTTGCTGCGGTATCATTGGCCTTGTTTTCACCCATCCGTGCACAACGCTCTCTTGGATTGGTAATGGCGATTGGAATCATCTTAGATTGGGTGATGACGCGTTATTTGCTGGAGGATTTCTTCCTCAACCGGCGTAAAGTCCACGAGGATATCAGCAGAACCGAACCCACTGCAAATTCATCCTCTGCATGGGCGTGGCCGGTTGCGTTAATCATTCTCGCATCGATTGCTGTCATTGCCCCACCTGGAGTGAATGTGATGGATGTAGAGCAATTCCTTCCTGAAGATGATCCAGCCTTGGTTGAAATGGAGGAATTGCAGTCAAAGTATGTCTTGGCATCCAGCACCTTGGCATGGGTCGTTATCGATTTGGATGGTGGAAGTGAAGAGGATTACCAAAATCTCCAGAACTTACAACAGCAAATCGGGCACCATCCCAGTGTCATTTCACTGGAAACTGGGATGTTGAGAACCCCAATGGTGATTGGAATCACAGCGGAAAATGCCACCACTGTTGATCAAGCCGTCGACGAGGGGGGCGAGACTTTGTTCCTAGACGGTAGTTTAGCGCAACGATTGCAGCATGAGGGTGTGACTTCTGGCGTGGCCATCGCGGTGTTTATCGATGGACAAAATTCTGAAGCCGCCATCCAATTCATGGATGACCTAGATTTCTTGATGGAGCGTAACCAAATCGAAGGTGTGGTTGGAGGAGATTTGCCCACAGGTGCACAAGCCTCGAAAACGTTCGAAGAATCTCGGATTACGCAAATCCTCTCGGCGGGGTTGGTGATTTTCATTGTCGCATACTTTGCATTGCGAAATCCAAAGCAGGCCGCTAGAATAGCCGTAGGTTCCATCGCAATCGGTGCGGCAGTCGATGGAATGGCAACCCTGTTTGGAGGTAGAGGAGTCAATACCGCGCTGGCTGTATTGCTGGGCATGGGCTTTGCTGCCGACTATCTCTCACATGCGAGCGCTGATCATCGACCCACACGGTTGGATATGTCGGCACGATGGGGGGCAGCACTCTCCTCCGTCTCGGTCTTTTTCCTACTGTCAATGACTACATTTCCTCCCGCCAAGAATACCGGCCAATTGTTGACAATCAGCATCCTTTTCTCTGCCATATTGGCAACCTGCTTGGCCATGGTTCACACCGGTAAATCTACGCATGCCAGTGAAGAATAATCAGATGTCAAAGATGACCTTACAAAACCACCCAGGTCCTTCGAAATCGGGCAGGTTTTGCTCACCGGGAATGAGTTCATCCTGTGCGACTGCACGGCATTCCAATGCATGCCGAGTCACTGCTTTAACCTCGATTTCACGCTCAATAATATCTGCATCCACCCATGAAACTTGGGCTTGAAGTTCCTTACCAAGCTTGATTTGACAATCCACCAAGAATTGTCGATCTACTTCACACTTGTAGAGCACTTCCTCGAGCCATCGAACCAAGGTCAAATCTTCTCGCCCCTCGGTTGCTTCAATCGACCATTGGCTGGTATGACGAAGATTTGAATCGAGAGATTTAGCCGCTGCATCTGAAAGCAAAATATGTTGTAGACCCAATGCCGCTTCTTCTAGCAACCTTGCAGAAGAATTGGCAAAGCAGACAACACCGATATCGGCAGTGGTTGGCAATACCCACCAACTCATTTCTCATCCCCCAACCAATCGGCCATGATTTCGGCAGTGTGTTCCCCCAACTTTGGTGGCCTCAATCCTGGCTGAGCTGGAGTTTTAGACATAAATCTCAAGGCATTCGCGACACTATCTTGTCCCGAAATATTCCACAATGCCCCCCTAGCAATGGCTTGTATATCACCGAAGGCTTCGGATACAGATAGAATCGGTGTACACGGAACTCCATGTTGGTTGAAAACCGAAATCCAATGGTCAACAGTTTGTTGCCGAATGATTGCAGATAAAGTTTCGACGATTTCATCCCTCGCAGCCAATCGACCTGCATTGTCAGCAAGTTCTGATCGCAGAAGCTCTTGCGCCCCTGTTGCCTCACAGACACCAATGAACTGTGCATCATTCCCACAAGCAAGAATGAACCACTCGTCTTTGGCTTGAAATGCCTGGTAAGGGACGATATTCGGGTGTGCATGCCCCATCCTTGTTGGATCATTTCCAGAGGCGATCCAGTTTTGTGCTTGATTGACCATCGCCATCAATGCAACATCAAACAGACTGAGGTCGATGATTTGACCTTCACCAGTTCTCTCCCGGTGGAATAGAGCCGCAAGAATTCCATTGCCCGCAGTCATTCCGGTTAACACATCAATCCAAGCCACTCCTACCTTGGCAGGTTCACCATCAGCCGTTCCGGTAACAGACATGATTCCTGTCATGGCCTGTAGAGCGACATCGTATCCTGGCTCAGATGCACGTGGGCCTGTTTGTCCATACCCAGTAATTCTACACAGAATTTTGCCTTCAAATATCTCAGAAGTCAGACCCAATTTCTCCATAGTTCCTGTACGAAAATTCTCCACTACCACGTCAGCTCTACCGATCAAACGGCGCAACAATTCAATGCCATCGTCTGATTTTATATCGAGAATCATTGAACGCTTTCCTCGATTACAAGCGTGAAAGTATGCAGCATCATCCTCGATAAATGGTGGCCCCCATTTACGAGTATCATCACCCCAATCTGCTTCGACTTTGACAACATCTGCACCCAAATCAGAAAGCATTTGTGTAGCCCAAGGGCCGGCCAAAATGCGACTTAGATCGAGTATGCGGATGCCATCAAGTGCACCCATCAACGATCACTGACCTGCATTTGCCAAGCCCGCTCATCAAGCGAGGCTGAGAGCGTACGACGGTCGAGGACTTCCTGCCCTTCCTCGGCAGATAGAATGGTTTCACAAGCCGCGTGAGCGAGAGTTGCTGCATCATGAAGAGATGCTCCTTGAGAAAGGGCCGCAGCCATAGCCACAGCCGCTGCATCATGTAGACCAATGATTTGTCTAGCTTCATCCAGCATACAGGGAATATGGTGTTCTTCATCAGCTGTGTATAACCACAGCCCATGTGTTCCACCAAGCACAACCAACGCTTCCCAGTGATATTTTTGAATCAAATCTCGGGCTGTATCCAAGGCCGTTTCCAATCCCAATCTACGGCGTGTCAATTCCAAACCTCGAATTTCAAACAAGACACAGGTGGCTCCATCCGTACGATTGAGGCCTGTTAATTTCGGATCGCAAATCGTTGGTATTCCATTTCCATTTGCGGCTGAAATCAATTGTTGTGCACCTTCATCAGTAATCGCACCCTTGTTGTAATCTGACAAGATGAGTACATCAGCATCTGACAAAGATGCCAACGCAGAAACTGTCAGACGCTGAGATACGGCCGGTGGCATTTCATCCTGTGGCTCATCATCAATCTGCAGAAGCAACTGATTCTGGTCAATCAGCGATTCACGCGCTCCGTAAACTCTGGTTTTCACAACGGTTTGTCGATTTGCAACAACGCGCAACCCGCTGGTTCCAATCCCTTCCTGCTTGAGGTTAGACGCCAAGGTTTGTCCGGCTTCATCACCCCCGATAATGCTGAACAAACGCGTATTCAAGCCGAGTGAGTTGAGGCCCCTTGCGACGTGTGCAGCGGCGCCAGCAAACTCCTCTGTTGAAGTCACTTTTACCGCAGGAACAGGAGCGGTTGCATTCAGTCGATTCGCCCAACCGTGTACGTAGCGGTCAAGAACAGAATCACCGACCAGTGTAACATTTGTCGGTGGCATTTCATCGACAAGTACTCGCAAGCGCTTGAGGCGGTCCACCTCAGCCTGAATGATTTCATCAAGGACCCACGGCATCGTTCTCGCCTATGCGAGGCATAGGCGCTAATTCAACTTCGCCCGTACCACACCGAGGATTGTGCGATGCTCTTCATCCGAAATTTCAAGTGTGTTTCGCATGCTTCCAAGCATGTTTTCTTCATCATCACTGACCTTTCCATCTTCCCAGGCGGCTTCCATTGCTGAGCAGTAGGCCTTGAGACGATCATCGAGTCGTTCACACACCCAATCAAGTTGTACTTCGCGTGCTGAATCAAGGCCGAGCATTGAGGCCAGCGAATCCAACATTGCTTGTTCATTGGAATCCACTTCACCATCTTGCCATGCTACCTCAAGCATTTGCTTGTAGAGTGAACTGTTTTCTGCATCTGGCTTGACTGAATCATCCCTAGCCTGTTTTTCCAATGGCTCAGTTTGATGGGGTTCCAATCCGAGGTACATCGACATGTCGTCCAAAATGGACTGTTCATCTTTTGTAACCACGCCATCGGCCCAAGCACTACGAACAACATTGTCGTAAATGGCCAAGCGATGATCCAAGGGCAAATCTCGACCATCCAATGAAGTGGTTTCGTCAGATTCGGGAATAGAACGAGGATAGTATGAGCCCGATGAATCGATATTGCGCAACACATCGAGTAAGGACCTAGCATGATTGTGAAGGGACTTGACTTCGACTTCATTGCCCTCAAACTTGACACTGCGCTGGTGTAACTCCGCAACGAGTTCTCCGGCTGCTTGGCGACCTTCATTGCTCAAACCATAGACTCGACATCTTTGCTTGGCACCTGCAACATGTCTTGTTTCCTCGATGATATGCGATTTTTCGCGGAGTTTCTTCAGTGTACGTGGAAGGTGTTTTCGAGCAATTCCAATTGCATCTGATACCCCAGCTTGTGTTAATTCCGGGCGACCCTCCCAAGGATTGTCACCCAATGGCGTATCCCACAGATGTAGCAAAACTCGTTGCTCAACGGTTAGTGTCAGCAACATTCCACCCGTCAACCCAGCACCTCGTGAAGGGGCGTGGTTCGTGATGACTCTTAGGTAATTCGCCAGAATGCTACTTCAACAGGCGTTGCAATCAAAGGTCGACTGTCACGGGAGGATTGTATGGCCGCGAATAGTTCAGGGGGGAGTCGCCTCCCTGTTCCTGTGAAACGTGGAAATGCTTGGGTCGTTCTGGGCAATACTGCAAATCGACTTTGGGAACGTGGATGTTTCGGTAAACCCATTCGTGATGGTGTACAACTCACCACAACCGAAGTCCTCTGTGCTCACCGGTTGAGAGGCCTACCTTTACCGCATGACCAGTGGTTGCAAGAAGCCCTGAATGAATGCCCAGATCTCTTGCTTGAATCTGAGGTTCTAGATGCTCTTCGATTCCCAGGTGAAAAAGTTGTACTCGCTGAGAACTTGAGTGCTGCAAACGCTGTACTTCTCGACTCACGCTCTTGGGCGTTGCGGTGGTCAAGAAATGTAATGCCCAAGGAGGCGCTGCCTCTTGCTGAAATTCGATGGGTCAAAGCCAGCGACACCATCGATTGGAAGGAATTGCAAGAGTGGACCTCAAATGTTGAGTCGGGTGGAAGAATAGCTGAGTTGTTAATCATCGATGATGAACACAGTGTTGTGACTTATCGTAGCAAATTTCACCGACCGAAGGGTTCCCTCAATAATCCGTTTCGCGAGTTAGACAATGAACAGCGGCGAAGCATTGCGCACGCTTGGTCCGAGTCTCGAGAAACCTCAGAAGGAATCTGGTTGGACATTGACCCGGGAAATTGGCATGTAAATGGAATTGGAATCCGATTAGAAGGAGGGATTTGGCTTACAGAAATTGAAGGACGGATTGTGAGCCGAATCATCAACCCAACCATGCCAAACCCCACGGGACAGTTGGGCCTAATGGTCGAATTACTCGCAGATTTGCTTTCGAAAGGAGTGGCAATTCGTTCAGGATTCAAGTATGGCACACGTTGGAGAGCCTACGCAGGCGCAGTTGGTGGCGAACACGCTCCTTGGCTAATTGTCCCTGTTGAAGAGGCGCCTACGAACTGGGGTGAAGCGTGTTTGTCAGCCCGACTTGCTGCAAATGTCAACAAATTGTGGTTATGTGCTTCCGTAACTGGAAACAACGAGTGGAGATATCTTGCGATTGAACGCCCGCCATCAGATTCGAGGTGGACAAATCCAATCAAGCATTAGAATTGACGTAAATTACCAAATTCATCGTATCGATCAAATTCTGGTTGAGTCTGTACCATGATTTGATTACTGGGTTTTCGAATCGGAATGGAATCTGCTGTATTTTTCTTACCGCCACGAGGTCCACTACTGATGACCCATAATGCCATCAGAATCGAAATCAACTGTACATTGTTTGAAGGCTCAGCCAACCACATCAACACACCTCCGACACTACCAGGAGGTTCGGCCTGTAGTGTCACGTTGAATTCTCCAGCCAAACCAAACTCATCGTAAAGTTGGACCTTGCCGTTTGCGAGCATTCCAGGTGACAGCAAACCATTCGGATTGATTTCCAAGGCAATCACACTACCTGGCCCCAGACTTTGTCTATCATCTGTCGTTGCAATCCGGGACAGAGGACCTTCGATGACAACATCATAACTGGTGGCGCCTGAACCATCAAACGACAATACATGTTCAAGAGTGACTACTGCAGTCACATCAATTTCACCCTCTAATAATTCTGGGATAAGGCGATTGCTTACAATGGACCACTCAAGCTTGATATCTGTCGCTGGATTTTGGGTACCACAACCCAGAGTGCCTTCGATGAATCCAGTTGTCCCAGGAGTTGCAGATTGGGAGAATGCCAGGGGGAAATCTGCGGTTTCACCAGCGACAAGCATTCGAGCACCAATCAAGGATACGACCCTTCCATCTGAACTGGTCAGTTGAGACCAGGGCATGCATTCCTGTTTTGCTGTGAATGTAATTGGAACATTCTCATCTCCCAAAAGGCGTGTAGGAGTTCGAGGCGGCATGATTTCTGCATGACCGGGACCCGGATGTGAGACCGTGATGTCTGCACCGCTACTGTCTACTGAGTCAATGGAAACCGTCCAAGGGACCAGTCGACCATGGCCATCTCGAATTTGAATGCCATCAGCGCCGAAGGAACCCGAAGTGAAAATGTCACCTTCATCATCATCAATGCCATTTTCCAAGCTGGCATCTTGATCCGCTTCGATGACCTTTAGATAGGCATGATCAGGATCACGATTGACCTCGTTGTGTTCAAAATCAGCATGGTGTCGATTTTCCTGAGTGACCAGCAACCCGTGTGCTGGTAAATCCCGATCAAAACCTGCATTGACGCGTGCCTCCATCCAGATGTATTCACCGGGAGCAATTGTGAACCGAACAGTTCCCGCATTCGGGACATGTGGCAAAATTGTGTATGACTGGTTTTCAGCAACCAAAGAACCGATGGATAAATCCAATGGTTCAATCGCGCCAATCAAATCTAAGGTACCTGAAGTCGGTAGAGCAGGAGTGCGCCCATTTCCATTCCAGTTACCACTTGCCATGATGTCCCAAGCACCAACGCCACTCCAATCACTACTCGGAACTGCGGTGTGCACATCATACAAATCGACCGCCCCCATCATGTGAAGCATTTCATGAATCATCGTCCCCAAGCCATCGGAAGAAAATGAAGCCATGGTGTAAGCTCCGATTGATTTCCCTCCGGCTTCAAATCCAGGCGAGAGGGGGGCGTAGTGGCTCCAAATCGAATTCTGCCCACCTCCATCTTCTTGTGCATCTCCGGTATGAATTACCAGAAGGCGGTCGACCCACCCATCTTTGTCGAAATCGTAAGGTGCCATGTCGACGTTATCAAAAGTCTCGGTGAGCGCCTCTTCGACCAATCCTGCTGGCCCTCCTGTGCTCTCATCCCCGACATCGCGATCTGTACCAGAATCTCTCCCATACGCCGCTTCTGAATGATGTGCTGTATGGATGGTTGATTGGACATCTGCAGTCAAAGTCGAACGCCCACTGCTAATCTCAGAAAAATATGTGGCTGCAGAATTTGCACCCATCAACATTGAATTTGCACGATCAACAGTATTGCTGTCCGCAAGTGCATCAGGGAATTCGACAATCACGACCAGCCATCGCTCATCATCTTGCATTTCGACAATCTCAGCATCATTGGTCATGATGACTTCTTCACGAATCGCATCAAAAATTGGCATGTAGAGGTTTGGCTGCCCAGCCAACCACTGCCCAGCGAGGACAATTGCAATGGCAATTGCGACTCTAGCAAGCCGACTCATATTCACTGCGAGAACCGCGTAATCCTTCAAGCCCACGCTTCTGAGTTTGATGAAATCATCAAACTAATCTGAAAAAACCAATTCCGAAAGGGTAGTTTCACGGTCTGGAATTTCAGTCGGTTCATCCAACCAATTGAGGCCTGTTAATTCGCACTCTCTGGAGAGAAGTGACTGACGAAAATCTACTGGCAAGGGCAATCCACTGCACCCACTGATGACCAATTCGCTGACATCATGTCGGACCACAGCATCTAGCAGAGCATCTCTCGCATCAGGATCTAAACATAGCGCCTGAGCTTCAGCCCAACCCAAAGCGCTTGGAGCGCCCTTCGAAGAAAGAGTGGGGCACGCTCCGTCACAATGGCACATTGCAAACAATTTGCGGTGCAATTCTCCTTGTGAATCAAACACGGACTTTGGGGGTCTTGCAGCATCATTCAGGATGGCTTCAGGGGCACTCCTGATCGCGATTTCAGGTAACAAAACCAGAAAAATGGCCAATGTGAACCAGATGCTGTCAAGTGCAGAAGGACCCACCAACCACCAAATGAACAGTACCGAGCCGTGGACCCGAATTCTAAAAGGGTCAATCGTGTCACTATTCATCAGCGAATACAACCTTGCAAAGGTCAACCCAATTAACGAAATCAGGGTCAAAAATATCCACCATGAAATTCCAATTCCAACTTCAAACAGCAATACGGCATCATAACTGGGATTGATTCCATCAATATCACCAAAGTTTCCTGCACTCTCAATCGCTAGCGGATATCCCCAAATCCACCAATAGATGGCGGCAAGAAGAGCCATCGAACCCCCGCCGACGGTCACGTTTCTTACCCACCTACGCTCGCTGGGCAGTAGACCTTGACGTGAAAACGAAAGCAGTTGCTGAATTACAAATGGCATCGTACTGATTAGAGCCATCAAGCCAATCATTGACCAACGTGTGCCCATCCACCCATGGGGATCATAGATGGTTACAGAACCCTGTTGGGCTGAGATAGGCAGGGCAGAAAGCCAACTCTCTAGCAGTGGGTCAATCTGTGTCCACCAAATGACGGTTGTGATACTCAAAATGAATAGCAACCCGGTTCCACGGGTGGCCAATTCATCGAAATGTTCGCGAAGAGGTTTATCCACATCTCGAGAGAGACGAAAATGCATGTTTGACCCTCACATCATGTCCTTGTGTGTCGGAGGTGTTTGGGCCGCCAATACTGTACGATAGACACCGTAAGCAGCCCATGCACTACAGAACAGAGCAGTAGCCCAAAGATAGGCTGCCGAATCTTCAGACAGCCAGTACAGTCCGAGAAGCGCGAAGCCTACGGAAAGCAAACCACGTCGCAACCCCTCTGGGTATGCGAGTTGACGATCCAAGTGAGCAGGACCAGTCTGATATTTGCGCTCAAGGATTTCCTTTTGCACAATTGAGCCAACCAGTAAGGCAGTCAGTGTGATGAAAAACCAGGTAATTCCATTCTGCATGACATCTTCAGAAACTGCTTTTTGGCGTTCTATTTCCAATGCTTCAGCATCGACCTCTTGATCGAATAAGCTCTGGTCTCCGGAGGACAGGAAACGGGTGCTCTGGTCATCAGTGGCAGAAGTTTCACTCGGTGAATTGATGACGAAAGATAGCGAGTTCCAATGATCATCGGAGTTGGGAGCACCGTCGTTGTTGACCATGTTTCCAATCACCCAGAATGCAACATCACCGACATCTGACGAGGGGGCTGTCCAAGTGAATGTCCAAGTGGCAGGAGAGGTGTAATCGGACTGAGTAATTCCAGATGATGTGGAAGTTGCTTCTTTGTCTTCACCACTATCTTTCTCAGGACGAATCAGTTGATCCTCAGCCCAAGAGAATGTTCCAACACCTTCAGTTGAGAGGAAAAATCCCCCTCCTGTGTTAGATGAATGATCAAGTGACAATGTCATTGAATATGATTGGCCCACCTGATAGGCATGCGGTGCACCAACCAATTCCACCAGTGTACCCGTGTTTAGAGAAGCGGCGTGACAAGTGCATCCTGCTCTCCATGTAGGGTCGCCCGTACCGTCATCATTGGTATCAGATGGGGGGCCCAAATGCATGGCCATACCTGGCCCCGCCATCAAAAGTAAGAGTGAGACGAGGAGTGACATTCTGAGTGAATATCGAGACATGCTCAACCCTCTAATCGGTTCCACCGAACGTCCATCCTTAACGGTTGCTTTTCTGGGGTGCCCTATAGGGGCACCCCGAGAGTTTAATCAAAGGTCTTTGAATGCTGAATTTAATTCATTCATCATCTTCTTGCCATCACCAAAGAGCATCATTGTCTTGTCCTCGTAGAACAAGTCGTTGTCAACTCCTGCATATCCAACAGAGAGGCTTCGCTTGATGATTACAACCACCCGTGCCTTGTCAGCATCGATAATCGGCATTCCGCCCAGCGGACCTTCACCACTGCGGGCGACTGGGTTGACCGTGTCATTGGCGCCAATCACGAGGGCAACATCACACTCTGGCAAATCAGAGTTAATGTCGTCCATCTCAATGAGTTGCTCGTAGGGCACATTTGCCTCAGCGAGGAGGACATTCATGTGCCCTGGCATTCGACCCGCAACGGGGTGAATCCCGTAACTAACCTCGACGCCTTCAGCCTCAAGCAAATCAGCGAATTCCTTGACTGCATGCTGCGCTTGACTGACGGCCATTCCGTAACCAGGGATGATGACACATTTGCTGATGCCATCACAGACCATGGCAACTTCTTCTGGATCACTGCCAACCTTTGTTCGAGTAACGGTTTCTTTCCCGCCACCTCCGAACGACTTGAACAGGACCGCAGAGAGTGTGCGGTTCATCGCCTTGCACATGATGAAGGTCAAGATGAGACCTGCAGCACCAACCATCGAACCTGCGATAATTAGTACATTGTTGCCAATCACGAATCCAGTGAAGGCTGCAGCGATTCCAGACATGGAGTTGAGAAGGCTAACCACGACTGGCATGTCAGCCCCACCAATCGGCAGGACAAACAGGACACCGAGCAGTGATGACGTGCCGACCAAGTAGTACACATACTCCTTGTTGGTCGGTTCCTGAATCGTCATTACAATCAAAGCGATAGAGGAAATCAGTAGCAGCCCCTTGACGTAATTCAACCAGGGAGGACCCCAGGTGGGGAAGTTGACCCACTTGCGACGACCTCGGTCATCCTTCTTAGTGAATGGAATGTAAAATCCACCCATGAGCTTGCCCATGGCCATGAGGCTGCCTGTCAAAGTAAGCCAACCAACGAGACCTGAAAGGCCAATTGCGACCCAAGTGGCGTAGAGTTCAACACCTGCTTCTGGAACGCCGTCAGAGCTGATACGATCCAATACTTCAGA
>CETG01035744.1_pt1 | contig 11831 bp, 5 predicted proteins | sample 361471 | NCBI WGS metagenome assembly CETG01 (sample SAMEA2622696, study PRJEB7988) | marine metagenome | isolation source: saline water (ENVO:00002010), including | reverse complement strand
GCATTAAAGCCCATATCATCTCTGTAATTACGCATTGTTAACCAGTCTCGGTTTCCATCAGCGCCACCAGTGACAACTCGATATCGGTCTGATCCTAAACGAGAAATGGTCAGGTCTGCATGTACACCGCCATCTTCATCTAAGAAATTGGTGTAAATGATTTTATCTTCAGGGGTGTCAGCACCCACTTTTGCAACCGAAAGATCTTCCAGCATACGCTCTGCATCAGGCCCCTCGACATCAACAATGGCAAAATGGGATAGATTGATCATCCCAGCAGAATCGCTCATGGCTAAATGTTCGGCATTGGCAATTTCATATGGAACATGTCTTCTGTCCCATTCGTTTTCTCTCACTGGGACTTGTTGTATGTAATGATCCAGTTTTTCACGATTGCTTTCATAGGCGAATGCTCTTTCCCATCCTCCAATCTCATTCTCAAAGTGACCACCCAGTTCTTTTTCTCTTGCATAAAAAGGACTGACATATAATTCACGACTGCTGATATAGGGTTCCTTTGGATGGACGGGTGGAGTATATATGGTTTGAGCGTTTTCAAAAGATCTAGATTTCACAAATGCTTTTTCCTTTTGTGCAGGATAAAATCTGGCAATATCAAACGAGTGGATATCCATTTGTGTCTTGCCATTGGCCATCCATTCAGCACATAGTCTGGCACATCCAGGCCCATCTTTTACCCAAACTGCTTCACATAGCCAAAAGCCTCTGACTTCTGGACTCTCACCAATCAAAGACCCACCATCTGGAGTAACAGATAACAAACCATTAAAGGAGCTCCTTTCATCCCAGCCTAATTCAGTGAGTATCGGCGTGGTTTCAAATGCTTTTTCTAATGGTTCTGCAACCTCCTCAAGGTCCAAATACCTCATCGAATCAGACATCATGGTTTTATCTGGGTTACCGATTTCTTCCGCATCAATCAATCTCGGTTCTTTGTCTTCATAAAAGCCCCACTCGAGCATGCCACCGTGGAGTTTACCAGTATCTCTGACATAAGCAGAGTTACCTTGGTCTCGCATCAGCGGATAAACGAGAAAATCTTCTGCTTCCTGTGCTTCTGGAAGTGGACCGAAGAATAATAGCGGATGTTCAACAGGCATCAGTGGTATTGGAACACCCGCCATCTCTCCAACCAATGGACCCCAGATACCAGATGCAATGACAACTTTGTTTGTCTTGATTGTTCCTTTATCTGTTTTTACAGCGGTGATACGACCATTTTCAATCTCAAATCCTGTAGCTGGTGTGTCAGCATATGTTTTAAGTGCACCTTTCTCTTTTGCGTGTTCAACTGCAAAACGAACAACATCTTGTGATCGAGGTGTTACGAGGCCCGCATCTGGATCCCACATTGCTCCTCGAATTGACTCTTCATCCAATAAAGGAAATTTTTCTTTGGCTTCAGCAGCAGAAATCAGTCTGACATTGGTACCAAATGCTTTACCCGAAGCTACTTTTCTTTTTAACTCTTCCCAAAGTACATCATCATCTTTCCGACAAATTTCTAGACCCCCTTTTTTTAAGAAGAAGCCATTGTCATCATAAAAATTTCTACTGAAGGCTGTTGACCAATTTCCAAGTTTGTCATGAGTAGTGTTATAGACAAAATCCGAAGCATGTGCTGTTGAACCCATATCTGATGGAATCACGCTGGATTTTTCTAAGCCTACGATATTGTTTTGTCCCAACTCTGTAAGCCAGTATGCAAGCATGGATCCAACGATACCTCCAACGCCAACTATGACGACTTCTGCATCACTTGGAAATTTAGAGGCCATGGGTATCGAAACTATTGGATTCTTTGATCATAACAAGGATCATCAGACCACTAAATTTTAGCGGAATCAATCTTTTTTAATTGGAATCAATCTTTAATTTTTTATATAAGTTACTTGCAGCAATGCATGCAATTAACGCAAAGGGTAGACCAGTTGCAATAACCGATGTCTGAAGTGCTGTTAATCCTCCACCAGACAAGAGAATAATGGCGATTACTCCTAACATAAGCGCCCAAACTATCCTTGAAAATAATGCAGGAGCATCCTCTCTTGAATCGAGTTTATTTGATGCAGTCATCATGGCGCTAACCAATGCTCCAGAATCGGAGGAGGTTACAAAGAAAGTAACGATATTGATTAAAGAAACAACCATAAGAATGCTTGCCCCAGGGTATTGCTCTAAGAATGCGAAAAGTGATGCTGATATATCCTGATTGATTACATTTGAAAGTGATCCAGCTGATGTAAATTCCTGATATATTGCTGCATTTCCAAAAACGCTTAACCACATGAAAACAATCAATGAAGGAAAGAGGACAACACCAAGAATGAATTCTTTAATCGTTCTTCCATAGGAGATTCTAGCAATAAAGAGTCCGACAAAAGGTGACCATGCAAACCACCAACAATAATAAAAGAGTGTCCAAGCATTTTGCCACTCAGTGTCTCTATAAGCATTTACATTAGTAGAGAGGCTGACAAAATTTTGAAGGTAAGTACCAATATTTTCTAAAAATCCATCGAGAATAAATCCGGTAGGTCCTGATAAAAATATCGCAGTCAAAAAGAAACCGCATAACACCATATTGAATTGTGAAAGTCTTTTTATGCCAGCATTCAAACCCAAAATCACACTGATCAGTCCAAGCATTGTAATCAAGATAATAATCCAGAACGTTCCCATCAGGGTTGAGCTTGCAATACCTACATATTCAAGACCTGTGCTGATTTGAGTCGCCCCCAAGCCCAACGATGTAGCAATGCCAAAGACTGTAGCTAGAATCGCAAACACATCGACGATCACTCGACTCCAGGAGCTTTGCAGGCCAACATCTAAGAAGAACGAACTGACCCTAAAAGGTCTTCCTAGGTTGAATGCAAAGTAAGCAAAACATAATCCAACAACACCGTATATAGCCCAAGCATGGAAACCCCAATGAAGATAAGTCAGATTCATTGATAATGTTGCTCGATCATTGAAGGAGGCTCCATCTTCAAATAGCGCTGTTGAGTTAAGATGGAGAATGGGTTCTGCTACTGAGTAAAATATTACTCCAATACCCAGTCCTGCACTAAAAAGCATCGCTATCCAATTGATAAAACTAAATTCTGGAGTGGCATCAGCTCCACCTAGTTTAATTTTTCCAAAGCGACTAATTGCCATCCATATACAGAAAATAAGAAAGCCATTTGCACATAAAATGATAAGCCATCCAAAGTTATTGGCTATAAATGACTGTGTGTTATTAAAAAAAATGCTCGCAGCATCAAGATTGAGAAGCGTGATTCCCACAAAAGTTGAGATCAGTAATAGAGATATAAAGAATCTTCTGTAATCGATACTTTTAAGCATAATGAATTGAGAAAGTTCTTTTTTTAGGCATATTTCCAAGAGAAATGGCTTTCAGACAATCTATATCATCTTCAATCACAGTCAAGCAATTATTCTCATTTACTCATATTGGGCTTAATAAAAGCCATTATTTTTATCCTGAAACCCATATTATAAGGGAGTTTCAAGGCTTTTCTTGAATGAGTTCTATAAATTTCAGGGTAAATATACTAGACTTATCCGATAGTTATTATTATTTACTCGTCAAAGTGGGGGAAAACTCATGACAAGAAAACAACTTAAGGCTTTAAGAAGAACAAAGGCCATAAAGAAAAAACACAATATTAGTAAGACACAATCAGCTGCAACTCTAGTGGCAGCAGGTGCTGTTTTAGCTACTTCTAATATCAGTGCACAATCAGCAATCGAAGAGATTGTTGTGACATCAAGGAAGAAAGAGGAAACACTCCAAGATGTCCCATTACAAGTCCAAACTCTTACAGAGGAAGCGCTTGAGCAATCAGGGATCAATACTTTTGAAGATTACCTCTTGCAATTACCTGGAGTCACAGCAGGTGGTGGTTCAGGTCCTGGTCAAAATACTATTTATATTCGCGGCTTGGCATCAACTACTCCTAACCTGACAACAGCAGGAGTTGCAGGACTAGCGCCTAACGTATCATTCTACTTAGATGAGCAACCACTTGCTCAGCCAGGAAGAAACCTAGACGTGTATGCTGCAGATGTGGCTCGTATTGAGGTACTTTCAGGTCCGCAAGGAACGCTTTTCGGAGCGAGTTCACAGGCGGGTGTTGTTAGATTGATTACCAACAAGCCTAAAATGGGTGTGAGTGAAAGCAATGTTGAATTTGAATACAGATTTACACCTGAAGGTGACACAGGAACAAAAGTTGAAGCAATGACGAATATTCCTCTTGGAGAAAGTACTGCTCTAAGAGTCGTTGCATATATGGATGAGAAAGGTGGTTATATTGATCAGGTTGCTGGTTCAGTTGATGCGAGTGAGTCAGCTCGTTTCAGACCAGCAGGAACCGTAAGAGAAAATGGTCTTCCTGTCTCTGGATCTAGAGCTGGTTTCCAAGCTGGCGCTGACCTTTCTGGAGCCAATCTTATTCCAGCGAATGCAATCGTTGAAGAGGATGCAAATGGAGTGGAGTACAAAGGTTTCAGAGCTTCTCTTGCTCAAGATTTGAGCGATGAATGGAGTGCAAATCTTGTACTGGCACATCAAACAGTCGATGCAGATGGAGTTTTCTTTGCTGATCCGACATTGGGTGACCTAGAGATTCGTACATACACTGCAAATGAAATCAATGATGAATATGACAATATGAGCTTGACTCTAGAAGGTTTGGTTGGAGATCTTGAAGTAGTATATGCTGGAGCATATACCGATAGAGCAACTGATCAGATGGTTGACTACACGGATTATTTATTCGTAGGCCAATATCTTCCATATTATATTTGTGATTACTATGTGACTTATACAAAATTTGCACCAGGCAATGTTCCAACTGGAACTTGTGGTGCTCCAAACTTGCTCGTTGATTCAACAACGAACACAGAAGTAAAAAGTCATGAGATAAGAATCAATACTGATATCAGTGACACTGTTTCACTTACAGCAGGTGCATTCATGAGTGACACTGAACTCACAGAGTTGAATCTATTCACTTATCCAAGCTCAGTTGATAATGACATTACTTATGCTTGTAACTATGCACTGACCGATACATCAGTAACCGGTTCAATCAATAATGCATCGCCTGGATGGTTCTCAGCAGGACCATTCTGTGAGCCTGTCATTTTCTTTAATGACATAAAGAGGACTGATGAACAGAAAGGTTTCTTTGGTGAAGTTAATATCGCACTGAGTGATACATCGGAGCTGACTTTAGGTGCTAGGTGGTATGACATTGAAGTTGATTTTGAAGGAAGCGCTAACTCATCATTCTATAATGGGTTTGGTGCTCCAGATACGCAACAATTTGGATCTAACCTATCATCACAGTACGCACCAGGAAACGCAAATGGTTACCCAGATAAAGCATCAACTGATGGTGTGATTGGTAAGGTAACTTATTCTTGGAATCCAAGTGATGAGGTTATGTACTATGTAACATGGTCTGAAGGATTTAGACCGGGTCTTCTAAATAGACCTGTTGGTAGAACAAGTCCTGATGGATCATATACAGTTCCTCCAGCAATTGATTCAGATGAAATCACAAACTATGAGTTTGGTTGGAAGACCGTTCTTATGGATGGCCAGCTGCGATTCAATGGTAGTGCGTTCTTTGTTGATATAGAGGGGCTACAATCAACGGTCTTTGACCCAAGTATTGTGAACCTATTCTTCTCTGATAATGCTGCAGATGCAGAAATCACCGGTGTTGAAGGTGACTTCACATATTATGCTGATAAAGAAGGGCTAACTGTATCTGGCGCTTTCTCAATGTTAGATACTGAGATTACAAAGAAACTGGTACCAACCAATGATGTGGTAGTTGGATCTGAATTGGCATTTGCGCCAACTTTCCAGGCTAACTTAAGGGTTAGACAGGAATGGGAAATGGCTGATGGATACACTGGCCATGCTCAGTTACAAGTCACACACTCTGGTGACAGTTACTCAGACATCATGGAAATGAATAGAGCTGTACAGGATCAGTATAGTTATGTTGACGTCCGTCTGGGTATGAGTAATGGTGAGAGCACCACTGAGTTCTACATCGATAACGTCACAGACGAAAGAGGTGAAATCAGTAATACCTTTGTATTTGATAGACAGCGTGTGGCATATATAAGGCCAATGACAATGGGTATCAGATACAAAAGGAACTTTTAGTTTTTAACATAAGCTAAAATTTTAAAAAGGGAGCTTAGGCTCCCTTTTTAATTGGAAAACGAAATATTATTTTTTTTCACACAAAAAGAAATGGCACTAGATGTATCAAAAGTAGCAACAGCATTAAGAGAAGCTAAATTTGTAGAAGCGCTTCGATTACTGAAATCCAATCTTGCAGAAGATCCAAACCATATTGATAGCCTATATTTGTCTGCTGTTAGCTCGAGATATCTAAAAAACTTCGATGATTCAAAGAAATTCATTGAGAGATTGCTTACCAATGCACCAGATATGGGTAGGGCATACCAAGAGCTAGGCCATCTGAATAGAGATGCTGGCGATGAAGAAAATGCAATTAGATATTATAGACAAGCATGTGAATTAAACCCTGCTTTGCCGGCATCTTGGAAGGCTTTGTATTCATACTTCAAAAAAAATGACAATAAGCCTGCTGCTGATCACGCATATATGCAGATGAATACATTGGAGACAATGCCAAACACTTTGCTTTATATAAGCCAGATTCTCAACGAGGGAAAATTAGGGATAGCGGAAGAAAAATGTAGAGAATTTCTCAAGCAAAATCCCACAAATACATACGCGATGTCTTTGTTGTCAGACATTGCTGATAGGTTGGGTTATTTTGATGATGCAGAGTTCCTTCTTGAAAGCGCTGTTAAATTTGAACCCAATGATGGGGAACTAAGAATGAAATATGCAATGATTCTTAGAAAGAAACAAAAATTCGCAAAGACAATGGAGCAGGTTGATATACTTTGCGATCAATTCCCAGAAAATCTCTCATATCAAGCTCAAAAAGCGAGTGAGATTATGCAAAATGGTGATCATCAGGGCGCGATAGATTTATTTGATGAAATCCTTCAAAAGAATCCTTATAACTTCAGTATTCTCACATCCAAGGGCCATGCACAAAAAACATTAGGAAAAACAGAACGAGCAATAAAGAGTTACCAAACTGCATATCAAGTTAAACAAGATCATGGGGAAGCTTTTTTTTCACTCGCAAACTTGAAAACATACTCATTCACTGAGAAAGAATTGAACATCATGAGGCAGCAACTAAAAAGAGTTGATCTAACTCTGCGAGATAAAGCTTATTTTCACTTTGCATTGGCTCAAGGCTCTGAAGCAATAGGGGAATATGATGAAGCTTTTATTCATCTTGATTCAGGGAATAAGATTAAGAATAAGCAAAGCAAATATTCCATTGAAAGAATGGATAGAGAGTTACAGGCCCAAATTGATGTATGTGATCAATCATTTTTTGAAAACCATGGTGATGGCGGTTATGAAGCTGAGGATCCAATATTTATCCTTGGACTTCCAAGAGCAGGCTCAACCTTGATCGAACAAATCTTGGCCTCGCATTCAATGATTGATGGAACTCTTGAATTACCGAATATCCTATCTATGGCACAAAGTCTCAGAGGGGATGATATATATGGTAAGGAAGGAAATTATCCAAAAAGCATGGAACATCTTTCTCACGATAAGAGAGCGGAATTGGGAAGAAAGTTTATCGATGAAACAAATATGCATCGCAAGGGAGCACCAAGATTTACCGATAAAATGCCGAACAATTTTCGACATATAGGATTGATTCATTTAATCATGCCAAATGCAAAAATTATCGATGCGAGAAGATATCCATTGGATTGCTGTTTTAGTATGTTTAAACAATTATTCGCTCAAGGCCAGGAATTCACATATGGGTTGGCTGAGGCTGGGAGCTATTACAAGAGTTATGTCCAGCTGATGGATCATTGGGATAAAGTTTTACCAAATAAAATCTTGAGAGTGAATAATGAGGACATCATTGATGATTTGGAAGGTCAGGTATTCAGGATGCTAGATTTCTTGGAATTGCCTTTCGAGGAGTCTTGCATCAAATTCTATGAGACAGATAGATCTGTCAGAACGGCAAGCTCAGAACAGGTTCGTAAACCTATTAATAAGTCTGGTATGCACAGATGGAAACCATATGCAAAGCATCTTTCACCTTTATTGAATGGTCTTGGGGCTGAACTCATAAAGACTGAAGATCTTGAGCTAATCAAATCAAGTTGATAATTTGATATAAGTATTATGGCAATCAGTGTTTTTGATCTCTTTAAAATTGGTATTGGGCCATCCAGCTCACATACTGTTGGGCCGATGATTGCTGCAAGGAAATTTATCCTTGGAATCGAAAAATCTAAACTATTGAAAAAAGTGACTCGAATTCAATCTGAGATGTATGGCTCTCTTGGTGCCACAGGTAAAGCTCATGGAACACCCAAGGCTATAATTCTAGGTTTGGAAGGTGAGGAGCCTGATAAGGTTGATGCAACATCAATTTCGAGTCGGATTGAAAAGATTCATTCTGAGGGGCGGCTAAATCTACTCGGAAAGCATATGATCAATTATGATCATGTAACAGATCAGAAGCTCTATCGAAGGAAATCACTTCCTTTTCATCCCAATGGAATGACATTCTCCGCTTATGATAATAAAGGTAAAGAGATAGATAATAAGACCTATTATTCTGTTGGAGGCGGATTTATAGTCGATGATTCGAGAGATGATGGGGATCTCATTACAGAAGACGAAACCAAGATCACTTTTCCCTATGACAAGGCTACTCAACTCCTCGAATATTGTGAGAATGAATCACTCAATATATCCGATATCATGTTGGCAAATGAATGTGCATGGCGATCAGAAAGGAAAACCCGTAAGGAACTCCTTCATTTATGGTCTGTGATGCAAGAAGTAGTCGACCGAGGCATAAATAATGAAGGCGTTCTGCCAGGTGGTTTGAATGTGGAGCGTCGCTCTCATAAGCTTTATTTACAATTAACAAAGAAATCAGACAAAAAGCCTGATGATCCATTAACTATTCTCGACTGGGTAACTCTTTATGCCTTAGCAACCAATGAAGAGAATGCAGCAGGAGGTACTGTAGTAACCGCTCCTACAAATGGAGCAGCAGGTATCATCCCAGCTGTTTTACATTATTACATGAATTTTGTTCCTGATGCAGATGAAGATGGAGTGGTTCGGTTTCTATTAACTGCAGCGGCAATAGGTATCCTTTATAAAAAGAATGCATCTATTAGTGGTGCTGAAGTTGGGTGTCAAGGTGAAGTAGGTTCAGCCTGTTCAATGGCAGCTGGAGCACTGGCGGAAGTTCTAGGCGGATCACCATCACAAGTTGAAAATGCGGCTGAAATTGCAATGGAGCATAATTTAGGCCTCACTTGTGATCCGATAGGTGGATTGGTGCAAATACCTTGCATTGAGCGAAACGCCACAGCGTCGGTCAAAGCAATTCATGCTGCTCGTATGGCACTCCAGGGAGATGGGACCCACTTTGTTTCATTGGATAGAGTAATTCGGACAATGAGAAAAACTGGCGAAGATATGCATCTTCGATATAAAGAGACATCTCGTGGCGGACTTGCAACGAATGTACTAGAAGTTCCAGTAAATATTATCGAATGTTAGTATACTTCTGATCCACAATGAGCATATTCCAAAATCTGATTTCATCTATTAAGGGCGGAACCTTAGGGAGTCGTTATTTTCGGACAAAAGATCTAGACAATCTGCCTCAAGATATAAATAAGGCTGTAGAATCGGTTATGTCAAAAAGTGGAGAAGTGTCTGCATTGGTATATGCAGAAAATCTTTTTAACTTGATAGAGGCACTTAATGACAAGCAATTTATTAATTTCTTAAACACTCTTTTTGAGGAATATGACATAGACACTGATTCATTATCAAAGGCATCAATAGAGTATTCCAAGAATAAAACACAAGAAAATCTGGAAAAAATTTCCCAATCCTCTGAGCCTGAATGGGTTGAGCTCTTCCGGAGATTAAATACAGTTTCTGACGGCACTCTTAGATTGGTCAAACTCAGAGAGAGGATCAGGTTACTTGAAAAAGACAATCACAAATTGGCATTCTTTGATGCAGCTCTTTTAAATCTTTTTAAACATTGGTTTAACCCATCTTTTTTGGTTCTAAAAAGGATAGATTGGTCTACACCAGCAAGTATTTTAGAGAAGATAATTGCCTATGAAGCGGTACATGAAATCAATTCGTGGAGTGATCTTAGATCAAGATTAGAGCCAGAAGATAGGAGATGTTTTGCATTTTTCCATCCGCTCATACCCAATGAACCACTTATCTTTGTTGAAGTTGCATTAACTGATAATATGCCTAAGAAGATTGATCAGGTGATCAAGATTGATAGAAGTGTCATACCTGAGAATGATATTAGTACAGCAGTCTTTTATTCAATTTCAAGTTGTCAGGATGGTCTTTCAGGGATTTCATTTGGTAACTTCTTAATTAAAGAAGTTGTTCACAAATTAAAGCGCAAGAATGATGGGCTAGAGAAATTTGTCACACTTTCACCTGTTCCAGGTTTTTCAAAATGGCTTAAAGAAAAATCGATCAATGGAAATTTGGATGATGAAGATCTACTCAAAAATGCCATAATTTATTTTTTGCATTCAAACAGAGAAGATGGGTTTCCAAATGATCCTGTTGCAAGATTCCATTTAGGAAACGGTGCCAGATTAGAAAGGGTAAACCTAAATGCTGACATGTCTCTCAAAGGAATACATCAATCAAAAGGAATCATGGTTAATTATCAATATGACCTTGATTTACTAGAGAATAACCATGAATTATTTTTCAGAACAAAAGAAGTTCAATGTTCTGAAAGAATTAAAAATCTAAGTAAGAAATTAGAAATTCAATAAAAACGGATTAACTATTCTTTTTCAGTCTTATTGAGGTCAGACTGATACGTTTCTGTCAAAGCCATCACAGATAATAGTGTCAGTAATGCTGAAAATGCCATATAGACTGAGACCCAGAATATATCGAAATCTGTCCATAATTTAACAGCTATTGTTGGAGCAAAGGCTCCTCCAATAATTGCTCCAAATTGATAGCCAAGGGTTGCACCCGAATATCTGACCTCAGTGCTAAATAATTCTGTGAAGAATGCAGCCTGAGGTCCATACATCATAGCTAAGAAGACCATACCTCCTGAGACAGCCAAAGTTATCATCCAAAAGCTACCTGTATCAACCAATGGAAAAATAGCAAAAGCCCATAGACCAGATAAAATTGCACCCAGCATAAAAATACCCCTTCTTCCATGCCTATCAGAATATGAGGAAAATAGAAATTGCATGGGCACCATGATTGCCGATGCGAGAAGAACTGCAGTAAGCATATCATCTCTTGCCATCTTTGCGCTTTGTACGCCATAGGCCAATAAAAATGCGATTAGAATATAAAAAGTAACCTGAATATTGATAAAGGCACCAGCAGCCAACATGATCCGTTTAGGGTATTTTCTTAAAGCCTCTATGACTGGTGATTTTTGTATTGTAGTTTGATTATTTTTATGTGACTGCTTACTAAGCGCCGCCAATTCTTTAAATGCATTAGTATCTTCAAGGTTCAATTGAATATACATGCTGACAAGGATTAAGACCGCGCTGGCAAGGAAAGGAATACGCCAACCCCATGTGTTAAAGAACTCATCTGAAACCAATGCACTTGTAATAATGAGAGCCAGATTTGCCAA
>CETG01026748.1_pt1 | contig 11844 bp, 13 predicted proteins | sample 361471 | NCBI WGS metagenome assembly CETG01 (sample SAMEA2622696, study PRJEB7988) | marine metagenome | isolation source: saline water (ENVO:00002010), including | reverse complement strand
GGATGTATTGTTAATGGCCCTGGAGAAATGGCTGATGCAGATTATGGCTATGTCGGAAAAGGAAAGGGAACTATAGCCTTGTATAGAAGCAGAGATGAGATTCGAAGAGTGCCAGAAGATGAAGGTGTTCAAGCTTTAATTGATTTAATTAAAGAAGATGGAAAATGGGTAGAGCCTAAATAATCCAAAAAAATATAATAATGAGAAAAAAATCGTTAAAATACTTATATAAATCAAATAAAAAATTATCTAGTTTATTTTCAAAAGTAAGCAAATTACTTTTAATTGGCTGTCTTTTTTCTTCTCCAATTATAGCCATACCTTTAAACACATCTTCTTTGATTAGAGATAATCCAAAGGAGGTTCTAGATGAGGTTTGGCAAATAATTTACCGAGAATTTCTTGATAGTTCAGGAAGTTATAAGCCATCTGAGTGGATATCTTTACGAAAGGAATTATTGTCTTCTAAATATGAAAATGCAATAGATTCTCATAATGCTATAAGGAATATGTTATCTGGCCTAAATGATCCTTATACACGTTTTTTAGACCCTAAGGAATTTTTGGAAATGCGAATTGATACCTCTGGAGAATTGATGGGAGTAGGAATACAGATTTCATCGAATAATAATGAAATAATAGTAATTGCACCTATTGAAGGTACACCTGCTTTTAAAGCAGGAATAAAACCTAATGATGTGATTATTTCTATTGATAATAAATCTACTGAGGGGATGAGTATTGATAAAGCTGTTAAACTAATTAGGGGAAAAAAAGGAACTAGAGTTGATTTGGGCTTGTTGAGGGAGAATAAACTAATTAATATCTCTCTTGTTAGGGAACGAATTGAAATTAACGTTGTTGATAGTAGATTGAATAAATCAGATTATGGAATTGATATTGGTTATATACGTTTAAAGCAGTTTAATGCTAACTCTGCTAAAGAAATGAGTGACTCTATTAAATATCTAGAGGCAGAAAATGTCGCTGGTTATGTTTTGGATCTAAGAAGTAATCCAGGTGGTTTGCTGGAATCAAGTGTTGAAATAGCAAGACAGTGGATAGACCAAGGTGTAATAGTTAGCACTCAAACTAAAGATGGTATTAAAGATGTAAGAAGAGCAAATGGCACTGCTTTAACTTCTAGACCTCTTGTCATATTGGTCAATGAAGGATCAGCCAGCGCTAGTGAAATTTTATCTGGAGCAATACAAGACAACACAAGAGGAATACTTGTTGGCAAGACGACATTTGGGAAAGGTCTTGTTCAATCAGTTAGAGCACTTTCAGATGGATCTGGCTTGACAGTTACCATTGCTAAATATTTAACACCGAAAGGTAAAGATATAAATAAATATGGAATAAAACCAGATATTAAGGCAGACATCTTAATAAAAGATGGCATTAAGCTTCAGATTGACGATCTGGCGACAAATAAAGATAGTCAATATATTATTGCGGAGACAGCTCTATTTAAAAAAATAGCTGATCAAAAAAGAAATACTTCTTACCGTATAAATAATCCAAATTTAAAATATGCTTTAATTAATTAATATAAATTTCCTCATTAATTTTTATCGATTCGCATATATCCGAACCAGTCAGGAATAAATTCTTGACTTCTATTTAGTTGATCTTTTTTTAAATCTATTTTCCAATTTCTGATCTTATAAATCAAATGACAATTATCTATAGCATATAAATTATTTAAAGTATTAATATTATCTGTATGTTTATAAAGATTACTGCTAATCCATTTATTTTTTGCAACTCTTTTTGCACTATTAGAGTTTTTTGCAACAACCAAGCGAAAATGATGTTGTTCATTTAGTTGATTAGGGTTGTAGCCACCTAGATTTATAAACCATAATTTAGGCTTATTTGATTTGCACCCTTTTGATGAATTCTCCACTTCATAATCTTTAGCTTTTGAGGATGATCCTTCTGAAATATTTATTTCATAGCCATCGACAAAACTGATATGAAGAAAACTATCAATATGTAGACCTTGTTTGTTTCCAAACCATTCAACTCTTAACTGATCAAAAGTATCTTCTATTTTATCTCCTATTACCCATCTAACATCATGTACCTCAATATGGCTGCCTTTTACCTTGCCCCCTAAATTAACAAGATATAATTTTTTTTCTTTCGTTGCTTCAGATATCATTTAAAATTACATACATTTTTTAGAATTACTTTAGGTTATAAGATTGACAAATGATGCTTTAAATATTTTCTTATTTTAGGGTTGTCTTGGAATAGAATTTTCTGTCAATTGCTCATCTCAAGCATTTTTTTGATAGGCTTATAAGCTTTCAAGCGAATCTTTTCATCCAATAATATCTCTGGATTCATAGTTTTTAAACAGTCTAAAACTTTATCAAGTGTATTTAATCTCATGTATGGACATTCATTACAGCTACATCCATCTAGACCCGGAACATCAATATATAATTTACTGGGGTCATTTATTTTCATTTGGTGAATTATTCCTGGTTCGGTAATTACAATAAAAGTATTTTTTTTACTTTCTTGAGTATATTTTAGAAGTTTACTTGTTGAACCAATAAAATCAGCCAAATCTAATAAAGATGACTCACATTCTGGATGAGCAATAACTTCTGAGTTTGGATACTTGATTTTTAATTTCATAACAGCTTCTTCACTAAATGTCTCATGAACTAAACACCTTCCTGGCCATAAGGTAAGTTTTCTTTTGCTTTTGTTCTGTACCCATTTCCCTAGATTTTTATCTGGTGCAAATAAAATTGGCAAATCACTTGGAAGTTGTCTTACTAAATCAACAGCATTACTACTTGTACAAATTAGATCGCTTTCGGCTTTGACGGCAGCAGAGCAATTTATATAACTAATTACAAAGTGATCAGGATGCTTTTCTTTGAATTTTTTAAATTCATCTGCTGGACAATCATCAGCAAGACTGCAACCTGCATCAATATCAGGGAGTAAAACTTTCTTTTCTGGACAAATTATTTTTGCTGTTTCGCCCATAAAATGGACTCCACAAAAAACTATTACATCTGCATCTGTAGAGGCTGCTTTCCTTGAGAGTTCAAGCGAGTCGCCTATGAAGTCAGCTATATCTTGGATTAATGGGTCTTGATAGTAATGAGCAAGAATTATTGCATTGCGCTTTTTGCAAAGCATCGCAATTTCATTAGTTATTTCTTCCCGTCTACTGGGAACCGGTGCAACCGTCTTGTAGGCGGTAATCAGCGTTCAGGTAAGCAATTGAGGCATTATAGAGGCTGATTAAGATCTTCCGCTGCCTCATATCAAAATTGCTATTGCAGGAGACCTTCATGGTTCCTGGTCAGATGAAGATGAAGATCTTCTCCTTAGATTGAGACCTGATGCAGTTTTGTTTGTTGGGGACCTTGGAGAAGGGGATATAAAAGTTGTAAAAGCTATAAAGAAACTTCCACTTCCTAAAGCAGTTATTTTAGGAAATCATGACCATGGTCGAGACCGCACAGGTGAACTTTTGAAAGCACAATTGAATTTGCTAGGAGAATTTAATTGTGCATGGAGTTTAAGAACATGGAAATACCCTCCTATTGGTTTAATTGGAGCGAGGCCTTGTAGTGCTGGCGGTGGTTTTTATATTTCTCCTGAAGTTCAAGCAGCTTTTGGACCAATAACTTTAGAAGAATCTGTCGAAAAAATGGTTCTAGCGGCGAAAGACGTCCCTAAAGAAATTCCATTTGTTATTTTGGCTCATTCAGGCCCAGAAGGTTTAGGTTCGGGAGCTTCAAGTCCATGCGGACGTGACTGGAAATCTCCTTCCATTGACTGGGGTGATAAAGATCTATCCTTAGCTATTGATAAAATCAGAAAAAGAAGAATTCCAGACCTTGTTGTTTTTGGCCATACTCATCATCATTTAAAAAAAGGACAAGGTAACCGCATTACATTCGCTAAAGATTTTTGGGGAACTTCATATTTGAATGCAGCGTGTGTGCCAAGAAGAGGCAAAGATATATCAGGTCAACCTTTATGTCATTTCTCTTGGGTCGAATTTGAAAATAATCAATTAAAGCATGCCTCTCACCGTTGGTATCGATCTAATGCATCTATTGCTTATGAAGAAATTCTTTTAAATAGATAAAAAATATGTTGATTTATTTATGTCTAAGTAGTCACGGATATGGACATGCAGCAAGACAGGCAGCAATATTTAACCAATTATATAAACTTAACCCTAATTTAAAATTAGTAGTTAGTTCAATAATCAATTATCAATTTCTCAATATTGCATTTGAAGGAGTACCAGTTATTCATCGAAGAATTAGATGGGATATAGGAACAGTCCAAAGACATGCTTTGGAAACTGATTACGATCAAACACTTTTTCAATTAAATTTATTTGAAAAGACGATCGAAAACATTATTAATGAAGAAATTAAGTGGATCAAAAATTTTAAATTACCAGTTCTTATCCTTGGTGATATACCTCCTTCTGCAGCAGAACTTGCGAATAAACTAGATACTCATTTAATATGGATGAGTAATTTTGGTTGGGATGATATATACGAGAAATTTCCATCTCCTTTTGATCAATACACTCAAAAATATAAAGAGCAATACTCCAAGGGAGGATATCTTTTGAGGTTTCCTTTCTCTCTTAAAATGAATTGGCAAATAGAAGAGGTATCTGTTGGTTTAATCTCTGCTAATCCAAAAAAATTGACTCATAAGTTTCTAAATCACATTTCTTCAACAAATAAACCTTTAGTGTTAGTTTGCTTTGGGGGAATTGGAGTTGAATTTGATTACAGCTTATACAAGCTATGGCCTGACATTACATTTTTGGAGTTTTCATCAAAGACTTTTGAAAAAGAAAAAAACAATAAAGGGTTATTTAACGTTGTTACTATTCCTTTTCCCTTTAGGGCACTTGATTTAATCCCATATTGCTCCAGAGTTATTTGCAAGCCTGGATTTAGTACTTTTTGTGAGGCAATAAGCAATCGAGTAGGGGTCCATGCTGTTAATAGGGATGGTTTCCCTGAATCAAATTCTTTAACTCGAGGGTTACAAGATTATGCTTTTCATAGATTATTAAGTAGGCAATCTTTTATGAGTGGAGAATGGGAATTAGATAAACTTTTGATTCCTCCTTCAAAGAAAAATTTAATAAGCAAAGATGGTGCATATTTCTCTGCACAAAAGATAATTGAATTTATCATTAAAAATTTTAACTAGCGTCTGAATTTATATTTTTCCCAAAAATCTTTTGAGCTAACAAATATCCCAATATTGCAGTTCCTATAAAACCCATAAAGTTTCTAAATAATGGAAGTATTTCTGAAGTTCTTGTTATTACTGGGGCTACTCCAAATACTCCAAATAACATAATCCATAAAGGAGATAAAAGTAATAACCAACCCCAAGCAATTATTTGATTTTCTTTTCTAGGAGATGATGCAAACCCTGCTATTAACCCGCCTAATAAAGAAGTAATTAGTGTCCATACCCATTGTTCTTTCGGTAGGCCAGGAACAACTTCACACCCTCCTTTATCCAAGCATGTTTGGACTGAAGATATTGCTGCAAGAATTGCTCCATCTTCTCCATGATCTCTAACATAAAATTGATTGCCATATCTTGTTTGGAGTTCTACCCAGAAAATCCTTGGCATTAGAGCAAAGAAAGCATCTCCAACATTAAAATTCAGAAGGTTTCCTCCTCTCGGGTCAGCTATTACAAGAAGACTGCTTTCGTCAAGATTCCAGTATTCTCTTACAGCTAAACCAGGAGTTTTCTCATATTGAGAAAGTACTCTTATTTTCCATCCCGTTTTATTTTCATAAGCAGTTAGAGAATCTTCGAGATTCTCTAACTGTTTTTCATTAAGTGTTTTAGCTAAATCAATAACAGGGGTTTTATGTTTTGGTAATAATTCAGGATTATTAGATGCAAAGACAGGCGAAGAAATTATCAGGGAGATTACAAAAGCAAAAATGCTTACCAAAGCTTTTATCCTGCGTGTTGAGCTCATGAGCTTTTTAGAATCAAGATTATTCTCGCCAATGGAGCCCTCAATTGCGAATTGTCCTAAATGGCTAGCCGCACTTCTCACACAATCTGGTAGAAGTGTGAGCTTCTGTCAGTTCATGGATTGGGCACTTAATGAAAAATCTAATGGTGCCTATGCAACTGGGACTTTAAAAATTGGAAAGGAAGGAGATTTTGTTACATCTCCTTCTTTAGGCTGTGATTTTGCAGAGTTATTAGCAGTTCAGATAGTTGATTGGTTTGATCAACTTGATAATGCAAATGATAAATTAACACGATTATGTTTAATTGAAATTGGACCAGGAGAAGGTCAACTTTCTAAAGACTTAATTAAAGCTATTGACCTTATTTCACCTTCCTTACTTAATCGAATCGAACTTATTTTGATTGAAGAGAATGAAGGTATGATGAAACGTCAAAAAGAAAATCTTAAAGAACTCCCTATTAATAAAATAGCCTGGAAAAGTATCAGGCAATTGTCGGAATCTCCTGTTGAAGGTATTATTCTAGCCAATGAATTCATTGACGCACTTCCCGTTGAGAGATTAATTTTTAGAAATAAAAAATTATACAGACAAGGAATTCAAATGTTTGAAAATGATGGGGACAGATATATTAAATATATTGATTTACCTTTAACTCAAGAGCTTTCTTCTTCTATAAATGAAGTATGTTCATCTATGGGTTTTTTAATGCCTCCTGCAGGTATTAAAGAAGGATGGAGTACTGAATGGCATAATAATCTTAACAATATTCTTTTTGATTTAGATAGTATATTGACTAGAGGGATATTGTTGGTAATTGATTACGCATTGGAATCATTTAGATATTATAATTCAACTCGTGATTCAGGAACAGTAATCGCATATAAAAAAAATAAAACTAGTACTAATATTTTAAATGAACCAGGTAATTGGGATATAACTACACATATATGCCTGGAAACACTATTTTTCTATGCTAAGGAAAATAGATGGAACTACATGGGGCATGTTCGTCAAGGTGAAGCTTTATTAGCTCTTGGTTTAGCAGAGAGAATTCATTCACTTCAGCACCTTGCCAACCAAGATTTATCTTTGGCTTTAGAAAAAAGAGAGTCTCTTCTTAGATTAGTTGATCCGCTCTGCTTGGGTGGTTTCTATTGGATAGCCTTTCAGAAAAATAATGATGTTAAGTTAGGAATTAAACCTGTCAAAATTGAAAGTAAATTCTTAAAAGAACCTCTTTTTAAGTAAGTATTGATAGGCAATTATTAATCTCTTCTTTTGTTATGTCATTACAGATTTCTACATTGCCAATACTAGATGGGATGATGAAGCGAATCTTCCCTTCTTTTACTTTTTTATCACCTTCTAAGGTCCTTATGACACTTTTATGATCTATTTTAGGCCAATTTATTGGGAGGCCTGCCTTCTTTATTAATTCTTTTTGCCTATAAGAATCATCTTTTTCCCACTTATTGCGTAAGAGACTAAGTTCACTAACGGCGATCATTCCAATAGCAACAGCTTCACCATGCAAATAAGTTCCATAACCACAAAGAGTTTCAACTACATGTCCAAATGTATGACCATAATTTAGGATTGCTCTTAAACCACCTTCTTTTTCATCAGAAACAACAATCCTTGCTTTAGTTATTACAGATCTTCTTATTATTTCTTTTAGCAAATTAATTCCTATGCCATCTAAATTAGATATAGTTTCTGTAGTCTCTAATAAATTAAAAAGATTTTCATCTCCTATTACTGCGTATTTAATAACTTCAGCCATGCCAGCACGGAATTCTCTTTCGGGAAGAGTTTTAAGTGTCATTGTGTCAATTAAAACTAATTTTGGTTGATGGAAAGCACCAATAAGATTCTTCCCACCAGGATGATTGACTCCAGTTTTCCCTCCCACTGAGGCATCTACCATAGCTAGTAAGGTTGTAGGGATTTGGATAACTCCAATACCTCTCAACCATGTAGCTGCTGCAAATCCTGTTATATCGCCTACTACTCCACCTCCAAGAGCAATCATGTATGAACCTCTTTCTAATTTTGTTTCATATGCCGCATCATGAATCTTAGATACGGTATTTAAATTCTTTTTTGCTTCTCCTTCTTCAATTATTAAAAGAGAAGGAATTATTCCCACCTTTTTGATGCTTTTAAGCAATTGATCTCCATAATGCTTTTCAATATCAGGATTAGTTACCACAAGAACTTTCGTGTTTGGTTTAACTCCTAATTTAATTAGTTCTTCGCCTGAAGTTTGCAAGCATCCTTCTTCGATAACAACTTCATAAGGATTGTTTACGAGTTGAACAGGAATTCGATTAGAGCTGTTATTCACAATGCTGTTTAAGCTTTAAAGTGGAAGTAGATTTCATATTCTTATACTTTACTTTATCATAGTGATTTATTTCTAGTAATATTTATAATTTTACAGAATATTATATGCATAAAATAAAAAATTAGTTTTATCCTTTTTATATGATTACTTTTACTACAAAGTAAATATAGTTAGTATTAAATTCTTTTATTTCAATACACACTTTATTGCGATGATTTGTTTTGATCAGAAAACAGAATTTGTTATGGGTAAGTTTGCTTGTTAAAATTTTTTGCTTATTAATAGATCATCATGAGCAATGATTTGTTAAAGAAAAATGATGATTTTCGAAGTTCTTCTATAGGGGTGGTTGGCGGTGGTCAATTGGCCCAGATGTTAGTTCTTGCAGCTAAAAATAAGAATGTAAAAATCAGTGTTCAAACTTCTTCGAAAAATGATCCTGCAGCTAGTCAGGCTTCAAGAGTTGTCCTTTTAGACTCCCAAGATATTGATGGAACAAGGGAGCTAGCAAAATTTTGTAAGTTTATAACTTTTGAAAATGAATGGGTAAATATTGACTCTTTAAGCACTCTTGAAGCAGAAGGAGCGAAATTTCTACCAACATTAGAATCAATTTCTCCTTTAGTTGATAAAATATCACAACGTAAATTGTTAAAAAAACTTGATATTCCTGTTGCCGAATGGCACCCATTATTATTTAAAGAATCAAGTGATGTAAATCTTGCTTTTGATTGGGAATTTCCTTTGATGGCTAAGAGATCTAAAGGAGGTTATGACGGTAAAGGAACAAAAGTTATTAGAGATTCCAAAGAATTAAATGACTTCTTAATATCTAAAAGACAAGAAGAATGGTTTTTGGAAAAATGGGTTAATTATGAAAAAGAGCTTTCCATTGTTGCAACTAGAGATTTGGACGGTTGTGTTAGATCATTCCCTCTTGTCGAAACATGTCAATCTAACCAAGTTTGTGATTGGGTTCTTGCTCCAGCAGAGGTCTCTCACTCTGTAGAAATTATGGCATTAAATATTGCTTCTTCTTTATTAATGGAACTTGATTATATTGGAGTATTAACTATAGAGTTTTTTTATGGGGACGAAGGATTAATAGTTAATGAAATAGCTCCAAGAACACATAATTCTGCTCATTTTTCTATTGAGGCATGTTCTAGCAGTCAATTTGATCAACAAGTTTGTATAACGGCTGGTTTGCCTGTTGCTCCTATAAAACTTAATTTTCCTGGAGCTTTAATGATTAATCTTTTAGGTATTGAGAACAATAAGGATAATCCTTTGGAAAAGCGTCTTAGTCAAATCAGAGATTTAGAGGGTGCAAATCTTCATTGGTATGACAAAGGAGAAGAATTATATGGAAGAAAACTCGGACATGTAACTTTTCTTTTGAATAATGACAATGCTTCAATTAGGCGGCAGCAAGCCATGGCTTTAATCAAGAAGGTTCGTAAGATTTGGCCCAAATATGTCGCTAATGTGGTCTAAATTAATAAAGGACTCCCTTGTTGGTGAAGGCCTTTCTAGTGCTCTGATCTGACTCTCTTTCGACTTGGGGAAGCTGTCGTGAAGGTGACGTAAACCGATTTAATCTCGGAAACGAAGCCCCACTTTGAATCCCCTACTGGTTTATCCAGGTCGAACGCTGAGGTTCTCACGGCAAGGAGGTCCTTTAATTAAAAAACAACTGTTATAGAGCTTATATGCGAAAATGAGCGAGTCAAAATATTTATTAAATAGCACTTAAGCTTATTCTTTTGAGGCTTCTAAATTACATTTAATTTCCTATGATTAATTCCATCACAATCATTCTATTACTTTCTTGCATAGTTATTATTCTTTGCCGAATAAGTTCGCAGTTAGAAAAATTAAATAGAAAAAACACTATGCAACTAGCTTATTTTTGTAACCCTGATGCAATGTTACGTGCAACTAGTGCTGATTCAATTCTTCGAGATGCATTTAAATCATCACAAGGACAGATCGATTATAAGAAGAAAAGAAGATTATTTTTAAAACTCGTTAATAATATAGCTGAAGTATAGCTTTTATTTTATTTTATAATAAATTACTTAAAATCATTTTAACCCGGCTAATTCAGATGACCATAAATTAAAGAGGAAGTAACTTGAATATATAAAAATACCTAGGTATACCCAATTTAGCCATGCTGGTCTTTCCTTTTGATTCGTCATGAATTTCTCTTATCTGCTCACTTATCATAGGCAGTATTATTTCTCTGGCTTTAAAATATTACCAATCAGTATGATTTATATAGAATCCTTCTGGATTTGATAATTGGATAAGGAAATTAATAATAGCTATATTTAAGGTTCTTTGCTGAAAGGTATTCTTATTATTAAAACAACAAATAAAGATTAGGGTTTTATAGGGATAAATTAAATAAGAAATTTTAAATATATTTTTAAGATTTATAGATCCTCTCTAGTTTTAATCTTATGTATTCACTAAAGTAGTAAGTTCTTCGATATTTATTTTCACTTTCAATTGCATTAGTTTTATAACACATGAAAAACTGAATACCTAAAAAAGACAATCCTATTATTGCTATAACAATTTCTTCTTCGCGCATTTGAGGACGTTGTTTAAGCCTTTCCTTGTATGATTAATTTGCTTTTCTTTCTATTTTTAAAGAATTTTTTATTCTCCATAGCAGCCATTGTTTGGGATTTAAGTTCCTCCAGAAAATCTTTTTGTTTTTTGGGGGACTCAATACACTCCCACCCCATTAATAGTTTTGCATCTATTTCTCTAAAAGATAAAGCCAATTTATTTTTAGAAAAATACTTTTTTGCCTTACGGGTCATCTTTTATTAAAATCAGGTTTTCAAAATCTATTTTTTATAATTCCATTTTTTTATCAATATAGAAAAGAGTGTAATTACCTATGAGTAATTAATGAACCTCTCTTTAGTAAAATATATACTTTTATTTGTTTTATAATTGATTTATTAGACAATAGAATCATAACTTATCAGATTAAGTATGCTCTTTGGTGGAAGTTTAGGTCTCGATTACCTTTCTCCTAATGCCCCTGTTGGGTTAATACTTCTAATCACAGGAGTTTTTTTCTCAATTTTAAGCTTTTATATATTGTATTTATCCACTGTTAATCAAAAATCGCTGGATGAAATTAAATCTGAAAAACTTCGGAAGAAGAAGCAGGCAGAGGATATTGCCAAACTATACCCACATAATTAAAATTAGCCTTACTATCTATTCTCACTATTTGCCGATTGAATTCGTCACTTTAATCACAATATGATTGGCTAATGATTACAAATCAATGTTTAATCAATACTTTTAAGATGACTGTCCTTTCGTTTTTATACATGCTGTATGTAAATAGCTCGTCAAAGTAGTGATCGAGCTACTTCCTGCCTTAAACGAAAAAAACCTCCCTTGGATTGATGTAATTCATCCGATAGTTGTTCATTT
>CETG01158183.1_pt1 | contig 11868 bp, 12 predicted proteins | sample 361471 | NCBI WGS metagenome assembly CETG01 (sample SAMEA2622696, study PRJEB7988) | marine metagenome | isolation source: saline water (ENVO:00002010), including | reverse complement strand
GTCTTTGTGATGCTATTTCTGAGAAAAAAGTTAGGGGATCTGTAGCAACTGAATTTCTTGTACTCTGTAGAAATAATTTTTTTGTTACAGTTTTTTGAATGGGTATGTTTCTATTGGCTAGGGAAATTTGTTTTGAAGCATATCTCATTTTAATTTTTCCTTTCTTCTTTATTATATCCTTTGTATGTAAAAGCTTTATCTAGTTATCAAAAGATCATTTATGAAACAATCTATTCTAATAACAACTAATAGTTTACTTAATTAAAACAAATAAGTAAAAAAACCTTTTACCAAAAATTAACTAAGTACTACTACTAGCTGACGTTGATTTAGAATCCTTGTCATTAATGTAGAAACCACTTCCTTTAAAGGAAATACCCACATTACGACTAATAAGCCGAATCACCAAATTTGACTGACATGATGGACAAGAAATAGAAGGCTCTTCCATAATAGAATGTGTTACCTCAAAAACATCGTCACAATCATTACATTTATAATCATATAAAGGCATAGCGTGAGTAATCTACCAAGGAACAATCATAAAATCAATATTATCTAAACATTTATTATGGCTTTAAAGACTGTATAACTTGATCTAATTCTGTCATTTTAACTCCAAAGTCAGACCAATTAGACTCAGATAAAGATTGCTTTAAATGATTAAATACACGAATCACCTGTTCAATCGATGTCTCATCAGCAAGCTTTACAACCATTTCTTTTACTGGTTCTTCTTCTAAAAAGTCATAAGGAACATCAAACACTTGAAACATAGCATCCATTAAATTTTTACCCATCACAACTTTATCATCATAAGATACAATAACTCGCTTTAATTCAGGTAACTTAGACGTTTCAGCTTGTAAATAAATAGGTTCAACATATAACAAGGATCCTTCAATAGGAATAATCATCAAATTACCACGAATAACACGTGACCCCATCTGTCCCCAAAGCGTTAAATTCTTTGAAATTTCTGTATCCTGATCAATACGTGACTCAATTTGCATAGGCCCATAAATAGTCTTTTCTTTTGGTAATTTTAAAACAGTAAATTGACCATAACTATCCAAATCAGAAGATGCAGCTAACCAAGCTATCATATTATTTTTATTAGTAGGAGTAAACGGAAGCATCAATACAAAAGATTCTTTTTTATCACCCGGCAACTTTGTAACTAAATAATAAGGAGACATGGTCTTTTCACTACCTTCATAGGTTTCCTGAGGAAACTGCCAAACATCCTCACGATTATAAAAAACCTGTGGATCTTCCATATGATACGTATTCAAAATCAACGCTTGTACTGTAAACAAATCTTTTGGATAACGAACATGGTTTTGAATTGAAATAGGCATCTCAGCTTGAGATTTAAAAAAGCCTTTATAAACACCATTAAATGCCTTGATAATAGGATCATCACCATCCATCATATAATAATCAATAGCACCATCATAAGCATCAATAACAACTTTTACAGAATTACGAATATAATTAATACGAGCATTAAAAGGCTCAGAATAAGGAAACTCATTAGAAATAGTATACGCATCATAAATCCATTTCATCCGCCCCTCTTCTGTTAATACCAAATAAGGATCTTGATCATAAACTAAAAAAGGAGCAATTTTTTTAGCAATATAATTAATAGAACGATCATACATAAGTCTAGATTCATTCCCAATTAACGATGAAAAAATTAATTTAAAATCAGAAAATTTTATAGAATATACCAATCGTTTCAAAAAACTATCAAACAATATTCCTCCATCACCCTCATAATTGGTATAAACATTTAAATCTCCCTTTGGAAAATCAAACTCTTGTTGTTTAGTATTAACAACAACATAATCAAATGTTTTTTCACCAAAATATATTTCAGGTCTATTAATTGTCAAACCATGCTTAGCAACAGGAGGAAGATCTTTAACAAAAAATTCTGGCAATCCATCAACAGTAACTTCATTAACAGGAGTCATACACAGTCCATATCCATGTGTATATACAAGATGACGATTCGTCCAAGTTTGAGCTTGTGATGATAATTGCGTACTATCCAACTCACGAGCAGATAACATAACCTGTTGAGGCTTGCCATTTATCATATACCGATCCACATCTACATTCATAAATTCATAATAAAGTCGTATTTCTTGTAACTGACTAAACGTTTGTTTTAATGGTTCTTGATTCCATAAACGAATATTTTCAACAATCGTCGTATTAGACTTAATATCATTGGCAGTCAAATTATAATCAACAGGAAACTTTTTCTCAGCAACACGATTAAGATTATAAGCCTCACGCGTAAATTTAATATTAGATTCAATAAATGGTTTTTCTTTAACAAGTTCATTAGGTGAAACAATAACATTTTGAACAATATTTGGAACAAATTTCAAACCAAAAAAATGTAATAACAAAATTAAAGCCAAACCAATATAAGGTAATTTAAAAGTAGGTTTAAAAATTAAAAACAAAATCAAAACAGCTTCTAAAGCAAACAAGCCTACTAAAATACGTTTAATAGGATAAATAATGTTTACATCTGTAAAAGCAGCTCCATACACAACCCCATTTTCAGATAAAACAAGATCAAACATCCCTAACCAAGTTCCCACTGCAAATAAAACAAATGTAACAGACAACAAACTAATTAAATGCGTTTTAATAGCAGAAAACTCTTTTGATTTAGAAAAAATAACCAATAAAATATTACGAGAAAAATATATCCAACCCACAAAAATTAACGAAATAATAAAAAGCCCAATAAACCATCCTTGAATATGATTAAATAACGGCAAAGAAAACAAATAAAATGATACATCATGACCAAACAAAGGATCATTTAACCCATAAGAAGTTTGATTTAAATATAAATACAAGTCTTCCCACCACGATTTTGCAGACAACCCAAAAATTACAGAAATAGCTAAAACAGCAATATAAACTACACCCGACAATGTCTTTAAAGCAAACGACTTATCCGATTGAGACTGTTCCATAAACTGACGAAACTGATTAATAATTTGGTTAAGAAAAGCAAACGGAGTTTGTATGTCATAAGATGCATTTTTATTAGCAATCGAACTATTTTTATTAGCAATATAAGCATTAAAACTTAACCATCCAAACGCAATTAACGTAAAAATAATCCAAGTAATCCATTCTGATTTAACACGAAACCACCAAATAGACTCATATCCAAAAGACTGAAACCACAAAAAATCAGGGTACAAATTCATAAAAATAAAAAAACTAATAATCCCTGTAATAATTAGTCCAATAATCAACTTAATATTTGCCATATAAAAAACCCTCAAATGATAATTAAATTATGAAATAAAACAGATATTAGTGTACCTTATTTTTAAAACCTTTAATAGAAAAAAAAACATAAATGAAGATTGGTAGCGGAGACTGGGATCGAACCAGTGACGCCACGGGTATGAGCCGTGTGCTCTAACCAACTGAGCTACTCCGCCATAAGTAAACGTGGCGTAACTGTACTAAATAATATGATAGCCTGTCAACGAAGGATATTAAGATTAGATCTTAACGATTTAATTTCATGTTTAGATAATGATATTAAATCACCAAAAGCCATCCCCTTTAAATCAATAGTAGCAATTTGCAACCGTTTTAAATGAGTAACTCGATACCCAAAATGTTCAAAAGAACGTCGAACTAACCGATTACGACCTTGATTGGTTGTGAGAATAAAATCACGATCAGATACCATACTAACTTGAAAAAAATTCATAGGTCCATCTTCCAGAAAAAACCCAACTTTTAATCGTTCAATAGTTTGCTTAGACACACGCTTATCTAACGTTACATGATATACTTTACTGCACTCAAAAGAAGGATGCATTAATTGATGTGAAAGCTCCCCATCATTAGTAATAATCATCAAACCAGTTGTATCTTTATCTAAACGACCAACAGGAAATAAAGGCATCCCTAACTTACGAATATAATCACCGACACAACGACGTCCCTTTGGATCTTCCATCGTTGATAAAACTCCCTTTGGCTTAAAAAACTTATAATAAACATATGAAAACTGATATTGAATCACATCCCCATCAACAACAACCGTATCCTTCTTAAACTTAACCTCTGCATTTAGATTATCAACCAATTCATCATTAATAAAAACACGGCCCTCGTTAATAAAACGTAATAAATCTCGTCGAGAAATATAAGATTGCATCGTTACAAATTCTTCTAAAGGTAAACTAGTTTGCATAACTAGACCTTAAAAATATTTTAGGATAATCCTTAAAAACCAACCGTTGATTAAGGGTATCCCAAGACATAGAATCTGCCATAACTCGAAATCTAAAATTAGAAATTTCAGTAAGAGAATTAGATAAAATCATATTATCACTAGCAACCCACGTAATATCATCAGAATGAAGCCAATACAATTCGTCTAAATAAGAAAAGACAAGATAAGCATGTGATAACCGCATAGATCCTGTTTCTAAATCCATACTACTGCTATCCGCATTAAAACGTAAAAATGATTCACCAAAAAAAGATACCCCCTTTGATTGATCAAAAAAAATATCAGATTCACCACGATTAATAACAGCTCGATTAGCCGATACTTCCATATCCAAAACACCATCCGTAAAATGAGAAATAGAAATATCATGAAAAACAAAATCTGGAACATCATCCGATTTGTTAGGTAAGCTTACAAACATAAATTCTTTAAAAAACAAGGTATAAAGTATTAATAAAAACAAGACAAGAAAAGCATAAGCACTAATTTTTCCCATCAGAATTATTGTCCCTGTAACCGTCCAACAATCAACAGTTGTTTTAAAACTTTAAAATATTTTTTTTGTTTTCGATAAGCTTCACCTAATAAAAAATGAATAGCTGTTGCCTTTGGCTCAATATCCAATCCCTTTTTACACCATATAACCGCCTTATCAGCATCTCCCATCTCACCATACACTAAACCAATAAATCCATACGCCCAAACTTGATCTGGTTTAATAGCTATAACCTGATGAAACAAATCAATAGCATGTTGTTTTTTACCCACAAAAAAATATCCAAAAGCACATTTAAAAGGATACCGCCACTCTGTCTCATCCTCTAACATGAGTTGTTCATAAGTACTAATAACCGTACTAGCATACTCCTTCGGTACCTGCTTAAGTAACTTCCATCCTTTTAAAATTTGCCCCGAATAAGCATAACTCATAGCCAAATCAAACATAACTTCGTTAGCTGTTGGCATAAGCTCATAACGCTGCTCATTCTGAACAATTTCATCTAAAATTTCTTGATCAACATGATAAGGAAATGCTAATAACGGCAAAGAAAAAAAGATAAACAGATAACAAAACACAATTAACTTCATAAAACGTCTACCTTTACGGGCGGATGTGAAACAAAAATATCATTTTTCCAATTAATCTTTAACACATCTTGATATAAACAAACATAAGAACGATGTAATGGAATAAAAATCGACAACACAACATGAATCAGTAATCGAGGAAGTATATCAAATAAAACAAAAACTCGATATAACACATAAATAAACCGTGGATAATGTTTATAACAAACATAAAAACCACCACGATACCCCTCTGTTAAACACCCTATCTTTCTAAAAGAGGTTGATAAACCTCCAAAATGAGTTAATTTAGCTAAAGGATAATACACTAATCTTAATTTCTTTTTACGTAACACCGCACACAAATCAACATCATCATTATAAAAAAACAAATTGTCATCTAACCCATTAATAGCATCATAAACCGATCGTTTAATTAATAAAGCAGCACCTGCAACAAAAGACACATCCTTAGGCGTTTTAGACAAAAATTTCCACTGTCCAAAAATACTACCAGGACATTGTACCGTTCCATCTTCATTCAATAGTTTTGGAACCAAAGCTCCAATATCAGAAAACTGAATCATATAATCATATAACAACTGAATTGTATCAGGATACAAAACCGTATCATTATTTAATAAAAAGTAATAATCCCCCTTTGCATAAGTAGCAGCGATATTATTACCTTTAGAAAACCCGCTATTATGATAGTTTTTTAAAACAGTAATACGATCCTTATAAACTGCTAAAACATCAAGTGAATCATCCGTAGAACAATTATCAATCACAATAATATCTAGATCAAAGGTAGTTTTACTCGCCAAAAGAGATTCTAAACAATCTGTGATAAAGCGAGCGCCATTATAATTAACAATAAAAACACTAACACAAACCATACCTGATAGAATAACTTAATTACCTAAGAAACAAAATGATTCGTAAATAGGATTTGCCAAAATCCCCACTTGACGATCCGATGGAAGCAAATGTGAAGATACAAACTCCTTTGGATCCTGAGATGAATCAACATCACATTGCCATGTAATACGTTTTTGAATAGTCTTAATAGCAACACCACAATGTTGATTAATCTTATGAAGCAATGTTGTATTATCAAAAGGTTGCTTCGAAAACACATCAATAAACACTGAGTTTACATCCTTATCTGTTGAAGGCAACAATTCTATTACAAAATCTTCTTTATTAGGGTTTAACAAATAATAACTTTTAGCTGTAATCAAAGACAAAAAATCAGCAGAACTAAGCTCCGTATCAGCATCAATAATCCAATGAACAAAACGTGTTAACCCTTTACAGTGACCTAGATTCATAAATCCATGAATAGCTTCTAAAGCCGAAACAGCATGAAGATCAATATGCTTTTGATAAACAAAACAATTCATAATTAATACGTTTCCTTAATATAATCACGTAATGATTCAAACAATTTTTGCCATGGCCCAGCTAACAAATTATCATCACGACGTTTCTGTGATAAATGATGATGCAAATACCGAGGAATATGATACCAAAACATACCGCGTTCAGGATGAGGCATCATTGCTAATACATTACCCGCCTGATTACATAAACCTGCCATATTAAGATCTGAACCATTCGGATTAACTGGGTAAGACAAAGAAACATCACCCTCTTCATCACAATAAACAAATTGAGTTGCTTGAGATGATTGAACCACCTCTTTATTATAAAATTTAAAATTACCCTCTCCATGATTAATTTGAATTGGAAGAATATCTGAATCATCAAAATAACGTGTAAAAAGACTAGCTTGAGGATATTTAATTTTGACATAAACCCAATCACAAACAAAACCATGATATGATTCCTGATTCATATTAGGAGCTAATCCCATTTCCATAGAAGCACCATGATCATAATCTGGCAAAATACCCGATTCAGCTAATATTTGACACCCATTACAAATACCTAAAATAGGAAGCCCTTGTGAAGCCTTATCTTTAATAAAATTTAAAATAGGCAACTTAGATGAAACAACACCCGCACGAACACGATCTTGAAACGAAAAACCACCAGGCAAAATAAACCCTTTATAAGAATCTAATAATGAAATAGCTGAATTCCAAGCGACAACATCAGCCTCTAACCCAACTTCATGCAAAGCGTTCAACGTCTCATACTCACAATTACTACCAGGAAATTGAATAACAGCTACTGTCATAATAATCAGTTATGAAATAAATCTTTATCTAAATTAATCGCCGCAATCATACCATCAGACACAGCTGTAGGAATCTGGCGAATCTGTTTAGACCGAATATCACCAGCTGCATATATACCAGGAATATTAGTTCTCATAAATTCATCTGTAATAATATACCCTTTCTCATCTAAATTTAAATTTAAATTTAAAATTTCATTAGGAGGAATTCTACCAACATAAATAAAAACACCTTTAACATCTAACCAAGTTTCTTGATCCGTTGTAACATTAGATAACTTAATCTTTTCCAATTTATCAATACCAAACGCATCTACTGGAACTGTATTCCAAATCACACTAATATTTTCATTCGTCATAACTTTTTGCTTTAAATTACGAACAGCCTTCAAATAATCTGACCGATGAATTAAATATAATTTATTAACATATTGAGACAAATAATCCGCTGCATAACAGGCACAATTCCCACCGCCTATAACAGCCACATCTTTATCCCGATAATATTCAATATCAGATTGCGCATAATAAGAAATACCTCGCCCCAAAAACTGACGCTCAAAATTTGTTTCTAAAGGCTTAGGCTCTAAACCTAACGCTAAAATAACGCCCTTAGTTTTATAGTGCTTAGACAAATCTGTCTTAACTAACTTTAAACCATCTTCAATATCGCTAACATCTTCAACAGTTTCACAACTATAAGACACACCATAATCATTAAGATGCTCTTCCATCTTTATCGACAAATCTGAACCTAAAATACCGGTTGGAAACCCAAGATAATTTGAAATATTATAAGCTGTAGCAGTTTGACCTCCAGGTAAATTACGATCAATGATTAAAACCGATAATTTAGCACGCGATGCACATAAAGCAGCCGACATACCACCAGGTCCTGACCCCACAATAATAACATCAAAATAATCCTGCTTACTATCACTATCAAGCTTTTGAACCATACTCATTTCTTCTGGATGTAACGTCATGGATCAAACCGGTCTGTAGACAACTTAATTTTAGACCGCCCACCCGATAAAACAGATTCATTAGCTAAATCAAAAACAATCTTATCGCCTTTCACATAATCACCTTTACTAGATAAACTAGCATTCCCATTCAACGTAATATAATGTTTTTCTAAATTATAAATAGCTTCATCAGATAAAGACATATAATCCTCATACATAAATCTCACCTCTCCTTTAGCAGAGACAAGATTAGGAAAGATAATATTTCCCTTATCACAACTTAGCACCATATCATCCTTAGTAACAACTACAGAATTAAAAAAATCTAAAGAATTATGTAAAAAAGAAAAACTAAATCGATACGCTCTAACTGACAAATCTTTATAAGTTACCAACGTATCCTCAACACCGTCCACTACCGAATCAACTAACGATAAAGAAAAATCTTTTGCAGTTACAAAAACATCATAATTACTAGAATCTGGATACGTAACCCGCTTATCATGGTAAGTAAATAAATCCGTAACAAGATTATCATAAGAGGCAAAAACAAAAGAAGATGCAAAGCTAAAACAAATAAACACTAAAATAAATTTCTGAAACATATTATTAAATATACCATTTTAGATCATGACTGGAAAGAAAAGGACAGAATAAAAAACAAGAAAATTAGCTATTAAAATTAATCACTGTTACAATACAATGCTATGACATGGAAAGAACCAAGCAAAGAAAACCCCACTTTATATCTTCCTTTAACACAAGCCAATTCCGATCTTCCACTTGATAGTTGTACCATTACAAACAAATTTTCAATCAAGGTGTCCCCTAGCTGGCTATCAATCTGGAAATCTCCTAATAATAGTTCCACCGAAACACTTTGCCAAAATTTACTAAACTTATTAGCTCCCTTAGCAGAACTAACCCTCATTGCTCAACAACATATTCCTATTCATTCTAAAAACGAACCCCATGACTTAGTAACAGATACGGATATAGGAATTGAATTACTCTTAAAAAAATGGTTTAACAAGCACTTACCAAACCACAAACTTATTGGGGAAGAAACAAAAAAACCAACCATTAACGAAACCGATATCTGTTGGTACCTCGACCCTATTGACGGCACTGCAAACTATGCCTCAAAAAAAGATAATTTTTGTATTAACTTAGGATCAACATTTAATGGTAACCCATATATCAACATTGTATATCATCCAAAAACAAAAACATATCATTATCAAACACCCAAACAAACCTCATACAAAGCCTTAACAAATCCCGAAAAAAAAATATGTACAGAATTTTATCCTCACCGAACAAAAGAAAAAGCAATCTACAACTCTATTCTTAAACAAACCAACTGGCAACCCTTTCAAACACAAGCACTAGGAATTAGTTTATATGAAATGATGAATGGTAAATGCAGCGCCTTCTATAAACCAAACGGAAAACCATGGGATATTATAGCTGGAGCAGCCATTTTATCAACATCCGACTATTGGGATATCACCTTTATAACCAAAACCTATCAGTCCATATCATTATTTTCAAATGAACCTACTATCATCTCATATTTAAATGACTGCTTTAAAACAAATTGTCGTATTGGCACCTTAATCATTACACCCAGACAAAACCCTAAAATCAAAGAAATCATTATCAATACACTTCAATCATGACTGAAAAAAACATTCACATTCCCATCATGTTAGATGAAGTTATAACCCACCTAGATATTCAAAAAAATGATTGTATCATTGAAGGCACGGCTGGATTTGGAGGCCATACAAATGAAATCCTAAAACAGTTAGACAAAACCGGATTATACATTGGCATCGACCAAGATCAAACAGCCATTAACCATAGTAAAGAAAAATTTAATTCATACCCCTTCGCCAATCATTACCATGATAATTTTAGTAACTTTGAAACCTATTTAAAAAAACATAACCAAACAACCTTTACCAAATTTTTTCTAGACTTAGGCATTTCATCATACCAAATTGATGAAGCCTACCGAGGATTTTCACATCGATTTGATGGCCCTCTAGACATGAGAATGAATACAAACTCTCCTATTAATGCAAAAACTATACTAAACACTTATTCAGAAGAATCTCTTTCTAATATATTTTATTACTATGGAGAATTAAGACATAATAAAAAGTTAGTAGAAAACATTATCCATAATAGAAAAAAAAGTCCTTTAGAAACAACCACTGATTTACGTAACATTATTAAAAAAAGTTATTTTTTTCATAATAAACGATCCTTATTTATGAAAACCTGTTCCCAAGTGTTTCAAGCAATCCGTATCGAAGTTAATCAAGAATTTAAACATATCGAAGAGACCCTACCAAAACTAGAATCGTATGCTAGCAATGAAGCTACCATTGTAATCTTAACATTTCACTCATGTGAAGATCGGCTTATCAAACAATTTATTAAACAATCAAAAACGTTAGAATTTAACCCAAAATCAGTCATTAAACCGAGTAAAATTGAACGAACAAATAATTCAAGAAGCCGATCCGCTAAATGTCGAATAATTAAAAAAAAAGTAACTAAAAAACTACCTTAACGAAACATCAATAACACGTTTAGAATCTTGCTGAGTAATAGAAATAGCTATATGAGGAAAATTAATATCAATCAACTTTTCTGCCCATTCTATAAAAAAAAGATATTGAGATTGGGAAAAATAATACTCTAAATCCAAAGAATCAATAGCCGCTTCTGATTCTAGCCGATACAAATCCATATGATATACCGGCGGATTAGAATGATATTCATTAATTAACGTATACGTTGGAGAAGTAATAGAATCAATACCTAAATGAGACATAAACGACTTCACAAAAGTTGTTTTTCCAGCACCCATTTCAGCATAAAACAAACAAATCATACCTGGCTTAACAACAGAAACCAAAGATTTGGTAAAATCATTTAACTCAGTTAAAGAATGAATCGTTGCGTTAGCCAAGGTTTTCATATAATTCTTCTATCGTTTGATTTAAAAGAGGATGAACAAAATGAGGAACTAGCTCAACTAAAGGTTTTAATACAAAAGACCGATCATGCATTAACGGATGTGGTACCACCAAATCATCATCAGAAACAATGGTATCATTAAAAAACAATATATCTAAATCAATAGTCCGTGGATCACGTGTTCCCTTTGATTCCCTCCCCAACTTTTTTTCAACAACTAATGTCAATTCAAACAAATCTCGTAAAGAAATTAACGTCCTCACTTCAATAGCCGCATTTAAATAATCAGGTTGATAAGTAGGTGCTACAGCTGGGTTATTAAAATATGTGGAAAC
>CETG01176605.1_pt1 | contig 11872 bp, 16 predicted proteins | sample 361471 | NCBI WGS metagenome assembly CETG01 (sample SAMEA2622696, study PRJEB7988) | marine metagenome | isolation source: saline water (ENVO:00002010), including | reverse complement strand
GGTAGTGGCGGCGGTACTCCAGGACAACATAGTCCAAACGCTGTTTCAGCAAACGGTACAGCAAATACAGGTGGTGGCTCAGGTGTAGGAGCACATCCAGGTGGTGGTTCAGGTACAGGTGGACCAGGTGTAATTATTATAAAAATATAATAGGAGATAAAAAACATGGCATGGTTAAAATACGCAATTGTTGAATTAGACCCACCAGAAAGTAAATCTACTGGCGGTATGGTTGTCGAATTAACTCATATGTTAGATACAGATACTAGAGACACAGCTCCTATGTCTCAACATTGGGTAAAAAAAGTTGATGAGTATAAAATGGTACAAATACCTGAAGATAGTCCTGTAAAAGTAGGTTGGATTTATACAGATAAGACAAATCAATTTGTTGCTCCATAAATTATATAAATAATTATATATAATTGAAATGATAGGAAAATTTTATAATGGGTACAAAATTTCATTATTGGTTGTGGAATACAATCATATCTAAAGAAGACTGCCAAAAAATTATCAATAGAGGTTTAGAACAAATAGAGTCTTTAAAAAAAGAAGGCTTAAGTTCTACAGCTGTAACTAATGGCGACAATCACAAATCTGATACCAGAAAAATATCTCAAGCAGATTTAACGGTTGAACAAATTACCAAAAAAAATATTAATCATAATGATGTTTATATCAGAGATAGTAATGTATCTTGGTTAAGCGACCAATGGATATATGATTTATTATGGCCACATGTTTCTATGGCAAACAAAAATGCAGGTTGGAATTATGAATTTGATTATGCTGAACCTGCTCAGTTTACAATTTATAATAAAGAACAATTTTATGGTTGGCATGCTGATGGTAATAATGATATACATAGCGTAAAAAGAAGAAGTTTGCCTGGAATATATGACGAAAATCATGCTAATTCAAATATGTTCACACCAATAAAAGGTTTAATAGGTAAAGTCCGAAAAATGTCCATAACACTTATGTTATCAGACCCAAATGATTATGAAGGAGGCAATTTAAAATTTGATTTTGGCGAACACGAAAAAGATAGATATAAAGAGGTATCTGGAAATCAGGTACAACAAGGTTCAATGATTGTTTTTCCTAGTTATAAATATCATTGTGTAACACCTGTTACAAAAGGTACTAGATATTCTTTAGTGGTATGGTTTAATGGAAGGCCAATGAAATGAGTTATAGTGTATCAACAGATTTTTTTAATGAAAATGGCTATATAGTTGTTGAAAATTTTTTAAGAAAAGATGTAGCATGTTTATTATATGAATATACAAAATTAAAATCTCGTAGAGCAGTTTTTAAAGAAGCATATAGTCCAGAATTATTTAATGAAAAATATGATGGTCTTTTTGAAGACAAACAAGCTCCAGGTTCATACTCTTTATATGGCGACCCATTAATGGACGCATTATTACAAAATTCAACCGATTTTGTATCAAATGTAATAAGTAAGGAATTAATACCAACTTATTCATATTGGAGAATGTATATAACTAATAATGAATTAAAAAGACATAAAGACAGAGAAAGTTGTGAGTTCTCTACAACTTTGTGTTTAGGTTATGATTCGAGTAATGTTAAAGACGATAATTATAATTGGCCTATATATATTAAATCACACGGTGGTAAAGAAAAATGTGTGAATTTAAATCCAGGAGATATGGTTATCTATAAAGGTTGTGATGTTGAACATTGGAGAGATGTTTATAAAGGTTTAAATCACGCTCAAGTATTTTTACATTACAATGAAAAAAATGGTAAACACGGTATAAAATATGATAATAGAGAATTTTTAGGGATTCCTCAACAGATAGAGGCTCATCATAAATAGTAAGGAATAAAAATATGGATGTTAAAACACAAAAAAATTTAGAAACATATGGCGGTACAAAATTTGATTTTAATGAATTAAATAAAGACCACACATCAGCAGTAAAAGAAGTTTGTGAAATTTTAAAAACACAAGACATAGATAAAAACATTATTGAAGATTTAAAATTAAAATTTAAGATTAAAGAACACCCGAAATATGATTTAAATAAAAGCCCTTTCTTTCAATATTGTAAGAAAAATAATATTGAAATGATGGAACAAGGGTTTGTTACTACCAAAGAAAATAATAAAGTCATGCTTTATCCTGTAGGCGTTGTATGTGAAGATGTAAGAGTATTAAACAAATTATTTGAAAGTATTTTTGAGGCAGGCGTAAATGCTGCTAATCAAATTAAAGAATAAATATCTTTAATTAGGATTATATTGTGAAAAATGTAAAAAACATTATAGTATTAGGCGGTGGAAGTGCAGGTTGGATGACAGCCTCTACACTTATTAAAGAATATCCAGATAAAGAAATTACCGTCATAGAAAGTCCAGATACCCCTATTGTTGGTGTTGGTGAAAGTACCATTGGTGGTATTAAATTTTGGACAACATATCTAGGCATAGACGATACAGAATTTTTTAAATATACAGACGCTACTTATAAATTAAGTATAAGATTTGAAGACTTTTATAAGAAAGGTGATGGTGGGTTTCATTACCCTTTTGGTAAGTCTATTTTTAATAGTGAAGCAAAATTTAATGAATGGGTATTAAAAAAACACATTTATCCTGAAACTCATAGGTCTGACTTTGCTACTTGTTTTTATCCACAAATGGCATTAGTAAATAACAACAAACTTTTTGATAATGAAAAAAATGAGATACCTTTTAACTTTAGAGAAAACACAGCTTATCATTTTGACGCAACAAAATTTGGTTTGTTTTTAAAAGACAGATATTGTTTACCAAGAGGTGTTAAACATATTATAGATGATATTAAAACGGTAGAATTAAATGATAATGGCATACAATCTTTAAATAACAAGTATAAAGCAGATTTATATTTTGATTGTACTGGTTTTAAATCATTACTATTAGGTAAATCTTTAAATGAGGAATTTGAATCTTATTCAGATATGTTACCTAATAATTCAGCTTGGGCAACTAGATTGCCATACAATAACAAAAAAGAAGATATTAATTGTTATACAAATTGCACAGCAATTGAAAACGGTTGGGTTTGGCAAATACCTTTATGGTCTCGTTGGGGTACAGGTTATGTTTATTCAGATAAATTTGTTGATGATGAAACTGCCTTACAAGAATTTAAAAATCATTTAGACAAAAAAGGCCAAGATTATAGTAACGCAGAATTTAAAAAAATCAAAATGCGTGTAGGTATACATAAAAGATTATGGGTAAAAAATGTCGTAGGTATAGGTTTAGCGGCAGGATTTATTGAGCCTTTAGAAAGTAATGGTCTATTTTCAGTACATGAATTTATAATGCGTTTTATAAGAAATGCACAAAGAGATATTATTACTCAATGGGATAGAGATAATTTTACTTTTCAATGTAAAAAATGGTTTAGAAATTTTGCAGAATTTGTTGCTATGCATTACGCAATGTCAAATAGAGATGATACAGAATATTGGAGAGCTAACTCTAATAAAGAATGGGAACCGTCTTTAGTAAATTTAACTCCGGCAAATGAATTAGGATTTTTTCAGGCAGCTTCGTTGAGAGAATATCAAAATCATTTTCTTGGTGACGGTGTAGATTGTATAGCTTATGGCATGGAATGGTACCCTACTGAAGCCACTCATATAAAATATCAACTAGGTTATGATGATAAAGAATTTAAAGATAAATTTAGTAATCAAATTGACAAGTTAAATAAAAGAAAAGACGCTTGGGACATGGCAGTAAAAGATAAAACAAGCTTCTATGATTATCACAAACAAAAGTTTTATAATGATAGAGAAGATTAATGGATAGTAAAATAGAAAATTTTATAGGTGTATTTGATAATGCTTTTGATGAGCAATATTGTAAATCTGTAATTGAGCATTTTGAAAAATTAAATGATTTTCATAAAATAGATAAGAGAGCTGATTTTTTTAATCAACCAGGAATTAAACAACAAAACGACATTTATGTGCCTGTACAAGAAACAGACTCGATACTCATTAGTTCAAATGAAATAATATTAAGAAAATTTAATACAAAATTACAAGAGTGTTATGAATTATATAAAAAAAAGTATCCTATAATAGATGACATGAGTAGTCATAGATTAAATTTAGATACTAAAATACAAAAAACAATTCCAGGAGAAGGTTACCATGTATGGCATTGTGAACATATGGGTGCTGAAAATGGTAAAAGGTTACTTCTAGCAATATTATATTTAAATGAAGTAGAGGGTGGCGAAACAGAATTTTTATATCAACAAAAAAGAATCGCTCCTAAAACAGGTAGATTAATGATATGTCCTTCTGGATTTACTCATACACATAGAGGTAATCCTCCTTTAAATGGCTGTAAATATATTTTAAATGGATGGATAGAGTTTACGCAATGAAGAAAAAAACGGTTTATTGGGCACCATGGTATGTAAAACAAGATATGTACAATTGGAACATTTTATTTTTAGAGCCAAAAAGATTATTAAACAAAGTTATAGAAGAAACTAAAAACTTAACATGCGAAAGAGCAAAAGGAATGTTAAAATGTCCTGCTTTTGGTAATTTAAGTAGAAATACATTTTATGTAGAAAATCCTTTAACAACAGAATTTGATGTAGTTAATACTCCAGAAAAAGGAAAACAAATTGTTTACACAGGCAAACATAAGTATGTTTGTCAATTATCAAATCAAGGTAATACATTTACTTATGGATTAAATTACATATTTTTTAGTGAAGATGATTTAGAAATAATGGTTACTTCTCCTCATTTTTCTAAAAATGTTAATTATACACAATACGCTAGATTAGCTCCTGGCAGATACAATATCTCTAAATGGTTTAGACCTGTATCTTTAGAAATGTTATTTAATGATAATGAAACACATTTTAGAATGGAAGAATATGAACACCTTGCTTACTTTCATTTTTTAACAGATGATAGAGTTGAAATGAAAAGGTTTGATTTAAATGATAATTTAAGAAAAATATCAGAAACTTGTTCAGATGTTTCTTCATGGTGGTATAATGTACCTTTAATTAACAGATATGAAAGATTTTTAAAAACAAAAACAAATAAACTTGTTATGTCAGAAATTAAAAAACAATTAGTGGAGTAAAAAATGTATGAAGTAGTAGATAATTTTTTGCCAAAAGATGAATTTAAGAAAATAAAAGATATGATTACTGGATATGGTTTTCCTTGGTTTCTTCAAAATTTTGTTGCACATGAAAAATGGCCAGAACCATCTCATTGGTATTTTACACACCAGTTTTTTGAAGATGGAAAAGGAGGCACACCTTTTTATCCTTTAATAGATGAAATTTTTTTAAAAGGAAAAATAGATTGTGCAGCTATACTTCGTGTTAAAGGTAATTTATATCCTAAAGATGATAGAATTATAGAACATGGTTGGCATGTTGATTATGACTTTAGCCATGCAGGTGCAATATTTTATATTAATACTAATAATGGTTTTACAATACTTGAAGACGGCACAAAAATAGAAAGTATTGAAAATAGAATGTTGTTTTTTAATGCCGGAAGAAGACACAGAAGCACAAATTGTACTGATACAGAATATAGAATGAATATTAATTTTAATTATATGAAAAAAGAATGGTAATTAAAGAATATAAATTTTCTAACTCTACCTTTATAGGTGGCTGGTATATTCCCCATAATATATGTGATGAATTAATTGATACTTTTTATAAAAATAAATCTAAATGGACAATTGGCACTTTAGGTGAAGATAAAAAATTAGAACATAATTTAAAAAAAAGTACAGAAATGCTTATACAACCAAATGAATATGATGTTTATACTAAAAATTATATAGAATATTTAGGTGGTTGTTTAAAATTATATAAAGAAAAATATCCTTTTAGTAATAATGTTGCTCATTATTCTCTTAATGATAATATTAAAATTCAACATTACAAACCTAATGAGGGTTATTTTAAATGGCATACTGAAAATGAGGGTTTTGGAAATGATAAATCAAGACATTTGGTTTTTATGACTTACTTAAATACGGTTGAAAGTGCAGGCACAGAATTTTATCATCAACAATTACGAACACCTTGTGAAAAAGGATTAACATTAATATGGCCAACAGCTTGGACACATTATCATAAAGGTGTAATAAGTAAAGAAAAAGAAAAATTTATTATAACAGGATGGATTAATTTTAATGCTTGATATAAAAGAATTAACTTGGGAACACCACAAAAATGCAGAAAGGCAGGCATTTGTAAAAATACTCATGTCTGGTCAAATAGATGAAAAACTATATGCTACTTTCTTATACAATCAATTACAATGTTACTCTGTTTTAGAAAAGTATGGTTTACACAATTCTCTTTTTAGAGATACACCTAATTTATTAAGGGCTGAACATATACATTATGATTATAAATCATTATGGAAAGATATAGATAATCCACCTGAAATAACTGAAAGCACGAAAGATTATGTAAATCACATAGAAACCATACAAGATGAGGCCATGAAATTATATGCTCATGTATATGTCAGACATATGGGTGATTTATCAGGTGGTCAAATGATAAAAAAGAAAACACCAGGTCCTAATAGATATTATATTTTTAGACATAATGAAGTTAGAGATTATAGACAAACGGTAAAAGAAACAATTAATACATATTTAAATGTGTACGAACATTCAGTAGTGCCAGAAGCAAGGTATTGTTTTGAAAGTGCTACTAAACTATTTAAAGAAATGAAGGAACTCCATGATTTGGGAACGACTAATTAAGTGGCAACAAGATACAATTAACTTACTTAATAAAGAGTTAATGGAATATGATGAACCTGGTATGGATAGGTTTAATAAAAAAGAATTTGGTTGGGTAAATAGAACATGGAAAAATGAGTGGATTAGAAGAGCTCATGTTGATGTTGTTGATGTAAGAAATACCAAAGGTTTATGGATGGCTCATGTGTGTTTGTTTCCAGAATTGACAAATGGTGGACCCATTTATGGTTTTGATATTATCGCAGGTAAAAATAAAGTAACAGGCGCCTTTCACGATTTTAGCCCATTATTACAAAAAGAACACCCTCTAACAGAGTGGTTTAAAGAAGAAGTAAAATGGTTTAAACCTAGCAAAGAGAGAGAATTGCCAGATTGGGCAAAAGCAATTTTTAGTGGTGGTATGATTGCAGCTGGTAATGTACAAGAAGAAAAAGAATTAAATCAGATATGTACAATGGCTGTGTCCAATCTGGCTAACTATATTGATAAAATTAGAACACATCATGGTGAGGCAAAAAAAGAAGATGTTATAAAAGCACAAAATTATTATTGCGAACACCAACAACAAAACCCTCATACACCTAGGGTTATGCAGTCTTTAGGGCTACCAGATGATGATATAAAGTTATTTTGTCAAGATAATCTCTTCCCTACGATTAAATAAATCTTATAAATATACCAGAAAAGGAATAAGATATGGCTAATCCAGCAACAAGAGAGACATTAAAACAATATGCTTTACGAGCACTTGGTAAGCCTGTAATTGAGATAAATGTTGATGATGACCAGTTAGAAGATAGACTGGATGAGGCCTTACAATATTACGCACAATATCATTATGATGGTATTCGTAGAACATATTTAAAATATCAATATACAGAAGCTGATAAAACTAGACTTACTGGTAATTCAGACGAATCTGTAACAAAGAATTCTGTAACCACATCATGGAAAGAAGGCAATAATTTTTTAGTTGTGCCTGAAAGTGTTATATCAGTTATTAATATTTTCCCATTTTCTAATAAATCAAACATGAATTTGTTTGATGTAAGATATCAGTTAAGATTAAACGATTTGTATGATTTTTCATCTACAAGTATAATTAATTATGATATCGTATTAAGACATTTAGATTTTTTAGACCATATATTAGTTGGCGAAAAACCATTGAGATTTAATCAACATGATAATAGATTATACATTGATATGGATTGGACAAATGACTTAGCAGTGGGTGAGTTTCTTGTAATTGAGGCGTATAGAAAATTGGATCCTGAACAATTTACAGATGTATATAATGACATATATTTAAAGAGATATGTAACAGCTCTATTTAAAAAACAATGGGGTGCTAACTTATCTAAATTTGACGGTGTAGCAATGATAGGTGGAGTTACTTTAAATGGCAGACAAATTTATTCAGAAGCATTACAAGATATTGATAAACTAGAAACTGAAATTAGAAGCACATTTGAATTAAACCCAGCTATGATAATGGGATAAAATGAAATGGCAGTTAACCACTATTTTCAAGGCGGCCGAGGTATCGGTAACGATAGAGAGAAAAGATTACACGAAGATATTATAATCGAATCATTAAAAATATTCGGTCAAGATATCTATTATCTACCAAGGGTACTTGTAAATAGAGATTTAGTTTTAGGTGAAGATACATCTTCAAGATTTGATGACTCTTATCTACTTGAAATGTATTTTGAAACTAACGAGGGTTTTGCAGGTGAGAATGAAATAATAAACAAATTTGGTTTAGAAATCAGAGATGATACAACATTAGTATTGTCTAAAAGAAGATTTGAGGAACATGTTGCAAGTAAAACAACATTAACTGCTCAAGGTAGACCAAATGAGGGTGATGTAGTATATGTACCACTTTTAAAATCCTTCTTTGAAATTTTATTTGTAGAAGACCAAGAGCCTTTTTATCAACTTGGCAATTTACCTGTTTACAAATTAAAAGTAACTAGATTTGAGTATGCTAATGAACAAATCAATACAGGTAATGAAGTATTAGACCAAGCTGAAGACAAATATACTTTAGACCAATTACAACATAGATTTACTTTAGAATATGGTCAAGAAGTTTTAACAGGCAGAGGTTCTATTCAACTTGAAGATTCTCTTAATTATGATACAGGTAAACCAGCATTTTTAATGAATGAAGATTTTTCAACAACTTCAACTTTACAAACACAATCACCATATGCGAGCAACCTAGATTTAAATACTGAGGCTGGTTATAATACGGCAGATGTTTCAGATGATATACTTGATTTTACTGAAAGAAACCCATTCGGAGAAATTGACGAATAATGATAGGCAAGAATTATTACAACGAAGGTATTAGAAAATTAACAATTGCATTTGGTCAATTGTTTAATAATATCATTATTGAAAATACAAGTAGCACAGGAGCTGTCACCAAAAGAATGAGAGTGCCTTTAGCTTATGCACCAAAAGAAAAATTTTTAGTTAGATTAGAACAACAAGCTAATCTACAAGATGATAGGGAATTTGCTATAACATTACCAAGATTAGGTTTTGAGATTACAGGTTTAGCTTATGACGCAACTAGAAAACTTACTAAAATGCAAAAAACGGTAAGGGTAAAATCTAATGAAGAAGGTAAAAAATTAAACTTTAATTATACACCAGTACCATATAATATTAGTTTTAGTTTATATTCTTTTACAGCTACCGCTGAAAATGGTTTACAAATAGTTGAACAAATATTACCTTTCTTTCAACCTGATTATACGGTTTCTATAAAAGTTATACCAGAAATGAATTTAGTTAGAGATGTGCCTATTATTTTAAATAGTGTTAATTATGAAGATACTTATAATGGTGAATTTACACAAAGAAGAGCTGTAATTTATACTTTAAACTTTACAGCAAAAACATACATTTACGGACCAATGAGTAATCAAGGTATTATTAAAACGGTACAAGCAGACCTTGGTGCTGATACTGACCCTAAATTATCAAGAGATGAAAGAATTATAGTCGTGCCTAATCCTACAACTGCTGACGCAGATGATGATTTTGGTTTTACAACAACAATCTCTAGCTTTAATGATAGTAAGAGATATAATCCGGTGACAGATACAGATGAGTAAACTTGAAGATAATGTAAATGACATTTTGGGCATTGAGAAAAAAAACGAGGTCTCTGTTTCAGATTTTGAACAGCCAGCACCTGTGCCTAGAAAAATAGATGAAACAAAGTCAGATGTAGATAATGATTACGCACATAGTAGAGATAATTATTATAACTTAATTGATAAAGGTAATGAAGCAATAGAAGGTATTTTAGATATTGCAAAAGAGGGCCAACATCCTAGAGCATATGAAGTTGCAGGTCAACTAATAGGTCAAGTCGCACAAACGGTTGATAAACTACAAGATTTACAAAAAAAATTAAAAGATTTAAAAGAAGTACCTAATAAAACTAATACACAAATAAAAAATGCTTTGTTTGTAGGTTCAACAAATGAATTACAGAAAATGTTAAATAGAAAAAAAGAAGATGAAATTATTGAAGGCGAAACAGGACAACCCAAAGAAGATAATACTAGAGATAAGTAATCTAACTCATATAAAGTCTATGACGCCTTTACCAGAGTTATTAAATGGTGAAGATATGCAAAATCCGATAGAAGTATTAAAACATGAAATATCAGATAAACCTAGATATGGTGTGAATGGCACACCTTATATTGAAAAAAAGTTTAGTGTATGGAGAGGTAGTCAAAGAGTAAAGGCTGCTATAAAATTAGGTTATACACATATAGAGGGAGTTATAATAAATGAGTAATGACAACTATCTAGGTAACCCTAATTTAAAAAAAGTAAATACACCTGTTGAATATACTAAAGAACAAATTTTAGAGTTTCAAAAATGTGAAAAAGACCCAATTTATTTTATGGAAACTTATATGAAAATTGTAAGTCTTGATGAAGGCTTGGTGCCTTTTAAGATGTATGATTTTCAAAAACATATAGTAAGGACAATACATGACAATCGTTTCACAATTTGCAAACTACCTAGACAATCTGGTAAGTCAACGACTACCGTTTCGTATTTATTACATTATGCTCTATTCAATCCAAATAGTAATATTGCCATTCTTGCCAATAAGTCCTCTACTGCTAGAGATATTTTAGGCAGAGTACAATTAGCATATGAAAATTTACCAAAGTGGTTACAACAAGGTGTAATAAACTGGAATAAAGGTAATATAGAATTAGAAAATAAATCTCAAATAGTGGCCGCTGCTACATCTTCAAGTGCTATACGAGGTGGTTCTTATAATATAATTTTTCTTGATGAGTTTGCTTTCGTGCCACCAAATATAGCAGAGATGTTTTTTAGCTCTGTTTATCCTACAATTTCATCTGGTACAAAAACTAAAATGATTATAGTATCAACACCTTATGGTATGAATCAGTTTTATAAACTATGGTCAGACGCAGAAAATAAAAGAAACGACTATGTGCCTATTGATGTTCATTGGTCAGAGGTACCAGGTAGAGATGAAAAGTGGAAAGAAGACACAATTAGAAATACATCACCTGAGCAGTTTCAACAAGAGTTTGAGTGTGAGTTTTTAGGTTCTGTAAATACATTAATTAGCCCTGCTAAAATTAAAAACATGATATTTAAAACACCGAAAACATCAAACGCAGGTTTAGATGTTTATGAGGATCCTGTAAAAGGAAAAACATATACAATTACGGTTGATGTGGCTAGAGGTGTATCAAGAGATTATTCAGCGTTTATAGTTATGGATGTTTCTCAAATGCCTTTTAATGTAGTAGCAAAATATAGAAACAATGATATAAAACCTTTATTGTTCCCTCATACAATTGACCAAGTTGCAAAGGCATATAATCATGCACATGTATTAGTAGAAACAAATGATTTAGGCCAACAGATTGCAGAGGCATTACAATTTGAATTAGAATACGATAATCTATTGATGACTACAAATAGAGGCCGTTCAGGTCAAATATTAGGTGCAGGATTTAGTGGTCGTGGCTC
>CETG01430800.1_pt1 | contig 11877 bp, 16 predicted proteins | sample 361471 | NCBI WGS metagenome assembly CETG01 (sample SAMEA2622696, study PRJEB7988) | marine metagenome | isolation source: saline water (ENVO:00002010), including | reverse complement strand
TTAAATTAGTATATGAAGAAGATTTTGAACTGATGAGGCTGCTTTTCAATAAGTTGTCTAAACTTTTAGACAATTGTCCTCCATGGCTTTGAAGCAATGAGATATCGAGAGGATTGGATTGAGTCAATTTAAAATCGAGAAGGAAAAGGTATAATATATGATGATTATTCTAAAGATTAGTTTTATCTGAAATCAATGGAATTGAAAGTATTGAATTATTTTTTAAAGTATAAATTAGAAATAATGATATAGCTTGATTAACATATACAAATCTTGGATAATATGCAAATCCATAAAATAAAGTAGGAATAACAGCAGTTGCAATTAAAAGTAATATTATAAATAGTCTCTTACTTCGCAAATTTAATAATTCATAAATTAATAACATAGTTGTTGAAGGAACAAAAAGCCAAGCAAGAATTAAACCAAACAAATTGGTACTACCTTCATAACCTGTATACTCAATCAATCTATAGAAAAAAGATAGAATTTGACTCGGCAAAACGCCAGAATAATATTCTGAAGAAATTGCATAACTAGAAACTTGACCTGCAAAAAATTGAAATTTATTTGCATAATAAATATTATGAATTAAAGGCAATGATAATATTAATCCAAATGGTAAAACTAGGATTTTTCTTCTGAAATGAAATATTGATATAACTCCAATTAATATAGTAAATATTATTAGATTTTGCCTAATAAAGGGAACTAAAGCAAGATTTATAATAGAAAGTAGAGGTTTATCATTAATTAAAAATACTAAATAAAGCATAAAAAACATTAATGTAATCCACTCACTCAGATTAAGAAGAATATTTTTGGCAACATAAGGGGATGATAAACTCATAAAAATTGATATCTTGATCATATCGTTCTTTCCCAGTTTCTTCTGAAGCGCCAATAGAAAGATTATTGAGACAAATAAAAAGCTAAATAAATTAAAAAATTGTGTAACTCTTCTTTCTCCATCGAAAAGAAACATTGTAAAAGCAACCCAGTATCTATAGCCAGGTTGATCCATAAATATAAGCTTGCCTTGCCTAATTAATCCTGATGAGCCCCAAAAGGTAGGTTTACTAATTATATTTTTTGCATAAACACTATATCTCCAACCATCATCACCCAAGTGATATATTTCTTGGGTGATGAAAGGATATAAGGGTATAGAGACTATAAAAAATAAAGATATTGCTAGAAGAGATCGAAATTTATTTAATCTGGAGTAATAAATACAAAATAATAAATATAAACTCGATATTACTAGTGGAGTCATTAAGCTCAAAGTATGTGGCCCAAATGACTGATTAGAATCACCTAACTGCGAGGCAGTAATGCTAACTATGAATAAACCAATTACAGAAAGAACCAAAAAAATATAATTCAGCATTACTTTTGGAGTAATTGATTTATTAATCCGATTAATTAATGAAATCATTGATTTAATTTAAAAGCAGAAAGTAATCCAAATGTTTGTATAGAAAAAGGCATATAATCTTCCTGATTCAATATACTATACTTTTCAATGAGTTCTAAATACAATAAAAGCTAGCTAGCAGGACCAATTTTTCAACATAACGATTTAAAAAGATTAAATATAAACCTCGACGCATTTAGCAATTTTCTAAGGAATCAATAGAAGCTAAAGAACATTATGGGGATTTCTTCAGTCGACACAAATAGCGTTAAGCGGATCCAAGTGATAATTTTTACTAAGAGAAGAAGCATTTGATCGAAAGGGCTTTATCATAGGTGATTATGCATAAGCTACGCAATGCTTTATTCATTTTTTTCTCTTGTTTCTTCTGACTGGGGAGTAAGCAGGTTCACCACTGATTCAATAGCTATTTTTGCTCTACTAATACTTTTAGGTTTGCCAATAATCGCAATCAGAAGGCATGGCTCTGCAAAAAGCTTATGGGTTCGTGGCAGTGTAATGTCAAAGTATTAGTTAATATCTTATTAAAGATTCATTTTCTATCATTTCAAATTAAAATTTGAGCTATATCTAAATATTGCAGGCTTTCTAAGCATACAATATTTATGTCTTTTGTTTAAATCTTAATTCATTGGTTAAACAAGTTAATTGATGTCGTATAATACCCATAGAAAAATCAAAAAAATGATCGACTTCTTACTAGGCTCTCATGAATTTCTTGGAAATCACAGCTTTCTTGAGTTTTTAGTTGGATACATATTTGGAGCAGCTCTAATAATAGGTGCCCCTACAGTATTTCTTTTACTTGCATTCACTAGTGCCTTAATGAAAACAAATGGGAAAATGGGTGGATATAAAGAATATGCAAGTTATGGGAAGTCATCCTTGAACGACTGTCCGCCATTTATTCTTCCTGATCCAACCAAGCAAGCATAACGGTGACATTGCAAATATTAAAAACAGGAAAGCCGCTTAAAGTTCAAATTATTCAGTAAATATTTAATACTGAATAATAAAATCCTGAAAATATAGATGTTAAATATTATAAGAAAAATTAAGTCAATAATAAGACCAGAAACAGGAATAACTACAGTTGTGAGAAGAGATATCGAATCATTAATATCTAGTTTAGAAAGTATCGACAAAAAAATAATCGAAACTTCGAATTCCCTAATTGAGGTCCAATCTGTTAGTTTCCGAGCAGCTTTGTCTAGGAATAATGGCTTGATAAGTAAAATTCAAGAAACAATCTATGGGGATTCCCTGCGGGATTCAACTATCTGGTATCGAAATCACCTTCAAAAGCTTCGGAGTGAAAGAAAATTTATTCAAAGTAAATTAGACAAATTAACTGGACAGTTTTGGAAAAAACGTATAAAAAGGTGGATTAAATTATTAACATTATTGTTATTGATAATGTGCTGTTCTTGGATATTCTTTATGGGATTAGTAACCGCCATTTATTTTTCACCAATATGGGGAGCTCTTCTATTAATATATTTTTATACAGAAAAAAGAAAGCTCTAAAAACTTTTGAACTCATCTCAAAACACTAAGAGGTAAAATTCATCAAATTATTGAAGATTTTCGAATTTCAGAAGTCAAGTAAAAAATATGGATACGGAAACTATTTAAGGTAAAAAGGTTGACATCAAATTTATTCGCCTCAAATTATGTTTAATCGAAATTAGATCTGGTGTTCATAACCGTTTGTGGGCAGAAAGGTGGGGTTGCAAAAACTTGCACAAGTATTCATCTAGCAAGCGTTTGGGCTCTAGAGGGTAAGAAAGTATGTCTAGTAGATGCTGATAAAAATCGTTCTGCAATTGCATATGGATCAAGAGGAGATTTACCTTTTTATATAACACCGGTTGAAGCTGCTGCAAAAGCAAGCAGATCAGCAGAAATTGTAATTACAGATGGCCAAGCAAGCAGCGACGAAGAAGAACTAAAGCATTTAGCTTTTGGTTCAGATATTGTCGTCTTACCGACTTCGCCGCAAGCTCGCTCTGTCGAACTAACTGTTGAACTTGCCTCTTTATTAAAAACCTTAAAAATTTTACATGCTGTTGTTTTAGTTAAAATTGACCACCGACAACAAAGAATTGCAGAGGAAGCAAGAAATGCGCTAGAAAAATTTGATTTAAATGTTCTTAAAGGGGGTATTCCATTGCTTTCAGCCTTTGACAAAGCTGAAAATCAAGGCGCGGCAGTTCTTACTGCCGTTGATGATAGAGGACGAGCTGATCCTCGACGCATGACCGGATGGTCTGCATATTGTTCAATTGCTCATCAAATTAAATGCCAGATTTCGAAGCACTCATTCGACACCAACAGCAGCAACAACCTGCCCCTGAGCGCCTAAAGCTAGTTGATAGCTCAAGTGCAAATAAAACTGTTGAACAGGTAACAAACAAAAGCAAAGCACCCATTTTCCTTGTGACCTTAATAGGTGCCTTTATTGGCTCTTCTTTTGGGACAATACTTGCTATTACTGCGTTTTCAAAAGGGTATATGAATATCGAAGCCATTCAGAATATCCTTGGATTATAAATAATATGAGTACAAAAAATGATTTTAAAGATATATCTAAGAGTTTTAAATAGTGATTAGCAACGTTTACAAAGTATATTTTTATTATGCAATCAAAAGATAATATTTTAGGTTTAAATCAATAAACACTTTAAATTGGAAGTGAATTAATTAGCATGAATGTATTATTGATGATCTCAAAGATTTTATATGTCGGACAATTAAAAACTACATTATGATTTTACTTGAGATAGATTAAGCATATATCTATTCTTAATTAACAAGGAAGCAACTCTTTAATCAACCTTATTCTCAATCCATAATTTAAGATCTTCTTGAAAATCTTTCCAACGTTTTTGATTTGGTATATAACCAGGCCTAAAAGATACTTGAATGGAGTTTATTAAACCATTTTCATCAGAAAATGAAATCGTATAATCTTTATCATATTGACTTTTAAAGCAACTTACAAACATAGGCATTAAAATCAGTCTTTGTCGGCATTCTAGTGATTTTGTTACTCCTCTAAATTGTCTTCTATCTATAACTAGATCCTCATTTACAATAAGATTCCCAGACTTAAATAGTATCTGACAAGATTTTATATTTAAACCACACATCGCCTTGTGAGTCTTATCCGAAGAGAAATTACTTGGAGGCAATTTATTTTTTCGTGAAACATCTGATGTCACACGTTCACTAAATGAAAAAATATATTTATATGCTATAATAGCAATAGTAGTAGTTGAAAACATTCCGACAATAATAAAGCCCCATGCAAAGTAAATTAATTTATTTTTATCAATCGCCATTCGAATTCAACAATTCATTATTAATAGCATACTAGGAATAAATTAGGAATTATTTTTTTTCATACTATAAAACAATTTAAGTACTAAAATTGATACATTTAAAATGAATGTAAGTACATTAGCGACTAATACTGGCAAAGCATGCATCTTCCAGCCATATATAGCCCAAAGAGATACTCCCAGAATAAACATTACAAGCATAAGTACAGAAACATCATCCGCTGACTTTGTTTGCCATGTTTTTACCAATTGAGGAAGGAACGCAATCGTAGTTAAGCCAGCCGCAAGAAATCCGTATATATCTACTGAATTTAAATTATTTATCATTACCTATGATCCATAGCTGTTAATTGCATTTAGACATTAAATTTGGATTTATTCTAAACAATTTTAAAATCCTATTTCTTATATCTTGAGGTTTCCCTAACTCTCTAATGCAGATGCTCTATTCCTAAATTTTTTTATTAAAAACGTAAAACACCCATTACAACATCTGCATTTACAGTTTTGATAAAACCAGAATCAATATCGAGAACCTGAAATAAACTACATAAATCCGGATCCCTAGCACTGCCAATCACTGAAATAACATGACCAATCCAAAAAGCCTCTTTATAGGACACAAGTTTATCCAATGATTCACCATCACAAACTTGAATAGCAACGAGGCTACCAGGCCGCAAATAAAGAAAACAAGGCTTAGTCAAACCCACGAAATCAATAACAACGATATAGTACACACGCACTATATGGTTGGCAAGTTCTTGCGTGCAAGGGAAATGACTATAAAAAAGAGGGCCAAGAAAAACCAAGCCCTCATTTTTTTTGTTTGACTGAAATATAGAAGCCCTTATGGAGCGTTCATTCCGTCATAATCTGGGCCAACCATTAATCCTACAATGGCAAAAAGGACTATGGAAGCAACACCAACGAAAATAGCTGATGGAGCTGGTGTGCTTAGAAGCCCACCGAAAGTCAAGGGAAACATCATCATGTGATGGTCGCACTATGCATACTGGTGACACACTATAAGCACAAGTTGATGTTTAAAACTGTTTGATGATTGAACGTAATTTTTTCTTTATCAATCTACGCACGGATGTATAAATGATTACATTTAAAACTGATCGAAAATTAGCTGCTCATGAGCCAAATAATGAGTGACAGACTAGGATTTTTAATATAGGGGGCAGTTACGGCTTTATTAAATAGAGCAAAACCTAAAAATCACGAATATTACAAAATTCAAAACGGGAGGCTTAATTAAAATTTGATATTCTGGGAAAATGAACATTTGAATATGAGTATCAACTGAAGAGAGCAAAAGATTGCACATGTTCCTAACTAAGACATCCATAGGGAGACTCAGTCAAAAACTCCCAAATGAATGGGAAGCAAAGCAATAAAGACAATTCGCATATAATCACAAAACTTCAGCCAATCACCAAAATCAATAGAAACCAACAAAAAAAGCATATAAGGCAAAAAAGAGTTTATCAAGAAATAGAGAATGAAAAATTGATAACTATAATTAAAAGAAATAAAGAAGCTAGGTCAAAATCTTTTCTAGGAGCGGCAAATTTCATTTAAATTGAGAAGGTTTTACGTAAAAAGATTCATAGAAATTGATAATCGAACATTTCTGACTAGTCTCTAAGTAATATTAGGATACTAAAAACTGTTAAATATGACTGAAAAGAAAGCAAACCTATTGATTTTATACTCAAGTGTTGACGGGCATACAAAAAGCATATGCGAATATATTGCTAAAAAGCTTAGCTTACAGAAAAGTATTTCCATATACTCTATGGAAGAATCCAATAAATGCAATTTAGATGATTTTGATGAAATAGTGATTGGAGCAAGTATTAGATATGGATACCATCGAAAAAATGTATATCAGTTTGTCAACGAAAACAAAGAATTACTAGAGAAGAAAAAAACAGCATTCTTTTCATTGAATCTAACTGCTAGGAAACCTGAAAAAAACACTCCTGAGACAAATCCATATATTATAAAATTTTTAAAGAAAGTAAATTGGGAACCTAATATAAAAGGGGTTTTTGCTGGAAGACTAGATTACCCTAGTTTAGATTGTGCTAATAAATTAGCAATATTATTTATAATGGTAATAACTAATGGTCCAAAAGATATTTCTAAAGTATATGAACTGACAGATTGGGACAAAGTAGATGAACTTTCTGAATCAATTTCAAAACTATAGAAACATATATCTAGACAAAAAATAAAATTCTGAAGAAGATTGAATAAATAATTGATGAGAGGACTATAAACTAGCTATCGGAATTTTTATTGTAAGAGTTACAAGTCAAGCCACTGACAAAAAGAAAAGATAAAACTAATATTGCTGTTGTATTCCTGATTGATGAAGAACAAATGGGTCTATTTAATTCTCCTGTCTGATCTTTATACCAACAACGATTGGATACAGAAATTTTAGAGATTTCTAATAAATTGATACCACTAATGACTAAAGAGATTATAGCAGCAAAAACTAAAAATGATGATCGAAATAATTTCATAGTAAACACAAGAGGGTGTAAGAATACAAGATATAATGTGAATCAGCAAACTATAGTTAAGATTCTAGCAATTGAATGGATTGTTGTTGGAATTTCTATTTATTATAGGAATTTGTTAATGTAGGCTTTTTGGAAGTTATAATAAATAAAAATTTCTATGAAGACAAATAGAAAATTAGAAATAATGACAAAGAAAAAAATCTATCTAGCTTCAGCCTATGGGTTCTCAAAACAATGGAAAGAGCAACTCCTACCAATGTTCATTAAAACGCTAGAGGAATTAGGAGCAGAAGTATGGGAGCCGTTTCAGAGGAATAACCAAATTGACTTATCCCTAAAGGGTTGGGCCCACAAAGTTGCCTTGGCTGATTTGAAAGATGTCAAAGATTGTGATGCTTTTTTTGGGATCGTTAACGGGACGCCTCCAGATGAAGGCGTTATGGTTGAGCTTGGGGTAGCTATAGCCTTAAAGAAACAAATTTTTTTATTTCGTGATGACTTTAGAAAGTGTACTGACTCAGAGGAATTTCCACTAAATTTAATGCTTTTTGCAGGATTACCAAATGATAGATGGAGAGATTATTTTTATACTTCAATAGAAGAAATGAAAAATCGAGAAAAAGCACTATATAAATGGATAAAGAATCAAAGATAGAAAATATCTTTGTTAATATCATTAGATTGTTTGTAGGAATGAATAGATTTAATAATATGGGGAGAGAAACCGATTAATATTAAAATACTTAAAAACCAAATACTGTAAATTACGATATTTGGAAATAATTAAAATTTACTAATATAAATATATAGTTTATAAAATCAATGAAGCTAATGCTTAGTGAATAAATAGATATACGTATAAAAGAAATTCAAGTAGATATCAATAAATAAAATATCATGATCAAACTAGGAATAAAAATAATTTGGTTGTTAATAGCAGAAATCATAGTCTTATTATTTTTATAGTTAAACTTGCAAAGGATAAACTATTAAGAAAAAAAAGTTAATATTATTATTTAAAATATAACATAAACCAAAATATGATGTAGTATAGGAAGGCTCGTCAAAGAAGGAATATACTTATGGGATTCATACTTATTTTGAATAAATTTAAATTTATATTAAAACAAAATAAAGGGACAATGGTCTTGTTAGTTGTGTTAATTCTAGCATCATTACTTAAAGGTGAAATAAACCAAATAGTAGCGTTAATTGATAATAGACTAAATATTATAATATATTGTATACTATTCTCTATATTAGGATGCTTAGGTTTACCAACATTACCATTAACTCTACTTGGGACTAAACTATATGGTCCATTAAATACATCATTATTTACATCTATATCAATCCTAGTTAGTATTGCCATGCAAATCAAATATAAAGATACACTTGGATTTAGGATTTCTAAAGATAATTATATAAAAAAATTAGGCAATAATATAATGACATCAAAAAGGAATAAAGCGTCACTAATTTTATTTGCAACAAGAGTTAATCCAATTATGCCATTACAAATTTATTCTGCTATTAGTAGTTTTTATCTTAAAAGAAATGGTAATTATAAAAAAAATATATTAACTATTTTCACAATTGCTTATATTGGTAGTTTATTAGCATCTTTATTAATTACTTATTTATATGCTTATATAGGTTGATACTTGGGCATACTAAATTATCAGCTGAAGATGAAGGTATAAGATAATGAAAATATTGAACTTTATTTGCATAATTATTATCACTGGGAAAATAATAAGCTTTACAGGCTTTCAAACTAGGGATTTTAAAAGTTGTTATTAAGTTATTTACATTATATTTATTAGAAATATTAATCCAATTGTTAATTGATAGATTAGTCCAATAAGGTCTTACTTGGCATTTACTTATTACTGCAGACCTATAGAACTTAAGATTACATTCAGATTGCTCATATATTTGCCTATCCAGTAAATCGTATCCGTATACTTCCTTAACAATAGATCGCAAAGCATCTATCTTTTTTGGTGTATAAGAATAGTGATCTAAACCAGCTGGCTCAAGAAAAGGGATTACGTATTGAAATTTATTATCTATATAAGGAATTAAAGTTAAAATTACAGTAGTTTTATTTTTCTCAAATGATCTATTAGAAGAAGAATAAAGGGAGAAAAAGGTTATTAACGTGTAGAAAAATATATGTGGAAGGAATTTTATTCTATATAAGATGAATCGCTTGAATGAATATTTATTCATGTATAGATTATTAATATTCATTTGAAGCAGGTGTTTGTGCAAGCATTAAATATGATTTTCTGAAAGTAATTACAGCAATAAATGAAAAAATATAAAAATATAGTAACGAGAAAAGTAGTGAAATTATACGAGATATATAGAATTGATTATAGTAAACTAATATATTCAATGTGTTGGAAGAATTGATATAAGACATTAGCTTCATAAGCCAATCTATAGATAATATAGTAACAAGGCCTATTAGCAAGGGAAATAATAATTCGTTTAATAAACCAATAATTCTTTTGATTAATTTATCAGAATCTATCATAATATTTTTATTGAAAATAAATTTTATGATTAAAAATAGAATTAAGCAGATAATTACATAAAATGCATACGATAAGGAAATTAATACTATAGGAGAATCAGAGTTGACTATATTTAATGAAAGACTGAAATCATTAAAAAACCTCTCGAAGGGGACCAAGTATACATTCCGATGTGAATCTATAAGATTTATGAAATTCAAATAATTCTGATAATCAAAAGCATTGGTAACTTGTTCGTATTTTATATTGCTATTAATAAATATATTTATCCATATAAACTTAGAGAATAAATAAGAAAGTACTGGGAACAGTGGCTCAAATATGAATTGGTTAGTATATATAGGTCTGCCTTTTTTAATCGAGTTAAATACAACGTACGACAAAGCATAAATAGAAGCTATAATAGGATTAATTAATCCACCTATTAAATAGGCAAATGTTCTTATAGTTTTATTCTGAACTAAATATACTATTGTAAATAAAAGTAAGGAGAATGAATTAGTTAATAATCCGTTCATATGAGGTGTATAATTTATTGAATCCACCAAAAAAGGGTAATTAAAACTTGGAGGACCTGTGAATAGTTTAAAGAATACCTTTTGAGATAACAATACAGGGATAGATATAGCTATAAATTCCCAGGTATTACGAAACCTCACAACTTTTATACATATAATTGAGGCGGCAAATAAAGGGAATAAATGAGCTAAATATCTTAATAAAAGAGTTGAGTAACAAGATTCGTTATTTAAGTTATTAAAAAGAACTATAATAAGCTGAGATAAGGAAAACGAGTCAAGTGAAGATAAAACAGATGGCGGGAATAAATCAGTATTATTATTCAAAAAATATTGAAATTTTGTAGCATATGAATATGCTGTTGTATAACAGGTTTCAATTGATGAATAAGTAGATGATTTTCCTAAAGTAAAAATAAGTGCGATTAATAAACTAGTAAAAAGTAAAATTATAGAGTTGATTAACTCATTTTTATCATTAAAGTATTTCACGTATTACGATATCTGGTCGAGCTCTTGAATTTAAATAAATATTATTTACATATAAACTGACAAAGGCCAAAGCTAAGAAATTAAAAGATGAGCTAAAGATAATCAAAACCATAATTGATGACCATCCTGGAGGAGCAATACCCTGCATTAGCTGGAAAATTACATGTAGTAAGAGTAATATCCCTAATATTAATAATATAAAAGAAACTGGGAATAGAATTTTTAAAGGTAAGTCAGTTGTAGAGAGTAGTGCTCTATCAACATAGCCATACCATACATTAGGTTGAAATATCGGGAATTTAGTTTTCGCCTGACCATCATGACGCGGAGAGCGATGATATCTGTGAATAGTACTTGGATAGCCCAAATATTGCACAAAACCTCTTATATAAGGTAATGACTCCTTCGCTACCAAAAATTGATCAGCTACTCTTCTAGATATTAATGTAAAGTCTCCAGAATCCTTTAGTAAAGGATAAGAAGAAATAGTACTTAAGAATCTATATCCAAACCAAGTAATTAATAACTTGATACGTGATTCTCCTGCCCTAGATATACGTTGAGTATAAACAACATCAAGTTGATTCATGCATGCCTTGCTAAGAATATCAAATATGATTTCGGGTGGATCTTGTAAGTCAGCATCAAGATAGCAAATATAATCCCCCATCGACTGGTTTATTGCATATCTAAGACATTCTTGATTCCCAAAAGGTCGTGTGGTTGAATGAACTTTTATATTTGAATTTAATTCCTTATGTTTTTTAAGTATGGCAAGACTGGAATCATTAGAACAATCATCTATAAAAATTAATTCATAATTACTTATAAGATCTGCAGCAATACATTGATCTACAACCTGCACTACCCTAGGGATAAGGTAAGGTAGATTCTTAGCCTCATTTTTAAAAGAAAATAAAACTGATAATTTCTTTTGCATACTATATATTTGCGAATTGTTTACGCTTCATAAGTGGTAAGACTTTGACCAATTCT